>OGDD01000333.1_pt1 | contig 47858 bp, 46 predicted proteins | sample 1570301 | NCBI WGS metagenome assembly OGDD01 (sample SAMEA2581971, study PRJEB24529) | metagenome | biome: Human gut stool | place: China | collected 2011 | reverse complement strand
AAAGAAATTGACCTGCTGGCGCGCCAGTCGGAGCGCCACGCGCGGATCGGCAAGTTTAACAATGGCGGCAACGAAGCCGACTTAAACCCTAACGTCGCCAACCGCAACAAAGGCCCACGCCGTCAGCCGGAAAAGAATGTTTTCACCGATGAACAGATTGAGAAGCTGGAAGAAATCTTCCATTCCTCCATGTTCAACTACCAGCGCCACTGGTGGGAAGCCGGAAAAACCAACCGCATCCGCAACCTGCTGAAGTCACGCCAGATCGGCGCGACCTTCTATTTTGCCCGTGAAGCCCTGATTGACGCCCTGCTGACCGGACGTAACCAGATTTTCCTTTCTGCCAGTAAGGCACAGGCTCACGTCTTTAAGCAGTACATCATCGACTTCGCCAAAGAAGTGGAGGTGGAGCTGAAAGGCGATCCGATGGTGCTTCCCAACGGGGCCACACTGTATTTCCTCGGCACCAATGCCCGCACGGCCCAGAGTTATCACGGCAACCTGTATCTGGATGAATATTTCTGGATACCAAAATTCCAGGAGCTGCGCAAAGTGGCTTCCGGTATGGCTATTCACAAAAAATGGCGACAAACCTATTTTTCCACGCCATCCAGTCTGACACACAGTGCTTATCCGTTCTGGTCCGGTGCGCTGTTCAACCGTGGGCGCAACAAAGCCGATAAGGTGGACATCGACCTGTCCCACAGCAATCTGGCCCCCGGCCTGCTGTGCGCAGACGGGCAATACCGCCAGATAGTCACCGTGGAAGATGCGGTGCGCGGCGGCTGTAACCTGTTCGACCTCGACCAGCTACGCATGGAGTACAGCCCGGACGAATACCAGAACCTGCTGATGTGCGAGTTTGTGGACGATCTCGCGTCCGTGTTTCCGCTCAGCGAGCTGCAGGCGTGCATGGTGGACAGTTGGGAAGTCTGGACCGACTTTCATGCACTGGCGCTGCGCCCGTTTGGCTGGCGCGAAGTGTGGATCGGTTATGACCCGGCAAAAGGCACGCAAAACGGCGACAGCGCCGGATGCGTGGTGGTGGCACCGCCAGCCGTGCCGGGGGTTAAGTTCCGCATTCTTGAGCGTCACCAGTGGCGCGGGATGGACTTCCGCGCCCAGGCGGACGCCATCAAAAAACTGACCGAACAGTACAACGTGACCTATATCGGTATCGACTCAACCGGCGTTGGTCACGGGGTTTACGAGAACGTGAAAGCGTTTTTTCCTGCCGTCCGGGAGTTTGTCTACAACCCCAACGTTAAAAACGCCCTGGTACTCAAGGCCTACGACATTATCAGCCACCGCCGTCTGGAGTTTGACGCCGGACACACCGACATAGCGCAGTCCTTTATGGCAATACGTCGCGCCACCACCGCCAGTGGCAACCGCCCGACCTATGAAGCCAGCCGCAGCGAAGAAGCCAGCCACGCCGATCTGGCCTGGGCAACGATGCACGCACTGTTTAACGAACCGCTGCAGGGCGAATCCGCCAATACCAGCAATATTGTGGAGATTTTTTGATGGGAAAGAGTAAGAAGAACCGCACTGCGGCGACGAATCAGATCCAGCATAAAAACCAGACTTCAGCCGAAGCATTCAGCTTCGGTGATCCCGTTCCAGTACTTGACCGCCGCGAACTGCTGGACTATGTGGAATGTGTTCAGACAGATCGCTGGTATGAGCCTCCCGTCAGCTTTGACGGACTGGCGCGCACCTTCCGCGCTGCCGTGCATCACAGTTCCCCGATTGCAGTAAAGTGCAACATTCTGACCAGTACCTATATCCCTCATCCGCTGCTCAGCCAACAGGCTTTTTCGCGTTTTGTGCAGGACTATCTGGTATTTGGTAACGCCTACCTGGAGAAACGCACGAACCGATTCGGTGAAGTTATCGCCCTTGAGCCTGCGCTGGCAAAATACACCCGACGCGGGTTAGACCTGGATACCTACTGGTTTGTGCAATACGGTATGACAACCCAGCCGTATCAGTTCACGAAAGGCAGCATTTTTCATCTGATGGAACCGGACATCAACCAGGAGATCTACGGCCTGCCCGGCTATCTTTCTGCCATTCCATCCGCCCTGCTCAACGAATCCGCCACGCTGTTCCGCCGTAAGTATTACATCAACGGTAGTCATGCAGGCTTCATCATGTACATGACCGACGCCGCGCAGAATCAGGAGGATGTGAACAACCTCCGCAACGCGATGAAAAGCGCCAAAGGTCCAGGCAACTTCCGCAATCTGTTTATGTACTCGCCTAACGGCAAAAAGGATGGAATTCTGATTATCCCGTTGTCAGAAGTCGCAGCGAAAGATGAATTTCTGAACATCAAGAACGTGAGCCGGGACGACATGATGGCTGCACACCGCGTACCGCCTCAGATGATGGGAATTTTGCCGAATAATGTTGGGGGGTTTGGGGATGTGGAGAAGGCTAGTAAGGTATTTATGCGCAATGAATTGGTGCCCATGCAGAAAAGATTTGATCAATTAAACGACTGGCTTGAAATAGAAATAATTAGATTTAGACCATACGTACTTTGAACAAAAACAATAAAGTTCAGACAGTAATTTATATGTGGCTACAAAAATAGCAGCCACATACACAATCACTCAATTATTTTCAATGAATAATTATCTGGCGAATAATACTCACCAACAATATATTCACTCTCACTGTATTTGGGATTTATTTCAGATGTTGCAAATATCAACTGATAATCATGTTCATAACGTGAGCACTCATCAATTATTATTTCCTGTAAATTGTGACTCCGTTCTTTTTCCATTCCACCATCGTCGATCCCATCTAACATCATAAATCTTGGAAGTCGCATTGAGTGGTTCTCTATACTTGCTGAAAGTAGTGCCAAATGGAATATATGCCTTAATACTACAGCTGAACTTTCAGAAAAGTTCTTACTACCATTCACATAAACGCTATTATCAGTAAAACTAAACTCCACACTTTCAGGAGACATAAACTCTTTTTGCAAAGGCAAATCTTCTTGTAAAAGCTCTTGTGCTATTGAGCTCACTGAAGCATAAATTTTATCTTTAAGAACTTCCTCTTTTTCTTCATAAAGTTCAATAAGATCATCAAGTCTATTTTTTTCCGCCTGAAGTTCATCGCGACGCTCTTGAAGTTCATTAATAACAACAATAAGCTTCTTATCTTCATAAGCTCTTTTTATTTCTTCATCAAGCCGTCCAATTTCCCTATATATTTTACCTACAGCTAACTCTTGCGGTGAAGACCAATAGTGTGACTCTTTGAAATAATCCTGTTCAAGCCTTTTTAATTCACTCTCAGCTAAAGGAACATCTCGCTTTAATCTTACCAACTCTTCTTTTCTTCTATCCATTAATTGAAGAGATTCTTTGATTTGAAGAGTTAATTCATTTTTCATTCTTAATAACTGATTTTCAGCTTTATCATCTAATTGTTCCACTTTACATAGATGACAAACATGATCATTATGAGCCTTATCTATTTTGGAAAGACAACTAGGGCAAAAATCAAAATTCATACTATCAAATATAGCACGCGTTTCTCCAGACTGTTCTAAGTTTTTTAGCCGCTCATTTAATTCTGATATAAACATATCAGAATCTGAAATTTCAAAATCCAAAGATTGGATTTTATCTTTTAGGGAAGATAATTTCCTTTTAGCTTCATTGAGTTCCTCCCTGATAGTACCCATTCGTTTTTCAGAATCAGCCCCTTCTTCATTAGTTATAATAGCTCTATTTGTTAGTTTTACATTCTCAATAGCTCTCAATTTATTTAGATGCTTTATTTTCTCATCAATACCTTGTAAATCTGGAGCCTGTCCAGATCTACCTAATACAGTAAAGATACTTTTTAATTCAGTAACTTTCTTTGTTAGTTCGGTCTCAACATCTCTTAAAGAAAGTTGTGCATTGTACAACTCATCATTATAAACACCACATAAGTATCCACCTACCGTCTCACGGGTAAGAGCATTATCAAATCTGTCAAATCGAAAAATTGGACTATGTAACGACGGCTGATCTGCATACAAGACACGTAAAATCTGATGCAATGTCAAATTAGAAGAACCAGCACCTTGTGCCAAGGGCATTGATAATGCATTGAAAATAGCTTGGGTGAAGCTAATTTTACTCTCAGTTCTCTTGAATGGGTATAATTCCCATTCGTGTTCCCCAGCATTCAAAGCCTTATCCATCGCTCCCCAATAAATATAAAGAGGTCGCATTTGCTCAATAGATATCTCTCGTTTAAAGCATGCTTTCTCATTATTGAGAAGCACTTCAACGATTGTTCTAGTGCATTTCAAAGCCTGTGGTTTCCACCTGATATTTTCAGCTCCCAATGAAAATGCCAGCATATCCATTATTGTAGTTTTACCAGAACTATTTCGCCCACGAATAATGTTAACACCTTTGTGGAATTCACAATCAAATGCACGATGTCCGTGTTGAAAAACTGTTAATCTGGTTACAATAAGAGTAGGCTTAATAAGTGTCATATCTATACTCCATAAGTTTAGTTCTAGCCTTCAATCCATCAGGTCCAGTCAGATGAAATTTAGCCATCTTTTGTGTAATGAAAGATGAAAACGGTTCTTTGCGCTCTAAAAAAACGCCCATTTCTAAGGCTAGGTTCAGTGGTAATTGTTTATTTGTTCTTGAGACAAAACCATTGCTGAAATCATCAGAATCAATATAACCAGTCGCAAGCATACATTTTAGTGCTGCATCCTGTATTTGACGCATTTCCTTGAAAATAATCCTTGGACTCAATGGATCATGATATTCATTATGATGTAGCTTTGCTGTTTTTTTAATTTTAATAAATTCTCTCGGCATTTTCACTTCACTTAATAACGCAGGAAATAAAATGTAAAAATCCAATATTTTAAGCTTATCAATCTCAAGCCGATTTGTATTTTCCATAATTGCCATCATTCTAAATAGACAATGATAGGCATCATATGCTGGATGATAAACTAACATTTATCCCACCTTATATAACAATTTCCGCCTAAAAAATACAACAGTCCCAAAAGATCCTTTTCGGATAAGTTTAACAAATTATCGCCCAACATTTCACTAATATTTTCTAATACCAATGAAATTTTTTCATCAACAATTACTCGGTCCTCATCCTTCTGAATAAGAGGTATAATTTTGAGCATAAAATCAGCATGAATTTTATCAAGAATAAACGCATATATTTCTTGTGCGGTTTTGGAAGATTGGCACTTCATTATCGCCTTGAGGGCTTGCTCTTTAAGAGCAGTTGCAAAGTAAATTAATTCAGTTCTATCACTATCAGTTAGCTTTGTAGCTAAATCTCTTATATCTGGATTGGTATCCGAGGCTAAATAGTGCTTTAACTTATCACAAAAATCCTGCCCCCCCATAGTTCCATCTTCTTGAGAGAACTTTTGGTACAAACGCTCTAAAGTTCGATTACTACTACGAACTATATTGGTAATGTGGTTTGTTTGACTCCCTCCAACAATACTCCCATTTCTTACTCTATTACCTGATTGCTCCTGTTTACTAAACACACCAATCACTCCCTTAGTGAGAATTAGTCTGATCTCTACCGACAATGCTTCCGTTTGTCACTGTATTTCCATTTTGAATGGGAGAACTTTGGTTCATACAAATTTGCTTTACTTTGTAATTATACACATTGAAAGTAATAGCCCAACTGATACCCGCCCCTGCCAAAAAACTAATGATTTCGCTTAAGTATTCCATAATGCCTCCAACAGAATGATTTACGGACAATTCTAATTGTGAAACATCATATTTAACAAGTTCTCAAATAAAACCTAATACGCGCGCTCGTATCCCCGCCACGCCTGCCCGCTTTATGTAGTGGTTTTCATGCACCTGCATGATCTACGCAAAAGCCCGCCAGTTCTGGCGGGCCTTAGCAAAAACGATCCTCAAACGATCATGCGATCTCATGCGGCATAGACATGCACTACAGAGCTAACGCCTCGCAAGGGCTCGTTGTTCAACCTTGCTGACGCCAGAAGCAAGTTCAGACGCCAGCAACGTTTCTTAATGCAGCCAGCTGTCGTCTTCCCACACCTTCTGCATAATTTTCATCACTTGTTTTCTTTCTTCGTCCTGTTGCAGCCCAGTCAGTTCCACACCGTTAGAGCTACCTTTGCGGATACGAATTACCGTTTTTGGATACAGGGGGCGCAGATTGCGGTAAAGCTCGGATTCAAGGGCGTCCAGGGTAGACTGGCTAATCTTCTGCTCTTTATCGATCATTATTTCAATGCGCATAAAAGTCACCTCAGCTGATGACATCCATTGAGCGGTTGTATTCGTGGCTTCTGATTTTTGCCATGAGTTCATCAGTCAATTCAGAAACCCACTGCAGAGCCAGCCCCTTCTCTTCATCACTACACTCACTAGCCGCTACAAGCTTAAGAAAAAAATCAATGCGCTGGAGCTTCAAAGACTCCAAAAAATAGTCCTGCATCTTTCCTCCTATGACACCACAAGCAATACTGTATACTTAACCACTGTTTATATTTACAGTATATAATAATCTTACTGATGTAAAACGTTTTTTTACGTTCATCAGCCTGATATGCCTAGTATTATTAAGAGCACGAATTGTTAACCCGCGTAATTAATACAGATCCCGCCACTTATCATCTTCCTGCAAACGCTGGTTCCGATAGAAGATACGCAGGCCTGCTCCTGACGGAATACTGCCGCCGCGAAGGAGTAAATCGACCTCTTTCTCGCTGCCATCAAATCCTCTGGACTTCAGTTCGTAGACGAGCTGCTGTCGCTGATGGTCTGTAATTCGCTGTTTGTAGTCTTTACGCCGTTTCGGTTTCACCAGGCGTAACCTTGCAGCCAGTTCCCGGCGCTCTTTTTTGCTCATACTGTGCAGGTAATCGTGCAACTCCTTGTCATCCATGCGGGTAATGTCCGTCCTGGTATCCCCATCAGCTGATTTGTCTTTCCCTTGTTGGTTCAAATTTTCAGCAAGGGGACAGTTATTGCCACGAGTCCAAGGGGACAGTTATTGCCACGAGTCCAAGGGGCGCAAGCGCCCTGGTCGGCTGCCGCCTCCTGAACGTCAACGGCCTTACGAACCATTTTCCACTTCACGGCATGAGTGCAGATCTTGCCCTCTGCAATGGGTGACCAGATGCCATAAATACGAATGCCGTGATCGCCATAGGCGGTCGGCTCTTCGTTAATTTCATAAGCAGTTCTGATGAGGTGATATTTACGGGGAACCAGTACGCCGCCCTGCTTCATGATGTAGGTGGCAAAACAACCAGCATCAGCAGCAGCCAGAATGGCATCAAGGCGCGGGTTATCCAGTACCGGCGCACCTGCTTTTTTGTCCCCCTGTTGCCTTGCCGCCTGACCAGCCAGCAATCGCAGTTCACGGTAAGCCTGGCGCCCCGGAATGCCAAAGAAGCGGAATTGCTGAACACGATGCAAAGACGCCCAGGCATTCACGTATTCAGCGTTATCACGCAGAGATTTACCCGTTTCCTTGCTGATCTCGCCAGCCAGACCACGCCCGTCAATGTTCTTGCTGATATATTTCGCGATGTAGCTTGTCGGCGTTCCTTTGCGCGGGTTAATCAACTCAGACTTAAAGCGTGGTCCCGTGTTATTCCCCAGCTCCTCGCGGTCTTCACGAATGGCAAACTTACGCAACAAAGCAGTAATGGCGCGGCGATCTTTTTTGCGCATAAAACACAACAGGTGCCAGTGAACTGTACCGTCATGATGCGGCTCAGCCACCCGCACGCCATACCAGCGCAATCCGGCTTTGTGCATAGCCTTACGAAATGCAGCAAACATGCCGACCAGATAATCGCTGCTTTGTCTTACTGTCGCGTTGGTCCAGGTCAGGTTTGGCCTGCCGTTATTTAGCGTGGAATGGAAACGTGACGGACAGGTGATGGTGTAGAAAACGGCGCAGTCACCACGCATTTCCGCGATAAGCTCCAGACCTTTAACGCAGGCCATCATCTCATTGCGGCGATGCGCCGGGTTGCTGCTGCTGGCGTTTACCACATCCTCCATGTCCAGCGTGTCGCCGTCTTCGTTCACCAGTTCATGAGAACGGAAAAACTCCAGCGACTTACGGCGCTGCTCACGTTTATGCATCACGGCTTCATAGCTGACATAGGGAGATGCTTTTTTGCTGACCAGACAGACAGCACGCAACTGCTCTTCCCGCCATTCGCAACGCATCTTCCATAATTTCCGATACCACCAGTCGGCGCACAGCATACGCGCCAGCGAACCCGGAATGAGTTCATAGGGCACAGGTTTGCGGCGGTTTCTTTTCCGGCGGAGTTGCTCAAACGCAGGTGGTATGACATCCAGTCGCAGGGTTTCTGCTGCCACCTTTTCCCATGTCTTGCGGATTTCTTCCGGCTTAACATCATCGGAGGCGTACAAATCACCACAAGCGGCATCAAGACACATGCTCATATGCGCAGCGACAAGGGTGGACAGGCGTTTCACCTGATCCTGACTCATTTCAGGCAGGATCAGCAGACCGTCCAGCCCTTCATGGCTTGCCATAAAACGAAAAGATGCAGATAGCTGGCTGTCGCGTACATGCTCCAGTCGTTCCAGGCATGGCTTAATCGTCTCACGCAAATAGCGGGAATAAGCCTTTGGCCTGCCCAGATTGCTGAAGTATTTAATACGTTGCATCAGCGGCTTGCTGATATGGGAAGGCTGGGCGTTGACATCTGCCAGAATGACCATGTCTGGATTAAAACGCTGCTGCTCATGCGCCAGCTTTGCCCGGCTAATTAGCTTATCCTGCTCCATTTCGCGCTGGACAGGATCACGGGATTCATTAAAGAAATAACGCTCCCAGACCTGATCACTCAGTGCCTCGCGGCGCAGTTGTTCCTGCTCGTTATCGGCAGCGTACAGAGTGATCAGGTTTGAAAGCGCAGAAACCGGCGCAACTTCCGCCGGGTCCAGATAAGGGTTAATGGCCTTTTTCGGGCTGTTCCATGAGAATGCTGCGGCAGCCTCGTTAAAGCCGCAGCAGTTGTTCATATCGGCATGACTCATGCACGTACTCCGTACACGGCAGAACTGTCCACGCCACGCGAATAATCAAATCCCACCCAGCAGCGCGGCCCGGAAACAGCAATGATTTCTGTTGCTGATTTACCCTCGCCAGCTGCCACACCGATGCTGCGTTTTGCCTTGATGTAGTGGTGAATAAAATTGCGATACAGCGAACGGATCAGGGATGTGTCACTGTTAGAAACAATGACCGGATGTCCTTCTGATGACCGATGTTCAAGAACGGATGCCAGGTGATACTGGTCATCTTCAGTGAAGCCGTCAGTGTGATAACCGGAAAACGTGCCGTCATACGGCGGATCGCAATACACCACATCCCCCGCCTTCAACATCGCCAGCGTTTCATCAAAGCTGGCGCAGATAAACGTTGCTCGCTGGGCTTTTTCTGCAAATTCGCGAATTTCTTTTTCAGGGAAATACGGATTTTTATAATTACCGTAGGGAATGTTGAAATGCCCGCTCTTGTTATAGCGACATAAACCACGGTAACCGTGACGATTGAGATACAGGAAATATACCGCTTTCATGAAATCAGTAATTTCAGTTGAGTAATTAAACTCCTGCCTTATGTTGTAATAATCCATCTCCCTGCTTGCGTTCTCAAATAAAACTCTGGCGCGAGATATAAACGATTCACAATCAGCGGCAACCTTTTTATAGAGGTTGATTAAATCAGGATTAATATCCGCAACCAGATAGCTGGGGTAATCCGTCTCCATCATCACTGCACAGGAACCCGCGAAAGGTTCAACCAGTCGCGGGCCAGCAGGAAGGTATTTTTTCAGTTCTGGCATAATGGCGGTTTTATTTCCCGCCCATTTCAGGATGGTGCTCATACAGCACCTCCGTTGTAATGTTTGCCTTTCAGCTCTGCGATTTCCTGACAGGTAATGCAAAGCTGCACTCCCGGAATGGCGCGGCGGCGTGCTGGTGGAATTGGCGCTTCACACTCAATGCAAAGCACGCGGGACACGCCCGGCGTTTTGGCACGGGCAGCACGGATGTGGCGCTGGCGTTTTTCTTCAACGCGCTGCTGTACGAGATCCATTGCATCAGCCATTAGTGGATCTCCTGCGCTTCGTTCTGGATTGCTTCAGCGGTCACACGCAGCAGTTCTGCTGCTTCGACGTGGTTTAGCTGGCGGGATGTGATATGACACGCCAGACTATCAAGGCGGGCAGCCATTGCCTCAGCCCTTGCCCGGCGTTCTTCCAGACGAACCTCTGTCAGTAAAATATTAAGCCCTGCGTCATCCGGTTCGGTTTTAGTCGTGAGGGTTTCAATATTACGCATAATCAATTCTCCTGAATTTAGATAAAGGGATGCCCGGCGGGTTTACGCCATTAATTTCATTAGTTGGTTAATTCGGCATGGTTAGCCGTCTGGGAAATAAGCTCACCACTGCACGAAAATGATTCATTGCTTTAATCAACTCCCGCTTTTCGTCAGTGGTCAGCTCATTAATGCTGATGCTATGACGTTCAGCTGGAATTTTTGCCATAAAGAATATTGCAGCCAGTGCCCGTTTATTTTTTTCATTATTGATATCCCGTGGATCACGCATATCTTTAATAAACCGCTCAAGCTCTGACTCAATATTCAGGCCAAAAACTTTCGCCCTTAACTCCGCAATGTGATTAAGTCCATTCAGGCGTTCACCGGGGCTTAATGGAACAGTTGCTGCAGCGCCATTAATTGCCATACTTCATATCCCCCAAACGCAGCTATCGTTCTTTGTTCTTACGGTAACGCTCAAGAGGAGATACATTTTTTCGTATCGTCTCTTTAACCTGCTCTCCCCGTAAAAACGTCCCATCCTTTAACGTGAAAAAGTAACTGCCATCGCCCGACAATGACGGATAGCAACAGAGCAAATCATCTTCAGGTACTGAATAACTCTCCCCTCTGTAACGAAACTGATAAACCACTTCACTTTCTGCCGCATACATTTGGACTTTCTCCGTTTCCTCGTGGTCAATTCAGACAGCAATTCATCTTGTGAATGACATGGATGCCAGCGTTTTCCATCCTCACCCGTGATCCAGCCGTGACCGTAGTGCATTGCCGGGCTTTGTTTTACCAGCAGCGATGCAAATGATGGTTCTTTCGTCAGCATAAGCACCTCACAGCAAACCGAATGAAGCACCGAGGCCAGTCACGGTATCAACTGCACTCGCCATCGCAGGGTTAGCCTGTAAACGGGCCTGCAATGAAACAGCCGCCAGCGCCATCAGTCGTGTTACAGAGTTAATGCTGCTGATGGCATCACGACGACCTGCACTGGTTTTTACATCGCCAGATACCGCACCTGCAGCAACACGCCCGATCTCTGCGGTTGCACTCATGACGTAATGTGGCAGTTTCTCTTTTGCCACCTCATTAATCGGTACACATGGCAGACAATGAATCTGTGCCAGAAAACCGTCTACAAGCGTTGAATCTTCAGTCAGATCGGTAAGCAGCCAGATTTCTGGTGCGGTTAATAAATGAGGTTGAGCTGGGTTCAGCTTGTTCCGCAGAATCTGCACATTCATGCCTGCACGTTCTGCCAGTTGCACCAGGTTGTGGCGCAGTGCGAATACTCGACAGGCTTCATCAAAATGTGGATGTTTGGAAACTTGGTAATCAAACATAGTCGACACCCCTGATGTATCCCAAAATGGAACTAGTTAATACTCAAATTGCATTCAGAGAGCGCATCAACGGTCATTGCTGCGATATTGATCATTACCTTTTCTCGCTTTTTATCTTTACGGAGACGATGGCGAATAAGGCGTCCATCAGCCAGCATGTCATTGATAGTATCGATAGATAACCCAGTCAGTTCACTGTATTTCTCAATAGAAACAGATGGGACAGCTAAGGTGATTGAAATATGTGGAGCCATGATGCAAGATTCCTCGTTTAACAAGATGTGTGGTAACTGGTGATTAATCCTGTTCAGTTCACTTTCGCACACACTAATTCTTCATTTGAGAAGTGTCAACCAAAAATTACTCAAAGGCGTAATAAATGAATTTCAAAAACGGAGGACAAGCAGTCATAACGCGCATGCTTGAAGCGTATGGATTCAAGACAAGGCAAGCTCTGTGCGAACAGTTCAACGTATCTGCAAGCACTATGGGCACGCGCTGGATGCGTGACGTATTTCCTGCTGACTGGGTAATTCAGTGTGCAATTGAAACGGGTGCATCTATCGAGTGGCTCTCATTCGGAAAAGGCGTACCATTCCCTCAGAGTACTGAGGCTCCGGTTATGTCAAAGGCAACTGCATCAAAGGTTCAGCACGCTTCCCAAGCCACCACCCTGAAGTCCCCAATTGGGAACGATCTGAATTTGGACTCAGGCGGACGTGATGCAATAGACAGGCTAATGAAAGCGTATGGCTTTAAAACAAGACAGGAACTTGCCGACCATCTGAATGTATCTAAAAGCACTATGGCAAATAGATATTTGCGAGACACATTCCCGGCTGATTGGATCATAAAATGTTCGTTGGAAACAGGAAATTCTCTTTTATGGCTAGCCACTGGACAAGGCAGCGAGCACAATGCTCTCACAACATCGGTAAAAGAACTGCCTAAATTTCATCTCAATGCAGGTAAAATGGTTGAGAGTGGCTCATATATTTTCGATTCGTCATTTTTACCCGCTAATCTTTCAGCACCAATTGTCGTTCAGGATGGTTTAGTGGCATACATCTGTGATCAGAAATTTTCTGATGTATTAGATGGATACTGGTTAATTAATATTGATGGAACCTATTCCGTCAGACAAATTACTAGGCTACCTAAAGGTATGATAAATATCAGAAGTAAAGAAACTTACTTTGAATGTGCATTTTCTGATATCGAGGTAGTTGCATGCATAAGAAGCACAATCATTTCGAATTAAAGTGACATTCAACAAATGTCATTCTAATAGAAGTGATTATATTAAGCGAAAGATTTAAAAGGTGAAGAGAAGCAATAACAATGAGTAAAACCAACTTTAAAACTGAACGCGGCATTATAACATTTTTTGATTTAGAAATGTTTGGCCTTTATAAAATACGACAAGGCAAATCGCCGGAATTAGTCGAAAAGAACTTATCCCATGTTCTGTGTAACTTATATAGCTGGATCTGTTCAAGAACAGTTGAACAATCTGTTCCATGGGGAAAGGATAATAATAGAAGAACAAAAGCATACTGTAAAAATATTTCATATGACAGTACGACAGGAGATTATCTATTTGTTATCTGGAAAACGCTTGGTGATAACTCTGGAAATATTCAAGGTATAGATGCTGAAAGTAAGATTGACGGCACTTCAGATAATGTTGTATCCGCCTCTGATACTCAAGGTGGCGGTAAATATATCTGGGGCGTACCTTGCTACTATTGGGTAATTCCAGAGTATAACAAAATTGCATCCATACGATTCCCAAGTTCTAATACGGATACAGATCTTTTCTGTCATTATATTAAAGCATACGTTGACTTTAGGATGGAGCATCCTAATAAAAAAGTCATAGATATGACTCGCCCTCGTAATGACTCACCTGAAGACGTTCATTACAAACGTGTTCTTTTTTCTCAAGGTGATGATGAAAGTTTAGTTTTTAAAGTACAGACTAAACAAACAAGGATGATCACGAGTGGAGCAAACATAGAAGAACTGTGTAAAAAAATCACTCACATTGTTTACCATGACGTAATAGAAACAAACATACCTGATACACGGGAAAAATGGCAGAAGTTATTTGATGCAGTTGGAGATGTTTTCTCAAGAAGCTCTCCTATTTTATCAAAAAAACATCGCGTTGAATTATTAGTCGAAGGAACGCCTACGCCTGAAGAGTTCACTAAACTCATCGATGAATATATAGAAAACCATAATCCTATTTCAGAAGGTACAGAAAATAACAATGAGAATGTAGGGAATGATCACGCACGCATCGGATTCAAAATAAATGGGAAAAATGGTTCAACTACTTGGTTAGATGAATATGTTTATCGCCATGAAATTCACGTTGACCTTTCTAACAGAAACAAACATTACTCTTCTTCATATTTAATGAGTGTAGTAAAAGCTCATAGAAATGATTTGGTGAATTGTTTTAAAAATGAAGATATAATAGAACAACCAGAAGCTGATAATGATACAGCAGTGCAGATTCATAAAATAGGTGCATAGTATGATTATAAAACCTAAAATTTTGCACATATGTTTTCTCCTAACAATTATAGCTATTGCTTATTTGTTCGGAGACAAATATACGTATGCAGATATAAAAGATATTTTATCTACCTTGCAAAACATTTCTGCAATGATCTTCACTATTGCAGGTATTTGGCTTGCATATATTTACCCTGCAGCTGTAAGTTCAATTGTAAAGCCATCAACAATAACTAGTATAAACTATCATAAGGAAACAGAAAAAGATATTGAGCGAATTACGCTGATAGTGAAAACCATTATAATTTCAGCTATTGTAATATTTTCTATTGTTATAATAAATTTAACGAAACCTATATTTTCAAATCTGGATTTCATTTCCTTGCATAAGCACATGTTCTGCAAGTTTGGATTTTTTATCACAGCGTTATTAGTATATCTACAAATAATAGCGTTATTTAGTATCATTGCTAGTAATATATTATTTCTTAATGATATACATGATAAAAGAAATAAACGAGAGCTTGATAAATTAAGGTAATGTATGGATTTCACAAACCATACATTGACCACTGGTCAAACATACAGTTAAATTTAGCCCTCTGATATGAGGGCTTTTTTATGGCAGTACGAAAACTCACCACAGGAAAATGGCTTTGCGAATGTTATCCCGCCGGACGTAGTGGGCGTCGTGTGCGTAAACAATTCGCCACCAAAGGCGAGGCTCTGGCTTTTGAGCGTCACACGATGGAAGAAACCGAAGCGAAGCCCTGGCTAGGCGAATCAGTGGATCGTCGAACGCTGAAAGACGTGGTTGAGCTATGGTTCAAACTACATGGTAAATCTCTGACTGCTGGGCGGCATGTCTATGACAAATTGCTGCTGATGGTTGACGCCCTGGGCAATCCCCTTGCAACCGATCTCACATCTAAAATGTTTGCTCACTATCGAGATAAACGCCTGACAGGTGAGATCTACTTCAGCGAGAAATGGAAGAAAGGAGCCAGCCCGGTCACCATTAACCTGGAGCAAAGCTATCTTAGTAGTGTTTTTAGCGAACTATCCCGCCTGGGCGAATGGTCGTATCCGAACCCACTGGAGAATATGCGAAAATTCACCATCGCAGAAAAAGAGATGGCATGGCTTACCCATGAGCAGATTGTTGAACTGCTGGCTGATTGCAAACGTCAGGACCCAATTCTGGCACTGGTAGTCAAGATATGCTTAAGCACAGGCGCACGCTGGCGAGAAGCAATAAACCTTACCCGATCACAGGTGACCAAATACCGAATTACCTTTGTAAGAACGAAGGGGAAGAAAAACAGAAGCATCCCTATCAGTAAAGAGCTTTATGAAGAGATTATGGCGCTTGATGGGTTCAATTTCTTCACAGACTGCTATTTTCAATTTTTATCCGTGATGGAAAAAACGTCTATCGTGCTCCCTCGCGGTCAACTCACACACGTTCTGCGCCATACGTTTGCGGCGCACTTCATGATGTCGGGTGGAAACATCCTTGCTTTGCAAAAAATCCTCGGACATCACGACATAAAAATGACCATGCGTTACGCACATCTGGCACCGGATCACCTGGAAACTGCATTACGGTTTAATCCGCTGGCAACACTACCAACATCAACAGCAACTGTTTGAAAATGCGTGTTCTGCCCTATTGAGCTAATATTCTTTTTTCTTTCACATGGAGCACGACCAATGAATGAGTTACAGCATCAGGGAGCTGAGCTACGCAACAAAGCCAAAGAATTGGCTTTATCCGTACTCAGAACTCACCCAGATGGTCAAAAAAACGGTAAAGGGGTTAAACAAGCTGAAGTATTTCGCCTTAGTGGCCTAGATTGGGGAGAAAAACGAAAAGCAACAAGTTCGAACCAACAATATTGGGTTGTTGCGTTATTGCGTGAACTAGAAGACGAAGGTTTAGTCGAGCAGGTTGAAGAAAAAGGCCCATGGCGTCTAAGGTAAAACAAGTGGCGACAAAGTGGCGGCAGCGGTTGGCATTACCCCGTAATAACCACCACTGACCACCAACCTAACTTATTGATTATCTTGCAAGTCGTTGTTTTCACTAACCCATTTACATAAATGGGTTTTTTGTTATCTAAAACTTATCTACTACCCTGCAACCCTCTCAACCATCCTCAAAATCTCCTCGCGCGATAGCGGCTTACGGTCGGTGACAAAATGCAGCGTCATCCCCTCAATAAACGCATCAAGCGCGCGGGCGGTTCCGGGTTCAAACCATTGTTCGAGCGTTTGTTGACTGCGCTGCATCCAGTTTTGCATTACCGTTTTTAAGAGCGGTTTTCGGCTAGCCAGCGCGTAGAGCTGGTACATCAGCTCCATATTATCCGGCGTTGCAACCTGTGAGCTGTAGATCATATCGGTGATAGCCTGGCATGCGCCTTGAGCATCACTAACATCGCTAAAAAATGCCTGATATTGCCGGGACATGATCTCAGTAAAACGGCTGAACGCCTCCAGCAACAACTCATCAATTCCTGAAAAATAGTAGGTCATCGATCCCAACGGTACCCCGGCAAGGGTAGCAATTTTGCGGTGCGTAACAGCATGTATTCCGTAAAGTTTCACCGCCTCCAGCGTGGCCTGGATAATTTTTTCTCGCCGTTGCGGATCGTTAGCGCGACGCATGTCATTTCCTCTCTCTGCAATTGTGTACAAATGTACACAACCTTGCTAATGTTGTCTTCCCTCTTCTTATTTTGACGTGATCTATGACCGTAAATTCTTCACGTAATGCATTGAAACGCCGAACCTGGGCGCTGTTTATGTTCTTCTTTTTGCCAGGCCTGTTAATGGCGTCCTGGGCAACCCGTACGCCTGCTATCCGCGATATTCTCTCTGTCTCGATCGCTGAAATGGGCGGTGTTCTCTTTGGTCTGTCGATCGGTTCGATGAGCGGTATTCTCTGCTCGGCGTGGTTAGTGAAACGCTTTGGGACACGTAATGTCATCCTGGTCACGATGTCCTGCGCATTGATCGGGATGATGATATTAAGTCTGGCACTCTGGCTGACATCGCCCCTGCTCTTTGCCGTTGGTCTCGGCGTCTTTGGGGCAAGTTTTGGTTCTGCGGAAGTGGCGATAAACGTTGAAGGTGCTGCCGTTGAGCGAGAAATGAATAAGACGGTTTTGCCGATGATGCACGGTTTTTATAGCCTGGGCACGCTGGCAGGCGCTGGTGTCGGGATGGCACTGACGGCCTTTGGCGTTCCGGCAACGGTGCACATTTTATTGGCGGCGCTGGTAGGTATCGCGCCTATTTATATCGCCATTCAGGCAATCCCTGACGGTACGGGCAAAAATGCTGCCGATGGCACCCAGCATGGCGAAAAAGGCGTACCTTTTTATCGCGATATCCAGTTGCTGCTGATTGGTGTTGTGGTGCTGGCGATGGCCTTTGCCGAAGGTTCTGCCAACGACTGGTTACCCTTATTAATGGTTGACGGTCACGGTTTTAGCCCTACTTCCGGCTCGCTGATTTATGCCGGTTTTACCCTGGGGATGACCGTTGGACGCTTCACTGGCGGTTGGTTCATCGACCGTTACAGTCGCGTTGCCGTGGTTCGGGCCAGTGCACTAATGGGGGCGTTGGGTATTGGGCTGATTATTTTTGTCGATAGCGCCTGGGTCGCTGGGGTGTCTGTTGTACTCTGGGGAATGGGTGCCTCGCTGGGCTTCCCGCTGACCATTTCTGCCGCCAGCGATACCGGCCCCGATGCACCAACCCGCGTCAGTGTGGTAGCAACGACCGGTTATCTGGCTTTCCTCGTCGGGCCGCCGCTGCTGGGCTATCTCGGCGAACATTATGGATTACGTAGTGCAATGCTGGTTGTACTGGCGCTGGTTATTCTCGCGGCTATTGTCGCGAAAGCCGTCGCCAAACCCGATACCAAAACGCAGACGGCGATGGAGAATAGTTGATGAGCATTAAATTAATTGCGGTAGACATGGATGGTACTTTCTTAAGCGATCAAAAAACCTATAACCGTGAGCGGTTTATGGCTCAGTATCAGCAAATGAAAGCACAAGGCATTCGCTTTGTGGTCGCCAGCGGGAATCAATATTATCAGTTGATCTCTTTCTTCCCTGAAATTGCTAATGAAATAGCCTTTGTGGCTGAAAACGGCGGCTGGGTAGTGAGCGAAGGCAAAGATGTTTTTAATGGCGAGCTGTCGAAGGATGCGTTTGCTACTGTCGTGGAACATTTGCTGACGCGCCCGGAAGTGGAAATTATTGCCTGCGGAAAAAATAGCGCCTATACGCTCAAAAAATATGACGATGCCATGAAAACGGTGGCGGAAATGTATTATCACCGTCTGGAATACGTCGATAACTTTGACAACTTAGAAGATATCTTCTTTAAGTTTGGCCTGAATCTTTCCGATGAACTGATTCCACAAGTACAAAAAGCATTACATGAGGCCATCGGCGATATTATGGTGTCGGTCCACACCGGCAACGGCAGCATCGATCTGATTATCCCCGGCGTACATAAAGCCAATGGCCTTCGCCAACTGCAGAAATTATGGGGAATAGACGACAGCGAAGTGGTGGTCTTTGGCGATGGCGGTAACGATATTGAGATGCTGCGTCAGGCAGGCTTTAGTTTTGCAATGGAAAATGCCGGCAGCGCGGTCGTCGCAGCGGCAAAATACCGGGCAGGCTCCAATAACCGTGAAGGCGTACTGGATGTGATCGATAAAGTGCTTAAACACGAAGCGCCATTTGACCAATAAAAACGGCAGCACGCCCGGCAACACAATACCTGAATGAAGGCTGCATAATTCGCGGAAATTAACCCGCTGCATTATTTCAGGCGAAATGATTATGAAAAATTGTCTACTGTTGGGCGCGCTTTTAATGGGCTTTACTGGTGTGGCGATGGCGCAAAGTGTCACCGTCGATGTGCCGAGTGGATACAAAGTGGTTGTGGTTCCTGATTCAGTCAGCGTTCCACAAGCGGTCAGCGTCGCGACTGTGCCGCAAACCGTCTATGTGGCTCCTGCGCCAGCTCCGGCTTACCGCCCGCATCCTTATGCTCGCCATCTTGCCAGCGTAGGTGAAGGGATGGTTATCGAACACCAGATTGACGACCATCACCATTAATTCGAGAATGCCTGATCGCACAAAGCAATCAGGCATTTTTTTACCCTTCGTGAGAATTTCCCATCTGTTTATCTTTTAAAAAGATAACCATCAGCGACAGCCACAAAATTCCGTTGACAAGGTTGAAGAGATTAAACTGTCCGTTGCCCCCGTTCAGCCAGGCATGTTTGCTGATTTCAATACCAACGGTAAAGATCAGCATTTGCAGCATTCCCATCGCCGCAGAAACCGTACCTTTACTCATATCGCTGGCAAACAGGGTTAATCGCACCAGTCCCGCATTCGCCAGACCAATACCGAAAGCATAAATACTTAACCCGGCAGTCATCCATAAATACGCGTGCGATGAGATAACCGTTGCCGCAGCAGCGACCAACAGACCAATCATAATCGGCCAGCCGCCCATAATTATCAGCGAACGTACGGTGCGGCGCGAGGTCAGACGCGCTAACAGCAAGTTACCCGCAATTAACGCCCCGAAAATAGGCACTTGCAGCAAGCCATATTCATAGCTGCTCAACTGCTCGCCGGTAATGATGATAATCGGCGACTGGGCGATCCACGCCAGCAACGGCAGGCTAACGAATCCCAGCGCCAGCGCCCCCGCCACAAAGCGGCCGTTCTTCAGCACCAGCTTATAGTCACGACCGAGTTCTTTCAGCGACAGTTTCTCGCCTATACGCGTGGCGGTTTCAGGCATGGCTCGTTGCAGACCGAAAAAGGAGATCGCTGCCAATGCGGCAAACAAAACAAACATCCCCTCCCAGGGCAGCACATGGATCCACGCCGCGCCCACCAGCGGACCAAGTAGCGGAGCAATCAGCGCCACGTTCGCCATCAGCGCGGTGATCTTGATACAAACCGCCTCTTCGAAGGATTCCTGAATTGCGGCGTATCCCACAGCGCCAATGAAACAGAGGCTTATGCCCTGCAAGAAGCGCAACAGGGTGAATTGTTCAATGTTTTGCGCCAGTAATATTGCCAGACAGGTGACGATAAACCACACCACTCCCGCCAGCATCACCGGACGGCGACCAATACGATCCGACAGCGGCCCCAGCAGCCATTGTAAAAACATCCCGCCCGCCAGATACGCGGTCATCGAAGTAGGAACCCAATCAATGCCCGCCTGATATTGTTCCACCACGGCCAACATACCGGGTTGAATCATATCGTTGCCGATATAGGTTGAAAATTCGTAAAGCACCAGACAGAGAGGGAAAAGTAACGCCTGACGTCCAAGCCTGGCACCGGAAGCTAATTTATTTTGCATGCAATTTCTTCGCCAATAATAATCGCGCAAAGTTTAATAAAAGCGCAGCTAACGAGAAAGCGAATTTTGTAGCTGAAACCACGGTTAAGCACATTCTTACATTATTGCGAGTATAGCTACGCTTTCTTTAAGTTTTATTTAACCTATGCCCGTTACAATCACCCACCGTAAACAGGCCGCTTGAGGGAAATAAGACGATGCCGCTTTACCCAGTTTAACCTGCACTTTATTCTCAACGACTTGCCTGTATTGGCTCCCTTTTAATCACTTTGCGTCGGGAAGTTATGCTGGAAAATTTGAATCTCTCTCTATTCTCTCTTATTAACGCGACGCCAGACTCGGCTCCGTGGATGATCTCGTTGGCGATTTTTATTGCTAAAGATTTGATTACCGTGGTGCCGTTGCTGGCCGTGGTACTTTGGTTGTGGGGGCTTACAGCACAACGGCAACTGGTGATAAAAATCGCTATCGCGCTGGCGGTCAGCCTGTTTGTGTCCTGGACGATGGGACATCTTTTTCCGCACGACCGACCCTTTGTCGAAAATATCGGCTATAACTTCCTGCATCATGCGGCGGATGACTCATTCCCAAGCGATCACGGTACGGTGATTTTCACCTTTGCACTGGCATTTTTATGCTGGCATCGCCTGTGGTCCGGCTCACTTTTAATGGTGCTGGCCGTCGTCATTGCCTGGTCGCGCGTTTATCTTGGCGTCCACTGGCCGCTGGATATGCTCGGTGGATTGCTGGCAGGTATGATTGGCTGCCTTAGTGCCCAGATTATCTGGCAAGCGATGGGGCATAAACTCTATCAACGTCTGCAATCGTGGTATCGCGTCTGTTTTGCATTACCGATCCGCAAAGGCTGGGTGCGTGACTGATCTCTGCTAAAAAGTGTAGTATTGAGCGGCTCGCTTCAATAACTATTCAGAGGGATTATGGAAACACGTCGCGAAGAGCGTATCGGGCAGCTGCTGCAAGAATTAAAACGCAGCGATAAGTTACATCTTAAAGACGCCGCCGCCCTGCTTGGGGTTTCGGAGATGACGATTCGTCGCGATCTGAACAACCACAGTGCGCCCGTCGTTTTGCTCGGCGGCTATATTGTTCTGGAACCGCGCAGTGCCAGCCATTACCTGTTAAGCGATCAAAAATCCCGCCTGGTGGAAGAAAAACGCCGGGCGGCAAAACTGGCTGCGACGCTGGTAGAACCCGATCAGACCCTCTTTTTTGACTGTGGCACCACCACGCCGTGGATTATTGAAGCGATTGATAATGAAATCCCTTTTACCGCCGTTTGTTATTCGCTAAATACTTTTCTGGCGCTGAAAGAGAAACCCCATTGCCGCGCGTTTCTTTGCGGTGGTGAATTTCACGCCAGCAACGCCATTTTCAAACCCATCGATTTTCAGCAAACGCTGAATAATTTTTGCCCGGATATCGCTTTTTATTCTGCGGCGGGCGTGCATGTCAGTAAAGGCGCTACCTGTTTTAATCTTGAAGAGTTGCCGGTAAAACACTGGGCCATGTCGATGGCGCAAAAGCATGTGCTGGTTGTCGACCACAGTAAATTTGGCAAGGTGCGTCCGGCGCGCATGGGTGACCTGAAACGCTTTGATATTGTGGTGAGCGATTGTTGCCCGGAAGATGAGTATGTGAAGTACGCGCAGACGCAGCGCATTAAGTTGATGTATTAATGACGTATAACCGGATGACGTTTCGCGCCATCCGGTTATCAGAAGATTAAGAGAACCAGCTGCCGAACCACTGATGGAATTTCATCATCACGAAATCCCACATCCGACCAAAGAATCCGCCCTCTTCCACATTTTCCATCACGATCAGCGGACGCTGCTCAATGGATTTACCGTTAAGCTGGAAATCAATGGTCCCGACAACCTGACCTTTTTTCAGCGGTGCGGTAAGCTGCGGTTCCGTTAACGTATAACTCGCCTTCAGGTTTTTCAGCTGCCCACGCGGTATGGTCACTGAGCCCGCTTCGCCTGCCCCGAGATTCACTTCGCTCTTATCACCAAACCAGACGCGCTGAGTCACAAAGGTGGCATCAGGTTTAATTGGCGTCACGGTTTCAAAGAAGCGGAAACCCCAGGTCAATAATTTCTCAGACTCATTAAAACGGATACGGTCAGTTTTCGCCCCCAGCACTACGGAGATTAAACGCATATCGCCCTGGGTAGCCGAAGCAACCAGATTATATCCCGCGCCTGCCGTGGTTCCTGTCTTCATGCCATCAACATTCAGATTGCTGCTCCACAGCAGACGGTTACGGTTAGGCTGACGAATTTTGTTGAAGGTGAACTCTTTCTCTTTATGAATGGCGTACTCTTCCGGCACATCGTGGATCAATGCTTTACCCAGCAATGCCATATCGCGCGCGGTACTGAACTGCCCCGGCGCATCCAGACCGTGCACCGTCTGGAAGGTAGTGTTGGTCAGACCCAGTTTTTTGGCATAACCATTCATCAAACCAATAAATGATTCCTGGCTCCCGGCAACGTAATCGGCCAGCGCAATACAGGCGTCATTACCGGACTGGATAATCACACCTTTGTTCAAGTCTGCCACCGAAACCTGATCGCCCGGTTTGAGGAACATTACCGATGAACCACGCAGTGCCGGATTTCCCGTCGCCCAGGCATCTTTACCGACCGTCACCATATCGGTGAGTTTAATCTTATCGGCCTTAAGCGCCTGCCCAACCACATAGCTGGTCATAATTTTAGTCAGGCTCGCGGGATCCAGTTTCTCATCCGCATTGCCTTCTGCCAGCACTTTACCGCTGGCGTAATCCATTAAAATCCATGCACGCGCATCCACGCTCGGCGCTTCAACGGTTTGTTCCGCCGCGAATGCCGTTGGGGCAAAAAGGAATAAAAATGCAGAACCCGCTGCAAGACCACGAAGGAGAGAGGAGTATTGCGTCATAAATGCCACCCGAGTATCCATTCAAAAAAAATACGTTATATCGCCGTATGATAAGTTCGGTGATTAATAACGCACACACAAACTTAAAGAAACCGTAAGTTGGTAAAGTTTTTAAAGTTTATGCAATATCCTGCCGCTTCGCTGCTTCTGGTGTCATTTTTTTGCCAGCTGTTGCTTAAAAGTTAACTTTACTTCACCATCGGAGTCCTGTTCAGCCTGTGGCTGCCTGTCGGAAAAGGGGTGAGTATGATTACGCTGTGGGGTCGGAATAATTCAACTAACGTAAAAAAAGTATTGCTGACGCTCGAAGAACTGGAACTACCTTATGAGCAAATTCTCGCGGGCCGTGAGTTTGGGATAAATCACGATGCTGATTTTCTGGCGATGAACCCTAACGGGCTGGTGCCGTTGTTGCGTGACGACGAAAGTGATCTCATTCTTTGGGAATCAAACGCCATTGTCCGCTATCTGGCGGCACAGTACGGGCAAAAACGCCTGTGGATCGACTCACCGGCACGTCGTGCGGAAGCAGAAAAATGGATGGACTGGGCAAACCAGACGCTCAGTAATGCTCATCGCGGGATCCTGATGGGATTAGTCAGAACACCACCGGAAGAGCGCGATCAGGCCGCCATTGATGCCAGTTGCAAAGAGTGCGACGCCCTGTTTGCCCTGCTCGATGCGGAACTGGCAAAAGTAAAATGGTTCTCTGGCGACGAGTTTGGTGTGGGCGATATCGCTATCGCACCGTTCATCTACAATTTGTTTAACGTTGGCCTGACCTGGACACCGCGTCCAAATCTGCAACGCTGGTATCAGCAACTCACTGAACGCCCCGCAGTGCGCAAAGTGGTGATGATTCCCGTTAGCTAATTGCGTGGGCTAACTTTAAGTAATTCCCCACTGGACTCGTCGGTGAGAACGTATAAATAACCGTCGGGTCCAGTGCGAACATCACGAATTCGCTGCCCTCTGTCCGTTAAAATACGGCCATCTTCTGTCACTTTGTCGCCGTTGACGCTCATCACAATGACATCTTTATCTTTCAGCGCGCCAATAAATAATTTTTGCTGCTACTGGGGGAATTTATCGCTGTTATAGAAGGCCATGCCGCTCACAGCGGGCGAATCTTTCCAGTAAAAAACAGGTTGCTCGGTCCCGGCGACGATCTCCCCTTTCGCTTCCGGTATCTTAAAGCCTGAATAGTTGATTCCCCAGGTTGCCAGCGGCCAGCCGTAGTTTTTGCCTTTTTGCGGGATATTAATTTCATCACCACCGCGCGGGCCATGTTCATTCAGCCATAGTGCATTACTCCACGGATTCATCGCCATTCCTTGCGGATTACGAATGCCATAAGACCAGATCTCGGCGCGCGCACCGGATTCCTTTATAAAAGGATTATCATCCGGGATTTCGCCCTGGTCGGTCAGACGCACCAGTTTGCCCTGTAATTTATCCAGATCCTGCGCCGTCGGGCGCTGATTGTTTTCGCCCAGAGCAATAAAAAGATAACCTTTACCGTCGAATACCAGCCGCCCGCCAAAATGGTTGCCGGTAGACAGTTTTGGCATCTGGCGAAAGACGGTGCGGAAGTCGGTCACTTTTGAGAGATCATCACTTAAGCGGCCATAACCCACAGCAGTTCCGGCTTTGCCATCATCGCCAACTTCGGAATAACTTAACCAGATGCGGCGCGACTGAGCAAAATCAGGCGCTAAAACCACGTCCAGCAGACCGCCCTGCCCGTGCGCCCAAACGTCCGGCACTCCGGAAAGCGGCGCAGATAATCCTTTTCCTGCTTGCCAGTGACGCAACTCGCCGCCGCGCAGAGTGATTAACATACCGTGATTATCGGGTAAAAAGGCCAGCGCCCAGGGATGGTCGAGTTTGTCTTGCAGTACTTCGACATTTACCGTTGCAGGAGCCGCCCAGAGAGCGGAAGAAAGACAAATAAGGGGCACAAGGAAAAAGGATTGTCGATGCATAACGCCTCCGGATTGACTCTGGCTTAAAGCGTAGTCAGTGGAGGAGATAACAAATTCATTTTTACAAAAACTTAAACATGAAGGGGGAGACGCTTTCTCCCCCTTAGTTTTCAGGCCTTCTCAAGCATGGCGTGCTTCTGCAGGCTCTGGATACTCAGCGTTAAGCTCATCAGACAATTTTCAAGCTTATCGGCGTTGACGGTAATAACAGTCGGGCAATCATGGTGCCCACTCATCAAACATACTGCGGCTGTCGCTAATGCTTCTTCAGCATGATGAAGAGCACTCCACTCTTCCTGATCCAGATGAAGATTCAACCGCAGCGATTTATCGTGCAGTTCGCGATTCAGTTTAAAAAAGTTATCTCGTAGATGATTGCTTTCGCTGACGGACATGTATCCTTTTGCCTTCCTCAGTTGCACGTATGCGGCGAGGTCAACGCGTGCGTCGATCAACCGGTTCAGCAGATCGATTCGCTGTCTGTCAACGAACATACTTCGATCCTCCTCTTTCCAGCCTTGTTGCAATTAAATAGTATGGCTATTTTTTGAGCAAAATGCTGTCCAGGATCAATTCTTCACGCCGAATTAACAAAATTTACATTTCCTTCGCCTCCGCCAGCGAATGAGATTGCGATACAAATTTTATCCAGAACTCTGTAGAATCCCTGCCCTGACCTTTCCTGTAACTGAATATTTTTTAAGCTATGAGCAAAGTAACTCCCCAGCCGAAAATCGGCTTTGTTTCCCTTGGCTGTCCGAAAAACCTTGTCGATTCAGAGCGTATTCTCACCGAACTCCGCACTGAAGGTTATGACGTGGTACCGAGCTATGACGATGCGGACATGGTGATCGTCAACACCTGCGGCTTTATTGACAGCGCGGTACAAGAATCACTGGAAGCCATTGGTGAAGCGTTGAATGAAAACGGCAAGGTAATTGTGACCGGTTGTCTGGGGGCAAAAGAAGATCAGATCCGCGAAGTCCACCCGAAAGTGCTGGAAATCACCGGGCCTCATAGCTATGAGCAGGTTCTGGAGCACGTTCATCACTACGTGCCAAAACCGAAACACAACCCATTCCTGAGCCTGGTGCCAGAACAAGGTGTGAAACTGACGCCGCGTCATTATGCCTATCTGAAAATTTCTGAAGGCTGTAATCACCGCTGCACCTTCTGCATTATTCCGTCTATGCGCGGCGACCTGGTGAGCCGTCCGATTGGCGAAGTGTTAAGTGAAGCGAAACGTCTGGTAGATGCGGGCGTTAAAGAGATTCTGGTGATCTCGCAGGATACTTCCGCCTATGGCGTCGATGTTAAACATCGTACTGGCTTCCACAACGGCGAGCCGGTAAAAACCAGCATGGTCAGCCTGTGCGAACAGTTATCGAAACTGGGGATCTGGACACGTCTGCACTACGTTTACCCTTATCCGCATGTGGACGACGTCATCCCACTGATGGCAGAAGGCAAAATCCTGCCGTATCTGGACATTCCGTTGCAGCACGCCAGCCCGCGCATTCTCAAACTGATGAAGCGTCCGGGTTCTGTAGATCGCCAACTGGCGCGCATCAAACAGTGGCGCGAAATCTGCCCGGAACTGACCCTACGCTCAACCTTTATTGTCGGCTTCCCTGGCGAGACGGAAGAAGATTTCCAGATGCTACTCGACTTCCTGAAAGAAGCGCGTCTGGATCGCGTTGGCTGCTTTAAATACAGCCCGGTTGAAGGTGCAGACGCCAATGCCCTGCCTGACCAGGTTCCGGAAGAAGTGAAAGAAGAACGCTGGAACCGTTTCATGCAGCTGCAGCAGCAGATTTCCGCCGAGCGCCTGCAAGAGAAAGTGGGCCGTGAAATTCTGGTGATTATCGACGAAGTGGACGAAGAAGGCGCGATTGGTCGCAGCATGGCAGATGCACCGGAAATCGACGGCGCGGTTTATCTCAATGGTGAAACCAACGTTAAGCCGGGTGATATCCTGCGTGTGAAAGTCGAGCACGCCGATGAGTACGATTTGTGGGGTAGCCGGGTTTAATTAATCTAAAGGCAGATCTAACAAGGATATTGTTCTTCGATCTGCCTCTACTACCCTTCCCGATGTCCTACCCTTACGCACAAAATCCCCTGACGCATAAATCGAGAAAAATGAATCGTACTCGAGGCAACTCTCACTTTTTCACACCAAATTAAAGTTTTGATCGCAATTACTTGAAATAAGCGTAATGGTTACTATAGTAAACATTACCACAAGGATGGATGTATGGGTGTGTATAAGGCAAGGCGATTCAGCCAAAGCACGAAAAAACTTGGTATTCACGATAAAGTTCTCATGGCTGCCGCTGAAGAAGTGATGCAAGGCATATGGGAGGCTGATTTAGGTAGCGGTGTCATCAAAAAACGTTTACCCCTCCAACAAGGAAAGAGTGGTGGAGCCAGAACAATTATCTTTTTTAAATCAGCAAATCATGTGTTTTTTTATGATGGTTGGTCCAAGAGTGGTCTAAGCAGTAAAGGAACCAAAGAAATCGAAGATGATGAACTGGCAGCCTACAAAAAAATGGCAAATGCATTTCTGGCCTTTAGCAATAAGCAAATAGAGGATTTGATCGAAACTGGCTTCTTGATTGAGGTGAAAAATGAGCGATAAATTACAAATGATGCTGGAAGATGCAAAGGAACTGAATGCATTGGGCCTGATGTCTGATAGTGAGGTTGATGCCATTGCCGTCATGGTCAAAGCCCGTGAAGTCAGCGCCCGTATAGCCAAAGTCAAATCAATGACGGGTGAAGAGATCAAAGCCATCCGCACCCGATACGGCATGTCACAATCCGTGCTGGCACATACAATGGGAATGTCAAAAGAAAGTGTCTCGAAATGGGAACGTAATGAAATAAAACCGAGCGGCCCGGCACTACGTATTTTGAATACATTGGCAATAAAAGGGCCGGAAGTTTTTGCAAAGTAAAATGTTTGCAAATGATTTACCACATTCATTAGTACCCCTTGATTCAGGGGTACTAACACTATTCTAATTCTACTGCCAGCTAATCTGCGCCCTGCCGTTTTTCTTACTCTTATACAGCCGCTCATCCGCCAGCATTTTCAAACGTTCAACGGTAGTACATTCATTTGAATGCGCTACACCGATACTGGTGCTTAAATTAATGCTTCCCACCTGGAAATGAACGATTTCTTTTAGAATCGATAGCAACTCTTCCAGCGTGCCGCCAGTATAAATCACCGCAAATTCGTCACCGCCGAAGCGGTAGACTTTACCTTTATCTACCGGGATCTGTGATTTAAGGATTTTCACCACTTTCATCAACACTTCATCGCCCAGCAAATGACCGAAGGTGTCGTTAATGTTTTTGAATTTATCGACGTCAAACAGGCACAAATAACCGCCTTTTTCCGGCAGCGCTTTTAAATCTTCGTCAAAGGATTTTCTGCCCATTGCTTTGGTCAGGTCATCCAGGAACGCCGAGTTATACATACTGTAGAGTTTTTTGACATCGGCAGCCGAAAAGAAAAGCCCGCCATCCAGTACGCGTTCAAAATGGTTATTAATGATGGCTTCTTTCTCCACAATACCACGATTAATCACTCTGCGTACCAGATAGAGGCAACTGGCACCCGATATCACTGCCACCAATGCGGCAAAGAAAATAATCAATGTACAAACCCGCAAATAAACATCTTTTTTATACGCAAATACGTACAATCCGGTCGGCAAATAGGCGAAGTGCTCCATCGCTTCCGAAACGGTGAAGATGGCGTTTTTAGCATTATATTCATCACCGGTCACCGATTTACCGTTCTTGAACAGGGAGAACATCAGGTTCTCGCTATCCATCGCCAGCGATTTTGACAGTAAAGAAAAACGTTCCAGACCAAGCAAAAATATCAGACTACGATTGTGAGTTACCGGATAGAGGTAATAGACGAAGGTTTTACCGTCAAAAGAGATAAACCCTGTATTTTTGACATGTCGATACTTCACAACCTGCATAATATCTGCACAATAATTTTTCTCGAACTCCTTTACCTGAATACATTCGTCACTGGAAATCAGATAAGGACCGACATCGTACAAATAAGAGGGTGAAACCGAGTCGGCGTAAGCTGTGCGTAAGCCAACCAACAGCTGTTCCTCCGTGGGATTTAGCGTGTTGATAAGATCAATTGCCACGCTACGCCGATATTCAGCAATATTTGCCACCGCAAAAGCAGTATCAATAACGGACTGTTTCAGGCCATACACCCGTTCCTTTACCATTTGAGTGTAGATCCCGCAGGCAACTGCTGAAATCATGATAAAAATCAGCAGACTGACTGTAAGTACGAACTTATTGATTCTGGACATACGTAAACTACTCTTTTACTAATTTTCCACTTTTATCCCAGGCGGAGAATGGCATGGGTTTCTGGTACAGATACCCCTGAGCCTGAACACATCCTAATTTGATTAATTCGCGCGCAACGTCTTCGCTCTCTACGCCTTCCGCAATCACCGGGATCCGGTTATAGCGTGCCAGATCGAAAATAATGCGCACAATTTTTCCCGCAGTACCGAAAATATCGCCGGTAAATTGCGAATCCACCTTTATACTGTCTGGATTAATTTCATAAAAACGTTTCAGGTTTGACAAACCGGTGCCAAAGTCATCAATCGATATCCGTACCCCTTGTTTACGCAGTTGTTCAATATTGAGATAAAAATGTTCATTAATTCGCTCGATCACGGTTTCAGTGATCTCAACACAGAGGCTGTTCGCCTTCAGGCCATTTTCTTTCATGATGGTGGTAAAACGCTCATGAAAGTGCGGTTCGTTTAACTGCCATGGCGAAATATTAATATGCAGTAAGAAATCATCCTTCAGCGACGCACGCTGACTAAAATGTCTGAATTCACCCATTGCCGTTTTAATAATCTGATAACCCAGCTCATTGATAAACCCGATATCTTCAGCAATGGTAATGAACTTCAGCGGTGAAATGATCCCCCGCTCCGCAGACACCCAACGGCACAACGCCTCCGCGCCCAGAATGGCGCGGGTGTTAATATCAACGATCGGTTGATAGACCAGGAATAGTTCGCCAATTTCCATTGCATGGCGAATATTACGCGCAATCCAGATATTCTCTTCTATTTCGTTGAGTTTCGCGTCATCACAGAAAATAAACTCTGAGAACATATGGTCACGGATACTGGAAATCGCCAGTTTCAGTTTTTCTGCGTAACTCCAGGCGTTTTCCCCCTGCAAAGGTTCACAAATGGCAGACTTATGGATGCGCAGATTGCGGTAGCCAAAGCTGCTGTCAAAATCGTTTACCATCGCTATTTTACGGGTAAATGTCTGTACATTTTCCCGGCACAGAAGTAAATAGAGATCGGCATTGAATGTCACGATATCGCAGCATTGCGCATATTTCTCGGCAATTCGCTGACACAATTTCCTGACGATTTTATTGCGTTCATCAACACCAAACACCGCTTCCACGGCTTCCAGACCACACAGTTTGATGATCCCCACAGCCAGATACTGATTATTGTTGGACTCAATAATCGCCATATTTTTAATAAAACCGCTTTCCTGATCGTAAGAGATCAGTGAGAGCAATTTATTTGACCGTTCAATTTCGGCATCTTTCATTTCCGCGATCGAATTTTTAATGCTGATAATCTCTTTCGCATCGCCTTCGCGAATTTTCAGAGCCTCGATTTGATCCGTTGAGTCGGGCAAAAATGCCAGCGTATTAACCAGCTCTGTCATTTCAGAAAATTGCCGACGGAACACACGAGTGGTCATTAAATAAACCACCAGCAATACGATAATAATGAAAGCAAACGGCAGATAAAAAAGTTTATCTGATGCGTTCAATAAATTACCACCAGGATAATAAAAATAGATTTCGAATAATGCGTTGTTTGGCACCGCTGATGTTTTTTCAATATATTCCGTATCGACAGAATCAATAATATTATAATTACCTTCGCTATTATAAATAATCAGTTTTTCACGAGCGAGTTGATTCTTGGCAATGATCTCATGACCTTGTTTCAAAAATAGAACTTCATCATTAGCGCTGATTTGATCAAGATACTCGTTCAGATACCGCCAGTTTAAATCGACATGAATTTTATCTACCGCTAACAAATCGTGATCTTTGCCGTTGATACGTAGCGTAAAAGAGATACATTTTTTACCCGGACGATCAAAGCAATTGTATGCCGGATTCCAGCTGTTGTTAGAGTCATCTGAAGCCACCGACCACGGTCGTTTCGATGGGTTAAAATCGGCAAAAATAACCCGCCCTGACTCGTCGACAAGCGGTCCATTTACTTGTTCCTGATGATAAACAACGATTTTATCATTCGCCCTCCGCGAAAAGAGATAATATTTATTATCATCAAGTACCAGTCCCACCGAGTCTAAAAATGGCATCATTTCCATTTTCAGAATCACGGCGCGTTGAATCTCCTCTGTATTTTTTAATAAATACAGTGAGTCCTTTAATGTCAGGGCCGAACGTTCAATATCTTTAAAGAAATAGCCAACGTTTTTCTGAATAAGTTCAAAGCGGCTATCGGCACGTTTTACCGCGCGTTCCGATACCAGTTGATAGTTAATGATGAAAAAAAGACCAATAAATGACAGTGCTGCCAATAAAAATAAAATTATCAGCCTTATCTTTATCTTTTCGTATAAACTCAGCATGTTAATACATTTAACAAAATAACTGTCTGAACGCTGTGCCGCTGCAAAAATAGTCCCTTGCTGCGGCTTTTTAACCAAATTACCCGATTCTACAAAATCAGCAGAAAGTTACAACACTTGCTTAGGGCAATAATTTCCTGTGAGGTGATTACCCTTTCAAGCAATATTCAAACGTAACTATCCTTTAATTTTCGGATCCAGCGCATCGCGTAAACCATCGCCCAACAAATTGAACGCCAGTACGGTCAGAAAAATAGCCAGGGCCGGAAAAACAGCGACATGCGGCGCGATAACCATATCCGCTCGTGCCTCATTGAGCATTGCTCCCCACTCTGGTGTCGGCGGCTGCGCACCGAGGCCGAGAAATGACAGGCTGGCGGCAGAGATAATCGAGGTGCCAATGCGCATGGTGAAAAACACCACGATAGAAGAGACGGTCCCAGGCAAGATATGACGCAATAAAATGGTCATATCGCTGGCACCAATACTGCGTGCTGACTCAATAAAGGTTTGCTGTTTCAACACCAGCGTGTTGCCGCGCACCAGTCGGGCAAACGCGGGGATGGAAAAAATGGCGACTGCGATAATCACGTTAGCAATGCCGCTTCCCAACACCGCAACAACAGCGATCGCCAGTAAAATACCCGGGAAGGCAAACAGCACATCGCAAATGCGCATGATCAGCCGATCCCACCAGCCTTCATAATATCCAGCCAGCAAGCCCAGCAACGTCCCGATCGCCGCACCGATAAATACGGCAAACACGCCCGCCGCCAGCGAGATTTGCGCACCAACCAGGACACGGCTGAAAATGTCACGCCCCAGTGAATCGACGCCAAACCAGTGCTGCAAAGAAGGTCCGTTATTCAGATTGTCATAATCAAAATAATTTTCGGCGTCATAGGGAGCGATCCAGCGTGCAAAAATGGCCACCACAATCAATAAAATAACGAACAATGCGGCGGTCATCGCCATATGCTGACGGCGAAATCGTCGCCAGAATTCATGCCACGGTGTACGTACCTGGTCAGGTTTGACCAGTGGCATGGCGTTTAACACCGCCTGACGTCGCCAGTTAAATAGTCGCATCCTTACTTGTACCTGATAGCCGGGTTAATGGCGGCGTAAAGCACATCCACCACTAAGTTGATAAGAATAAATTCCAGCGAGAAAAGCAGAATTTCCGCCTGAATCACCGGGTAATCGCGCATTTCTACGGAGTCAACGAGTAAGCGTCCAAGTCCGGGCCAGTTGAAAACTTTCTCCACCACGATAGAACCACCGAGCAAAAAGCCAAACTGTAAGCCCATCATGGTCACTACCGGGATCATCGCGTTGCGTAGCCCGTGTTTGAGGACAACCCAGGTTTCGCTCACCCCTTTCGCCCTCGCGGTACGCATATAATCTTCGCTTAAAACGTCGACAAACGACGCGCGGGTAAAGCGCGCCATCACGGCGGCCACTGCCGCGCCGAGCGTCAGGGAGGGTAAAATGTAGTGCTGCCAACTGTCTGCTCCCACGGTAGGCAGCCAGCCCAGTTCAACGGAGAATACCTGAATTAAAAGCATCCCCAGAGCAAATGCCGGAAACGAGATCCCCGACACCGCAATGGTCATACTCAATCGATCCGGCCAACGATTACGCCAGACGGCGGCGATAATTCCCGCCGCCATACCAAATATCACCGCCCAGACCATACTGGTTATGGTCAGCCACAGCGTTGGCATAAAGCGGCTGGCAATCTCATCGGCAACCGGACGACGCGACACCATCGACAGGCCAAAATCCCCCTGCACAGCATTGCTGATATAGTGCCAGAACTGGTGATACAGCGGCTGATCCAACCCCAGCTGCTGACGCACCAGTTCTATAACCTGCGCATCAGCTTCGGGCCCGGCAATCAATCGCGCCGGATCGCCGGGCAGCATATGGACAAATAAAAACACCAGCACCGAGACGATAAACAGCGTTGGAATCAACCCCAGTAAGCGTTTGATAACGTAATTAAGCATTCCACTCCCTGCGTTGCTTATTGCAAATCCGCGTCTTCAAAGCTGAAGCCGGTGTCTGGCATGATCCAAAAACCGGTCAGGTTTTTACTATGTGCCGACACCAGTTTTTCTACCACCAGCGGGATCCACGGCGACTCTTGCCAGATGATATCCTGCGCCGCCTTATATAAACGGGTCTTTTCCGCCGGATCATTAGTTTTCAGTGCCTGAGCCAGGAAGTCATCCACCTGTTTATTGCTGTAAAACGCGGTATTAAACAGCGTCGGTGGCCAGTTTTGCGATGCAAACAGCGGCGATAGTGCCCAGTCAGCTTCGCCGGTTGAAGCCGACCAGCCAGTGTAGAACATCCGCACGCCGCTCTCTTTTTGCCCTTTACCTTCAACTTCTGCCGCCCGCTGTCCGGCATCCATCGCAGTCACCTGGGCTTTAATCCCGACCTGCGCTAACTGCTGCTGGGTAAATTGCAGCACTTTCTGCGCGGTGCTGTGGTTATGTGACGACCACAGCGTGGTACTGAAACCGTTGGGATATCCCGCCTCTTTCAGTAATTCGCGCGCTTTCACTGGATCGTAAGGCCACGGTTTATAACTTTGCGCGTAGGCGATACTCGGCGGTACCACACCAGTAGCTGGCGTTGCATAGCCCGCGAAGGCTACTTTCACCAGCGCCGGGCGGTTAATGGCGTAATTCAGCGCCTCACGGACCTTCGGGTTATCGAACGGCTTTTGCGTCACGTTCATACTGATATAACGCTGCATAATTGACGGACTGGCCATCAACTCGATATTTTTGTTTTTCTCCAGCAGTGCGGCCTGCTCGTAAGGAATGGGGAAAGCAAACTGCGCTTCACCGGTTTGCAGCATTGCCGCGCGGGTGTTGTTATCCGCCACCGGACGCCAGGTTATGCTGTCCAGTTTGGGCAATCCTGGCTGCCAGTAACCCGCGAATTTTTTCACCTTCACAAAATCGGTCTGATTCCAGGTATCCAGTTCATACGGTCCGGTTCCCACCGGATAAAAACCAATCTCCTTGCCATATTTTTCCAGCGCTGCCGGTGAAATCATCGCGGTCGCCGGATGGGCAAGAATATTAATAAACGCTGAGAATGGCTGTTTGAGGGTAATCTTTACCGTTGTCGGATCGATCGCCTCCGTTTTGGCAATATTCTTATACAGGTTATAGCGTTTAAGATGATTCGCCGGATCGCTGGCCCGGTCCAGATTCGCTTTTACCGCCGCTGCGTTGAAGTCGGTGCCATCCTGGAATTTAATGCCTTCCCGCAATTTCACGGTGTAAGTAAGGCCGTCATCGGAAACGGTATAACTCTCCGCCAGCACGTTTTTCAGTTTCATCTCTTTATCCAGACCGAACAGCCCCTGGTAAAACGATTTCGCTACGGCCTGAGATAACGTGTCATTTGCGTCATACGGATCGAGCGTGGTGAAGTTCGATCCTACCGCCACCACCACATCTTTGGCAGCGAATGCACAAGATGCCATCAACGCTGTCGCAATGCCCAGCGCCACTAACCCACTACGGTGTACAGCTCTTGCCATTTTATTCTCCGCCTGAATGTTATCTACGCATGAATGCGTATTCTGATTGTGGTTGTGCGACGTAATGCCCCGGCCCGACGCATTGCAACGAGACGGCTGCCACCTCTTCGCCACGCAGATGAATATTGCTGGGAAGATCGTCCGACAGCAGTACACGCTGCGGTCGTTGTCGGGACGGTTCAGCGACCGGAACTGCCGCCAGTAATTTACGCGTATAAGGATGCTGCGGGTTTTCGAAGACCGCGCGCCGTGGACCAATTTCAACAATTTGCCCGAGATACATCACCGCCACACGATGACTAATCCGCTCTACCACGGCCATATCGTGGGAGATAAACAGATACGCAATGCCGAAATCACGCTGGAGATCGAGCAACAAGTTGATAATCTGCCCGCGAATAGAAACATCCAGCGCCGAAACGGCTTCGTCGGCAATGATCACTTTTGGATTCAATGCCAACGCGCGAGCAATGCAGATGCGCTGGCGCTGACCGCCGGAAAACTCATGCGGGTAACGCCAGGCATGTTCAGGTAACAGGCCCACGCGCTCCAGCAACCACGCAACGCGTGCAGCCGCTTCTTTACCTGGCAATAAACCGTGTACGCGCAGCGGTTCGATAATCGAATCACCGATGGTCTGACGTGGGTCCAGCGAAGCGTAAGGGTCCTGAAAAATAAACTGAATATCCCGGCGTAATGCCTGAAGTTTGCCGGGTGACAAGGTATCGATTCGCTGACCGTTAAAGATAATTTCGCCGCCCTGCGATTCGACCAGGCGCAGCAACGCCCGCCCGGTAGTGGATTTACCGCTGCCAGACTCGCCCACCAGCGATAGCGTTTCGCCAGGCCAGAGATCAAAACTGACTTTCTCAACGGCATGCACTTCCCGCGTTACGCGATTCAACAAACCGCTGCGCAAAGGGAAACGGGTGACCAGATTACGCACCCGTAAAACAGGTTCGCCATCCACCACCGTTTTCTGCTCGATGGGGGGTTCCTGTTTCGCTGGATGTTCAAGCGATATCAATGGGAAACGTCGGGGATAATCTAACCCTTTCATCGCACCAAGTTGCGGAACAGCAGCTAACAGCGCACGGGTGTAAGGATGTTGCGGTGCATGAAAAATCTGTTCGACGGTACCCGTTTCCACCGCCTCGCCCTGATACATCACCAGTACCCGATCGGCAATCTCTGCCACCACGCCCATATCGTGAGTGATAAAGATAACGCCCATCGACATCTCTTTTTGCAATACTTTGATTAATTGCAGGATCTGCGCCTGAATAGTGACATCCAGCGCGGTGGTTGGCTCATCGGCAATCAGCACCGCCGGGCGGCATGACAGCGCCATCGCAATCATCACTCGCTGGCGCATCCCGCCAGAGAGTTGATGCGGATAACGTGAAAGAATGGTTTGTGCCTCCGGAATGCGTACCTGATCCAGCATCCGCTTCGCCTCGACCATCGCTTCTTCACGACTGGCGTTCTGATGCAGACGAATAGATTCAGCAATCTGTTCACCCACAGTAAATACCGGGTTCAGCGATGTCATCGGCTCCTGAAATATCATCGCCATATCCGCACCGCGCACATGGCGCATTTGTGCAGCGCTCTGCTCGCTAAGTTCAATCACTTCACGACTGCGCCGCCGCAACAGCATTTTATCGCACTGCACTAAACCGCCCGCCTGTTCCAACAGGCGCATCAATGCCAGCGCAGTCACTGACTTACCGGAGCCGGATTCGCCAACAATTGCCAGCGTCTCACCGCGTTGCAGGCTAAAAGAGAGATTGCGGACCGCAGCTATTTTCTGCTGGTCCTGCATAAAGGCAATATTCAGATTTTCAACCGCCAGCACATCACCGGCATCAAGTTCATCACTGTGTGGCAACGGTGTCCCCTTTTTCACGGTAGATACCGGTGGTTGGCGTATCGCCTGCGTAGCCCCAGGCGCGATACATTCCTTCGGTGTTAAACGGTAGCGCGACATTCCCTTCATGGTCGATAGCGATTAAGCCACCGCTACCGCCAAGCGCAGGGAGTTTTTCCATTACTACCCGCTCGCAGGCTTCCGCGAGACTTAATCCGCCGTAATCCATTAACGCGGCGATGTCATATGCCGCCAGCGCGCGGATGAAGACTTCGCCCGTGCCGGTACAAGAAACCGCCACACTGGCGTTATTGGCGTAGCATCCGGCACCCACTAAGGGACTATCGCCAACTCGTCCGGGTAATTTATTGGTCATTCCGCCTGTGGACGTGGCTGCCGCCAGATTGCCGTCTAAATCCAACGCCACGGCCCCCACGGTGCCCATTTTCTGTTTTTCATCCAGTGGCGCACCGCTATGGTCGAGGACTGTTGCCCCTTCCTCGCGCGCTGCCAGTAGTTGTTCATAACGCAAAGGCGTGGAGAAAATCTCCGGTGAGACGCGCTCCATGCCATGAGCAAACGCAAAATTTTCTGCCCCTTCGCCAATCATCATCACATGCGGGCTTTGCTCCATCACCAGCCGGGCGGCAAGAACCGGATTACGCAGATGACTAACGCCCGCCACCGCACCGGCTTTCAGGGTGTTACCATCCATCACACTGGCGTCCAGTTCATGAGTTTCATCACGCGTAAAGACAGCGCCAATTCCGGCGTTAAACAGTGGACACTCTTCCAGCAGACGCACCGCTTCCGTCACCACATCCAGCGCACTTTCGCCCGCTTCCAGCATTTTCTGCCCGGTTTCAACAATGGCAGACAACGCCTCAATGTAGCGTAATTCCTGTTGCAGACTCATCTGCGCGCGGCTAATTGCACCTGCGCCACCATGAATTGCAATGACTGCTTTGCCCATAGTATTCGTCCATTAAGGGTGGCTCGCCACTTTTGCTATAAATATCAGAATTTTTATGAATTACTCATTCAATTTTTGAATATAGAAAGATGGATATGGCATGTAAAGGCAGGAGCCAGCGCTACGCCCGAGGTGGCATACAGTCTGTGGCGTTTTTCTGACATAATAGGCAAATTCGATTTTGCCTCCGCAGGAGTGTTTTCATGGAATTTACCACCGGATTGATGTCGCTCGACACCGCGCTTAATGAGATGCTTTCTCGCGTCACCCCACTGACCGCCCAGGAAACGCTGCCACTGGTACAGTGTTTTGGTCGTATTCTGGCGAGCGATGTCGTTTCGCCACTGGATGTCCCGGGGTTTGATAACTCCGCTATGGACGGCTACGCGGTGCGTTTAGCCGATATTGCCTCCGGGCAACCGCTGCCCGTTGCCGGTAAATCCTTTGCCGGTCAGCCGTACCATGGTGAATGGCCTGCGGGTACCTGCATTCGTATTATGACCGGTGCGCCGGTGCCGGAAGTCTGCGAAGCGGTGGTGATGCAGGAGCAGACTGAACAAACGGACAATGGCGTGCGTTTTACTGCTGAAGTGCGTAGCGGGCAAAATATTCGCCGTCGCGGTGAAGATATCTCTGCGGGTGCGGTTGTTTTCCCGGCGGGAACTCGCCTGACTACCGCAGAGCTGCCAGTAATTGCTTCACTGGGGATTGCCGAAGTTCCGGTGATTCGTAAAGTGCGTGTAGCGCTGTTTTCTACCGGTGATGAACTCCAGTTGCCAGGCCAGCCGCTGGGCGACGGCCAAATCTACGATACCAACCGTCTCGCCGTACACCTGATGTTAGAACAGCTGGGATGCGAGGTAATCAACTTAGGGATTATCCGCGACGATCCCCATGCCCTGCGCGCCGCATTTATTGAAGCCGACAGCCAGGCGGATGTGGTGATCAGTTCCGGTGGTGTTTCGGTTGGTGAGGCGGATTACACCAAAACCATTCTTGAAGAGCTGGGGGAGATCGCCTTCTGGAAGCTGGCGATTAAACCAGGTAAACCGTTCGCGTTCGGTAAACTCAGCAATAGCTGGTTCTGCGGCCTGCCGGGCAACCCGGTTTCAGCGACGCTGACCTTCTATCAACTGGTACAGCCTTTGCTGGCAAAACTAAGCGGTAACACCGCCAGCGGCCTGCCCGCGCGCCAGCGCGTACGCACAGCGTCCCGCCTGAAAAAAACGCCAGGACGTCTTGATTTCCAGCGCGGCGTGCTGCAACGCAACGCCGATGGCGAACTGGAAGTGACGACCACCGGACATCAGGGTTCACATATATTTAGCTCCTTTAGCCTCGGCAACTGCTTTATCGTGCTGGAACGCGATCGCGGCAATGTGGACGTGGGCGAATGGGTGGAAGTAGAACCGTTTAACGCGTTGTTCGGAGGCCTGTAATGGCGGAACTCAGCGATCAGGAGATGCTGCGCTACAACCGGCAAATCATTCTGCGCGGTTTTGATTTTGACGGTCAGGAGGCACTAAAAGATTCTCGTGTGCTGGTAGTCGGCCTCGGTGGACTCGGCTGCGCAGCCTCGCAGTATCTGGCAAGCGCCGGTGTCGGCAACCTGACGCTGCTCGACTTCGACACGGTTTCGCTCTCGAATCTGCAACGCCAGACGCTGCACAGTGATGCCACGGTCGGGCAACCGAAGGTGGAATCCGCCCGTGACGCCCTGGCGCGGATCAACCCACATATCGCGATTACGCCAGTCAATGCACTGCTGGATGACGCAGAACTTGCAGCATTGATTGCTGAACACGATCTGGTGCTCGACTGTACGGATAACGTTGCGGTACGTAATCAACTGAACGCAGGCTGTTTTGCCGCGAAGGTGCCGCTGGTTTCCGGCGCGGCAATTCGTATGGAAGGGCAAATCACGGTCTTCACTTATCAGGACGGCGAACCGTGCTATCGCTGCCTTAGCCGTTTGTTTGGCGAGAACGCGTTAACCTGCGTAGAAGCAGGCGTGATGGCACCGTTGATCGGCGTAATTGGTTCGTTGCAGGCAATGGAAGCGATCAAACTGCTGGCAGGTTATGGCAAACCGGCCAGCGGAAAAATCGTGATGTACGATGCGATGACCTGTCAGTTTCGCGAAATGAAACTGATGCGCAATCCGGGGTGTGAGGTGTGCGGGCAGTAACTGCCACCTCCAGGCCAGATAAGACGCGGCACTCCGCCACGTCATCAGCAATTTATGAGGATGCAGAACGTCCGGTTAAATCGACGTTCTGCCAAACGCTCCCAGCCAGTCCTGTTCAAACTTCGCCACAGCGGCATCAACCGCCGGATAGCTAATCATCTGTTGTGCCACATCCAGTGGCAGAGTAATTGATTCACACCCTGCCAGTAAGCAGTCCAGCGCCTGACGCGGGGTTTTGAAACTCGCGGCTAACACTTTCGCCTGCGGCGCATGCATTTTCAATAACTGGTGTAAGTCGGTCACAGTCTGAATACCGCTACCGCCCTGAGCATCAATACGATTAACGTAAGGCGCAACATATTCCGCACCTGCCAGCGCCGACAGTAGCCCTTGTGCTGCGCCATATACCGCGGTTCCCAGCGTCGGAATCCCTTCCGCTTTTAACATCTTAATCGCTGCCAGCCCCTCGGCGGTCACCGGAACTTTCACCACGATATCCGCAATAATAGAACGCAATTTACGTGCGTCATTCACCATCCCTTCAGCAGTGGTAGCCATTACCTGGGCAAACAGACGCCCCTGACCGCCCATCGCTTCATGAAGTTCCGGAAGCACAACATCCAGCGGTTTTTTACCCGCGGCGATAATGCTTGGGTTAGTGGTCACACCCGCCAGCGGAAAAATACGTGACAGCGCCTTCACCGCAACAACGTCTGAAGTATCCAGATACAGTTCCATAACCATCCTCAAAATGTACTTTTTGTCTGAATGTAGACTATCACGGGAAAACTCTCTGAACAGTTGACGCACATCAATCTAACTTTCATTCGAAAGTATTTTAATGTTTGAACGAAACAGAGAGGCAACTATGATTTTCAATATTCAGCGCTACTCGACCCATGATGGCCCCGGTATCCGCACGGTCGTATTTCTTAAAGGCTGTTCGCTGGGCTGCCGCTGGTGTCAGAACCCGGAAAGCCGCGCCCGCACGCAGGATCTGCTGTATGACCCACGACTCTGTCTGGAAGGCTGTGAACTGTGCGCTAAGATCGCACCGGAAGTGATTGAGCGCGCGCTGAATGGTTTGCTTATTCATCGGGAAAAGTTAACCCCGGAGCATCTGACGGCGTTAACCGACTGCTGTCCGACACAGGCGTTAACCGTGTGTGGTGAAGTGAAAAGCGTTGAGGAGATCATGGCGACCGTTTTGCGCGATAAACCGTTTTACGATCGCAGCGGCGGCGGCTTAACGCTTTCCGGCGGTGAACCATTCATGCAGCCGGAAATGGCGACGGCGCTGCTGCAAGCCAGCCACGAGGCCGGCATTCATACTGCGGTAGAAACCTGTCTGCATGTGCCGTGGAAATATATCGCCCCTTCTCTGCCCTATATCGATCTGTTTCTTGCCGATTTAAAACACGTTGCCGACGCGCCGTTTAAACAGTGGACCGACGGTAACGCCGCCAGAGTGCTGGATAACCTGAAAAAACTCGCCGCAGCGGGCAAAAAAATCATTATCCGCGTGCCGCTGATTCAGGGCTTTAATGCCGACGAAACCTCTGTAAAAGCCATTACCGATTTTGCCGCCGACGAGCTGCACGTTAGCGAAATTCATTTCCTGCCCTACCACACGCTGGGCATCAACAAATATCACTTACTTAATCTGCCCTATGACGCCCCGGAAAAACCGCTTGATGCGCCAGAACTGCTCGACTTTGCCCAGCAGTATGCCTGCCAGAAAGGGTTAACCGCGACCTTACGAGGATAACAACCATGACCACACTGAAACTGGACACGCTCAGCGACCGCATTAAAGCGCACAAAAATGCGCTGGTGCATATTGTGAAACCGCCAGTCTGTACCGAGCGCGCGCAGCACTATACCGAGATGTATCAACAACATCTCGATAAGCCGATCCCGGTACGTCGCGCGCTGGCACTGGCGCATCACCTGGCGAATCGCACTATCTGGATCAAGCACGATGAGTTGATCATTGGCAACCAGGCAAGCGAAGTTCGCGCCGCGCCGATCTTCCCGGAATATACCGTCTCCTGGATCGAAAAAGAGATTGATGATCTGGCAGATCGTCCGGGTGCTGGTTTTGCGGTGAGCGAAGAGAACAAACGTGTTCTGCATGAAGTGTGCCCTTGGTGGCGCGGTCAGACGGTACAGGATCGCTGCTACGGCATGTTTACCGATGAGCAAAAAGGTCTGCTGGCGACCGGAATCATTAAAGCGGAGGGCAATATGACTTCCGGCGATGCGCACCTGGCGGTCAATTTCCCGCTGCTGCTGGAAAAAGGGCTTGATGGTCTGCGCGAGAAAGTGGCGGAACGTCGCTCGCGCATCAACCTGACGGTGCTGGAAGATTTGCACGGCGAGCAGTTCCTGAAAGCGATTGATATCGTGCTGGTGGCAGTCAGTGAACACATTGAACGTTTCGCTGCCCTGGCGCGTGAAATGGCCGCGACCGAAACCCGCGAAAGCCGTCGCGATGAACTGCTGGCGATAGCAGAAAACTGCGATCTTATCGCCCACCAGCCGCCGCAGACTTTCTGGCAGGCGCTGCAACTATGTTACTTCATCCAGTTGATTTTGCAGATCGAATCTAACGGTCACTCGGTATCGTTTGGTCGTATGGACCAGTATCTCTACCCGTATTATCGCCGTGATGTTGAACTGAACCAAATGCTGGAACGCGAACACGCCATCGAATTGCTGCATAGCTGCTGGTTGAAATTGCTGGAAGTGAACAAGATCCGCTCCGGCTCACACTCAAAAGCCTCTGCGGGAAGTCCGCTGTATCAGAACGTCACCATTGGCGGGCAAAATCTGGTTGATGGTCAACCAATGGACGCGGTGAATCCACTCTCTTACGCGATCCTCGAATCCTGCGGTCGCCTGCGTTCGACGCAGCCTAACCTCAGCGTGCGCTACCATGCGGGAATGAGTAACGATTTCCTCGACGCCTGCGTACAGGTGATCCGGTGCGGCTTCGGGATGCCGGCGTTCAACAACGACGAAATCGTGATCCCGGAATTTATTAAACTCGGTATTGAACCGCAGGACGCTTACGACTACGCAGCGATTGGTTGTATCGAAACCGCCGTCGGTGGCAAATGGGGCTATCGCTGTACCGGCATGAGCTTTATCAACTTCGCCCGCGTGATGCTGGCTGCGCTGGAAGGCGGTCGTGATGCCACCAGCGGCAAAGTGTTCCTGCCACAAGAAAAAGCGTTGTCGGCAGGTAACTTCAACAACTTCGATGAAGTAATGGACGCGTGGGATACGCAAATCCGTTACTACACCCGCAAATCAATCGAAATCGAATATGTCGTCGACACCATGCTGGAAGAGAACGTGCACGATATTCTCTGCTCGGCGCTGGTGGATGACTGTATTGAGCGAGCAAAAAGTATCAAGCAAGGCGGCGCGAAATATGACTGGGTTTCTGGCCTGCAGGTCGGCATTGCCAACCTCGGCAACAGCCTGGCGGCAGTGAAGAAACTGGTGTTTGAACAGGGCGCGATTGGTCAGCAACAGCTGGCTGCCGCACTGGCGGATGACTTCGACGGTCTGACTCACGAGCAGCTGCGTCAGCGGCTGATTAACGGTGCGCCGAAGTACGGCAACGACGATGATACTGTCGATACGCTGCTGGCTCGCGCTTATCAGACCTATATCGACGAACTGAAACAGTACCATAACCCACGCTACGGTCGTGGTCCGGTTGGCGGCAACTATTACGCGGGTACGTCGTCTATCTCCGCTAACGTACCGTTTGGCGCGCAGACGATGGCAACGCCGGACGGACGTAAAGCGCATACCCCGCTGGCAGAAGGCGCTAGTCCGGCCTCCGGTACTGACCATCTCGGCCCTACTGCGGTCATTGGCTCAGTGGGTAAACTGCCTACGGCCGCGATTCTCGGCGGCGTGCTGCTCAACCAGAAACTGAATCCAGCAACGCTGGAGAACGAATCTGACAAGCAGAAACTGATGATACTGCTACGCACCTTCTTTGAAGTGCATAAAGGCTGGCATATTCAGTACAACATCGTTTCCCGCGAAACGCTGCTGGAAGCGAAAAAACATCCGGATCAGTACCGCGATCTGGTAGTGCGTGTCGCGGGCTATTCCGCCTTCTTCACCGCGCTCTCTCCAGACGCTCAGGACGATATCATCGCCCGTACTGAACATATGCTGTAATCTCCTCAGCCCGGCGGCGTCGTCGCCGGGCTAAATCATTCACATCATCAATTTCATCCTTACTTTCATTCGAAATATAATTTGTGCTCTGCGTCACATTGTTATTACACTGTTACGGTTTCATTTTCGAGCCAGGAGCACACCTATGAGCGTAAAAGTTATCGTCACAGACATGGACGGTACTTTTCTTAACGACGCCAAAACGTACAACCAACCACGTTTTATGGCGCAATATCAGGAACTGAAAAAGCGCGGCATTGAGTTCGTTGTCGCCAGCGGTAATCAGTATTACCAGCTTATTTCATTCTTTCCTGAGCTAAAGGATGAGATCTCTTTTGTCGCGGAAAACGGCGCACTGGTTTACGAACATGGCAAGCAACTGTTCCACGGCGAACTGACCCGACATGAATCGCGGATTGTTATTGGCGAGTTGCTAAAAGATAAGCAACTCAATTTTGTCGCCTGCGGTCTGCAAAGTGCATATGTCAGCGAAAATGCCCCCGAAGCATTCGTCGCACTGATGGCAAAACACTACCATCGCCTGAAACCTGTAAAAGATTATCAGGAGATTGACGACGTACTGTTCAAGTTTTCGCTCAACCTGCCGGATGAACAAATCCCGTTAGTGATCGACAAACTGCACATAGCGCTGGATGGCATTATGAAACCCGTCACCAGTGGTTTTGGCTTTATCGACCTGATTATTCCCGGTCTACATAAAGCAAACGGTATTTCGCGGTTACTGAAACGCTGGGATCTGTCACCGCAAAATGTGGTAGCGATTGGCGACAGCGGTAACGATGCGGAGATGCTGAAAATGGCGCGTTATTCCTTTGCGATGGGCAATGCTGCGGAAAACATTAAACAAATCGCCCGTTACGCTACCGATGATAATAATCATGAAGGCGCGCTGAATGTGATTCAGGCGGTGCTGGATAACACATCCCCTTTTAACAGCTGACCTTTCTACCGGAGCTGTGCGCTCCGGTTTTCCCTTCTTTTTACATCCTGTACATCACATCAAATCATTAAACTTGCATTAACTTATTTATAACTTATATTGTCACATGCAAATCATTATAGTTTCGAATGAAAGTTAATGCGAGGTGGTTATGGCTTCTACTTTTACCAGCGACACATTGCCTGCCGATCACAAAGCAGCTATCCGTCAGATGAAGCACGCGCTGCGGGCGCAGCTTGGCGACGTCCAGCAGACCTTTAATCAGCTAAGCGATGACATTGCCACGCGAGTGGCTGAAATCAACGCACTCAAAGCACAGGGCGATGCCGTCTGGCCGGTGCTGTCTTATGCCGATATCAAAGCAGGTCATGTTACTGCAGAGCAGCGCGAACAGATTAAACGTCGCGGTTGTGCGGTGATAAAAGGCCATTTCCCCCGCGAACAAGCGCTAGGCTGGGATCAGTCGATGCTGGACTATCTGGACCGCAACCGCTTTGACGAGGTCTACAAAGGCCCCGGCGATAATTTCTTCGGGACGCTCAGCGCTTCACGTCCCGAGATTTACCCCATCTACTGGTCGCAGGCGCAAATGCAGGCCCGCCAGAGTGAAGAAATGGCGAATGCGCAGTCGTTTCTCAATCGTCTGTGGACATTTGAAAGTGATGGAAAGCAATGGTTTAACCCGGATGTGAGCGTCATCTACCCTGACCGTATCCGCCGCCGTCCGCCCGGAACGACCTCCAAAGGTCTTGGAGCGCATACCGACTCCGGGGCACTGGAACGCTGGCTGCTTCCAGCGTATCAGCGCGTTTTCGCCAACGTCTTTAATGGCAATCTGGCGCAATATGATCCCTGGCATGCGGCACATCGTACGGAAGTTGAAGAGTACACGGTGGACAACACCACCAAATGTTCCGTGTTTCGGACATTCCAGGGCTGGACAGCGCTCTCTGATATGCTGCCTGGTCAGGGGCTGCTGCACGTCGTGCCCATTCCTGAAGCCATGGCGTACGTACTGTTACGTCCGCTGCTTGATGATGTGCCGGAGGATGAACTGTGCGGCGTAGCGCCCGGAAGAGTGTTGCCGGTATCAGAGCAATGGCATCCACTGTTAATTGAGGCGTTAACCAGCATTCCAAAACTCGAGGCCGGAGACTCCGTCTGGTGGCACTGCGACGTCATCCATTCCGTTGCCCCCGTTGAAAATCAACAGGGCTGGGGCAACGTGATGTACATTCCTGCGGCACCGATGTGCGAGAAAAATCTTGCCTACGCGCACAAGGTGAAGGCCGCACTGGAAAAAGGCGCATCGCCGGGCGACTTCCCGCGCGAGGACTATGAAACAAACTGGGAAGGACGCTTTACGCTTGCCGACCTCAACATTCACGGTAAGCGAGCGCTAGGAATCGACAGCTGAGTGTCGTACAGCCCTTCCCGTTCCACGGCGGTGTTCCCTTTTCCTGGGCGAACCCGCCGCACTGACTCCCGCACCGCCAATCGTCCGTGCAGCAGCAGCGAGCCCACCGGAGCATCCGGGCGAATCAGCCGCTGTTGCAACATTTGCACCGCTTCATTGCCTAGCTCATCGCGTGGCACATGCACAGCCGTCAGGGGAACATCCTCGATTGCCGCAAGGTTAAAGCCGTCGATACTCATCACCGAGACATCCTGTGGTACGCGCAGACCACGACGATGTAGCGCATTTACCGTTCCCGCCGCCATAAAATCCCCGCCGACCAGAAACGC
>OGDD01000329.1_pt1 | contig 48236 bp, 41 predicted proteins | sample 1570301 | NCBI WGS metagenome assembly OGDD01 (sample SAMEA2581971, study PRJEB24529) | metagenome | biome: Human gut stool | place: China | collected 2011 | reverse complement strand
GGTGCGGTTGGGGATCACCAGCCTTGAAGAGTATGCCCGCCACTTTAACTGCGTGGAGGGCAACACCACGCTTTACGCCCTGCCGAAACCCGAGGTTGTCCTGCGCTGGCGTGAGCAGACCACAGATGACTTCCGCTTCTGTTTTAAGTTTCCGGCGACCATTTCGCATCAGGCAGCATTACGGCATTGCGATGATTTAGTGACTGAATTTTTGACCCGCATGTCACCGTTGGCTCCGCGCATTGGGCAATACTGGCTGCAACTGCCTGCCACATTCGGCCCACGGGAGCTGCCTGCGCTTTGGCATTTTCTCGACTCTCTTCCCGGCGAATTTAATTATGGTGTGGAAGTCCGCCATCCACAGTTTTTCGCCAAAGGGGAAGAGGAACAAACGCTTAATCGCGGTTTACATCAGCGCGGCGTTAATCGGGTGATTTTAGACAGCCGCCCGATTCATGCAGCACGTCCACACAGTGAAGCTATTCGCGACGCTCAACGAAAAAAACCTAAAGTTCCGGTACATGCTGTACTGACGGCGACAAATCCGCTGATCCGTTTTATCGGTAGTGATGATATGACGCAAAACCGGGAATTATTTCAGGTCTGGTTACAAAAATTAGCGCAGTGGCATCAGACCACTACGCCTTATCTTTTTTTACATACGCCAGATATTGCCCAGGCCCCGGAACTGGTACATACCCTGTGGGAAGACTTACGTAAAACGCTTCCAGAGATCGGAGCAGTTCCGGCTATTCCACAGCAATCTTCTCTTTTCTGAATTTGCCACCTATCATAGACAGGTGCCATCGGCCATTTTAAAGGGAGTTTGTATGGTAAGCGCGCTGTATGCCGTTTTAAGTGCGTTGTTATTAATGAAGTTCTCTTTTGATGTCGTTCGCCTGCGAATGCAGTACCGCGTTGCCTATGGCGACGGCGGTTTTAGCGAACTGCAAAGCGCTATTCGCATTCATGGTAACGCGGTGGAATATATTCCCATCGCGATTGTGCTGATGCTGTTTATGGAAATGAATGGCGCAGAAACCTGGATGGTGCATATTTGCGGCATCGTTTTGCTTGCTGGTCGTCTGATGCATTATTACGGTTTTCATCACCGTCTGTTCCGCTGGCGACGTTCCGGCATGAGCGCCACCTGGTGTGCGCTGTTGCTGATGGTGCTGGCGAATCTTTGGTATATGCCCTGGGAGTTGGTTTTCTCCCTGCGTTAGCGCACAATACGCCACTTTCTTTTTCCCGGATTTTTACGTTATGTCTCACCGCGACACGCTATTTTCTGCCCCTATCGCCAGACTGGGCGACTGGACCTTTGATGAACGGGTAGCTGAAGTCTTCCCGGATATGATCCAGCGTTCCGTACCCGGCTATTCCAATATTATTTCCATGATTGGTATGTTAGCCGAGCGCTTCGTTCAACCTGGTACGCAGGTTTACGATCTGGGTTGTTCTCTGGGCGCGGCGACGCTCTCGGTGCGTCGCAACATTCATCATGATAATTGCAAAATTATTGCCATCGACAACTCCCCGGCGATGATTGAACGCTGCCGTCGTCATATTGACGCCTATAAAGCCCCTACGCCAGTAGACGTCATTGAAGGTGATATTCGCGATATCGCCATTGAAAACGCATCGATGGTGGTGCTGAATTTTACCCTGCAATTCCTGGAACCTTCCGAGCGCCAGGCATTACTGGATAAAATTTATCAAGGACTGAACCCGGGCGGCGCGCTGGTGCTTTCGGAAAAATTCAGTTTCGAAGATGCCAAAGTTGGTGAACTGTTGTTCAACATGCACCACGACTTTAAACGTGCCAACGGTTACAGCGAACTGGAGATCAGCCAGAAGCGCAGCATGCTGGAAAACGTGATGCTGACCGATTCCGTGGAAACCCATAAAGCACGCCTGCATAAAGCCGGTTTTGAGCATAGCGAGCTGTGGTTCCAGTGCTTTAACTTTGGTTCACTGGTGGCATTAAAAGCAGAGGACGCTGCATGATCGACTTTGGTAACTTTTATTCTCTGATTGCCAAAAATCATCTTTCACACTGGCTCGAAACGCTGCCCGCGCAGATTGCTAACTGGCAGCGCGAGCAGCAGCACGGGCTGTTTAAGCAGTGGTCAAATACGGTGGAGTTTCTACCTGAAATTAAACCGTATCGTCTTGATTTATTGCATAGCGTTACGGCAGAAAGCGAAGAGCCACTGAGCGCAGGGCAAATTAAACGCATTGAAACGCTGATGCGCAACCTGATGCCGTGGCGCAAAGGGCCGTTCTCACTGTATGGCGTCAACATCGATACCGAATGGCGTTCCGACTGGAAATGGGATCGTGTTCTGCCCCATCTTTCTGATTTAACCGGACGCACCATTCTGGATGTCGGCTGCGGCAGCGGTTATCACATGTGGCGCATGATTGGCGCAGGCGCGCACCTCGCGGTGGGGATCGACCCTACGCAACTGTTTCTGTGCCAGTTTGAAGCGGTGCGTAAACTACTGGGTAATGATCAGCGCGCGCATTTGTTACCGTTAGGTATTGAACAACTTCCGGCACTGAAAGCCTTTGATACCGTCTTTTCGATGGGCGTGCTTTATCATCGTCGTTCACCGCTGGAGCATCTCTGGCAGTTGAAAGATCAACTGGTCAATGAAGGTGAACTGGTGCTGGAAACGCTGGTTATTGATGGTGATGAGAACACGGTGCTGGTACCAGGCGATCGTTACGCGCAAATGCGTAATGTCTATTTCATCCCTTCCGCGCTGGCGCTGAAAAACTGGCTGAAGAAGTGTGGTTTTGTTGATATTCGCATTGCAGATGTGAGCGTTACCACCACAGAAGAGCAGCGACGCACCGAATGGATGGTCACCGAGTCTCTGGCCGATTTTCTCGACCCGCATGATCCGGGTAAGACGGTGGAAGGTTATCCTGCGCCTAAACGCGCGGTGCTGATTGCGCGCAAGCCGTAAAGGTCTGGTATTACTGCCGGATGCGGCGTGAACGCCTTATCCGGCCTACAAAACCTTGCTAATTCAATATATTGCAGGGACTATGTAGGCCTGATAAGCATAGCGCATCAGGCAGCTTTACGTTTGCATAACCTCAGCGCCCGTTTCCGGGCGCTATTCACTTCTTATGCCTGAATAGCTGGCTGATCAAACGCCGTTAACTTCGGCGCATTGCCCGTATATTTTTCGATATACACCAGCGCAGAGTTACCGGCACAGGCATTTGCCAGCTGCGAGCTGGGGATATCCGCCGTTAACACGTTCGCACTGCCGTTTTTACACAAGCCATTTTCCAGATCTGGCCATGCACCTTCATGCACGCATACCACGCCTTTTTTGATCCCGTCAGTCACCACCGCGCCTGTCAGAATCTGACCACGTTTGTTCCACACACGCACCAGATCACCATTCGCAATACCAAAGCGAGCAGCATCTTCGGTGTGAATAGTGATTGGTTCACGATCGGCAACCGCATATTTTTTACGCAGTTCCGCATAGTTAAGCTGACTGTGTAAACGGTGTGCCGGATGTGCGGTCAGAAGCTGCAACTGCTTCTCGTCGGCGGTACCCTTCCACTCATCAGGCGCAAGCCAGGTTGGGTGTGCCGGGCAATCCTTATAGCCAAATTTTTCCAGCGTTTTGGAGTAAATCTCAATTTTGCCGCTTGGCGTACCCAGCGCATTTTTCACCGGATCGGCGCGGAAATCACCATAACGAACGTACTGTTCGTTCTTCTCGCTGCGGCGCATTTCGATCAGTTTATTTTGCTGCCAGAAGGCATTAAACATCGGCATAGTCACGCGTTGCGCACGGGCACCTTTCTGAGCGGCATCATAGAAAAATTTCAGCCACGCCATTTCATCTTTACCTTCGGTATAGATCTCTTTTCCGCCAGGTTTGAGTAATTCAGCAAGATCGGCAAACACGTCAAAATCGTTGCGCGCTTCAAATTGCGCAGCGACAGCCTGCTTCATCGGCACAATATGCTGGTTGCTGTAATCACCGGTCATCGTCAAGTCATTGCGCTCAAACGATGTGGTGATCGGTAATACGATATCTGCATGTTTAGCAGCTGCGGTCCAGTAGCATTCAGAAACGACGATCATCTCCGGTTTCTGCCATGCTTTAATCAGACGATTAGTATCCTGGTGATGGGTAAAGTTACCGCCACCCGCCCACCAGATCATTTTGATATTCGGATACGTTTGCTCTTTACCGTTATGCTGATATTTGCCGCCAGGATTTTCCAGCGCATCGACGATACGGGCAACAGGAATCGCCGTCATTCCGCCATCATCAGCGGCCTCGCTGGCCTGTCCGGCAATCGCCGCAGACATTTCCGGCAGCACGCCGCCAACACGTGTCGGGTTGCCACCATTGGAGTAATGATAAGAGAAACCAAAACCGCCGCCCGGTGTACCAATCTGCCCTAACATCGCCGCCAGCGTCACCAGCATCCAGTGTTTCTGTTCACCATATTGCTGGCGCTGAATTCCCCAGCCTGCCATCAGCATTGTGCGATTCGCCGCCATCAGTTCAGCGAGTTTGACTATCTGCGCTTCCGGTACGCCAGTAATTTCCGCCGCCCAGGCCGCGCTCTTCGGAGTATTATCGCTCTTACCTGTCAGATACTCTTCAAACTGCGGATACCCGGTGGTGTATTTTTCAAGGAACACTTTATCGTGTTTGCCTTGTGTCATCAGGGTATGCGCAATCCCTAACATCAGTGCCACGTCGGTGCCCATATTCGGCGCGATCCAGGTGGCATTATCGCCAAAGAATTCGATGGTTTCGGAGCGGATAGGATCAATGGCAATCACTGGTTTGCCAGATTTTTTCAGCTGATGGAAGTATTCCAGCCCTTGCTCATCGGTACTGCTCCAGGCAATTTTTAAGGTATTCAGCGGGTTCATCCCCCACAGCACCACAACCTGGCTGTTTTCCAGAATCAGCGGCCAGGAGGTCTGCTGTTCATACACCTCTACAGAACCGACCACATGCGGCATGATCACCTGTGCTGCCCCGGTTGAATAATCGCCGCTATGCCCGGAATAACCGCCCGCCAGGTTCATATAACGTTGCAGTAAGGTTTGCGCTTTATGCAACACGCCAGAAGAACGCCAGCCATAAGATCCGGCAAAAATGGCCGATGGTCCGTTAGCTTTGCGAATGCGATCGTGTTGTTCATGAATCAGTTTTAATGCTTGTTCCCAGCTCACCTGTACATAGGTATCTTCGCCTCGACCTTTCGCCGGTTGCAGTGGATTATCGAGATAGCTTTTTCTCACCATCGGATGCTGAATACGCGCCGTGGTGTGTACCTGATCCGCCGCCGTAGACTGTAAGGAGTTCGGTATGGTTTTCGCCAGCGCGCCTGTCGAAGAAACAATCTTGCCGTCCTTCACTTCTACGTTCATCGCTCCCCAGCGTCCCGCGGTGAGGATTTTACCGCCCTTCTCTTCTGCCCATGCGGGTAGCGGTGCTGCCGATGTCACCACCAGCGCTCCAGCGGCAATACCGCTGTGTTTAATAAATTCACGTCTTGTTAATGTCATAACTTCCTCCCTGATCAACGAGGATCACTGTTTCTCGGTAATATCTTTGGCGTTGTACTGGAAGTACCGCGTCAAAATGTCCAGTTCGTTTTCGCTCATGCTGGTTCGTGCCCCCATTCCTTTGGCAATGGACGGCCACGCATTGACGGTGTAATGGTCGGCGGCAATAGGGGCATGGCAGCCAGCGCAATAGGTATCGTCAAGTTTTTCAGCGTATTGCCATAGCGGTTTACGGTCCGCTAATGCGGGATCGGTAAGCGCACCCTGTAAAGACGCCTGACGCCATTGATTGCCGTATTCGTCAGCCTGCCATTCCCCGTTTACCGTTAGCGCCTTGATACCTTCTTCACTTAATGTGGCTAGCGCCAGCCGTTGACCTGCCGCCAGGTAGAGCGTATTTTCACTGCCCTGCATTTGATAACCCTGCAACAGAACGATCGGCTGTTTGCCACTGGCATCAACGACGGTGAGATCGGTACCAGGATTCACGGTAGCCAGCTCGCCTATGCGAGAAGTTTTGAAAGGATAAATATGTGCGCCATTAGTCACTGAAGTAGCGGTCTGACTTTCCAGCTCATGCGCCGCGTTGTCATCCATTTTTATTTCTGGCGGAAAATGGGCAATGCCTTTATGACAATCGATACAGGTTTCGCCGCCCTTTTGTGCTTTGTTATGCATTTTCTGCGCAGATTCACTTTGCGAGGCAATATCCATGGCATCAAAAGAATGGCAACTACGGCACGTTGCAGAGTCAGTTGCTTTTAATTCTTTCCATACTGTTTCGGCCATTTCCTGGCGATGAGTTTCGAACTTATCGTCACTGTCTATTTTGCCGCTAACAAATTCATGATAAATATCTTTAGATGCTTTTAATTTAGCAAATAAATAATCCATCCCTGACTTTGGAATATGGCAATCGGCACATTCCGCACGTATCCCTTTCTGGTTCGAAAAGTGGACAGTTCCCTGATATTCCTCAAAAGGTTTACTCATCGAGTGGCAGGAAAGGCAAAATGCTGTATCCGACGTTTTATGTAAGGCTTTTTGCGCCAGCAATAACCCGCCGCCACCAACCACAACCGCTATCAGCAAAAACAATAACCCAATGCGTTTTTTCCCTCGCATAGATTCCTCTAAATAAATTCCAGAACACCGAAATCATTGTATAATTAAATATACAACGAATTGACCGCTTGCATAATTCGGCACAACACTGCCTGAAATAATCGATAAAGAATATGATTTATTACAATGTAATCATTAATTGCTAAGGAATAACCCAGTTGCTATTTAGAATATATATTTATCAGTTTTAGCAATTTAAATCCCATAATCAATGTGAATATAAAAAATATTTTTAGCACAACGCTATGCGCACTGTCACCCGCTCAACAGATCACGGTTATCGTTCGTTTTTTATACTGCTCAGGGATAAAAAAAGGCCCCTGTTGAAATTGCAGGGGCCTGGTACGAGCAAGCATCATATTGGGCGACATGATGCAACGGTAAAAATCATTTGGCCTGATGGCGTTCAATGATTCCTTTCATTTCAGCAACCGCCGCCCCGTCTACGACATAACGCGAATACTCGTCCGCGTGTGCATCTGATGACATAGACAATCCTTGATTACGATAACGCATCGGTGAGGCTTGCCACGCTCCCGCGGAGCTATGGACTTCCAGCACTCCGGCATCGAGGAAGTGGTGCAGGTTTTCTGCACGGACTCCTGCTCCGGCCATAATGATTGGAGCATCACGATGGGCAATAAGTTCCATAATTTTTGATAAACCTTGCAGTGCGTCTGATTTTTGCCCTGATGTCAGCACCCGGGCAATGCCCAATTCCGCAAGATTATTGAGTGTATTTAGAGGGTTAGCGCACATATCAAAGGCGCGATGAAAAGTCACTGCCAGCGGACCGGCAGCAGCCATTATTTTTTCCATTCGTGGCATATCGACATTCCCGTCAACATCGAGAACGCCCGTCACCAGTCCAGGAAAACCTAATTCGCGGACTGTGCGCACATCTTCAAGAATGGCGGCAAACTCACCGTCGCTGTAGCAAAAATCACCACCGCGTGGGCGAATTATCGGATGCACAGGGATCGTCACCCGCTGGCGCACGGATTTCAGTACCCCCAACGACGGCGTTAAGCCCCCCTCTTTTGGAGCTGCGCATAATTCAACTCTGTCTGCGCCGTTTTGCTGCACCGTTAGTGCACATTCCATGCTGTAACAGCAAATTTCCAGTAATGCCATTTTTACTCCTTAATTACGCCGACTGCTCGCTGGCAACGATCTCTTCAATGGACCACGGATGAAACTTAATGGTTGTTTTACCATCGGTGACCGCCAGCGTCGGATTCGGTAATCGCTCATGCTCACCTTTTGGCGAACTGGTTTTCACTGAGATCCCCGGTAGGCTGAGTCCTTCATCAGAAAGCAATGCCAGCGCACGGGCATTCAGCGTTTCTGGATCACCCGGCAGAACGATTTCAATATGTTCCCAACCTTCGTGTGGGTAACGTTTTTCCCCGGGCCACGGTAGCTCCACAATGGAAAACTGCCAGTGCGCAACCTGTACCGGTTCATGCAATTTAAACAGACAAATCGGTCTGCCATTGATCATATTTTCTGACAAAAGCTCGCCACACTGTTCAAACCCGCGACGCCAGCGTTCAGCAGTGGCGTTTTGATGGCAACGCAAAGAAATGTGATCGGCAGTCAGCGGAGTGATATTCAACCCCAGACGGCGGGAAAGTTCATCTAATGCGTGGGTAAATCGCGGTAAATCCGATGCAATATCCTGCAGCTCGTCGATAGATTGCCAGTTCGCCATAATCACTCTTCGTCTTTCAGTAAAAGCGTTAATTTACCCTGTTGCCCTGTGCCAACCAACCGCTGATTTCACGCCGCTTCTGATGCAATAGTGAAAACGGCAATACGCCACGCGCACGTTGCTGACGAAAACAGCCATTTGCAGTATACTCCCGCCCTAATTTCTTTAACTGGTGCGGGCAATTTTTGCTCGCTTCATCAATGTAAGGTATTCCGGTGAATATTCAGGCTCTTCTCTCAGAAAAAGTCCGTCAGGCCATGATTGCGGCAGGCGCGCCTGCGGATTGCGAACCGCAGGTTCGTCAGTCAGCAAAAGTTCAGTTCGGCGACTATCAGGCTAACGGCATGATGGCAGTTGCTAAAAAACTGGGTATGGCACCGCGACAATTAGCAGAGCAGGTGCTGACTCATCTGGATCTTAACGGTATCGCCAGCAAAGTTGAGATCGCCGGTCCAGGCTTTATCAACATTTTCCTTGATCCGGCATTCCTGGCTGAACATGTTCAGCAGGCGCTGGCGTCCGATCGTCTCGGTGTTGCTACGCCAGAAAAACAGACCATTGTGGTTGACTACTCTGCGCCAAACGTGGCGAAAGAGATGCATGTCGGTCACCTGCGCTCTACCATTATTGGTGACGCAGCAGTGCGTACTCTGGAGTTCCTCGGTCACAAAGTGATTCGCGCAAACCACGTCGGCGACTGGGGCACTCAGTTCGGTATGCTGATTGCATGGCTGGAAAAGCAGCAGCAGGAAAACGCCGGTGAAATGGAGCTGGCTGACCTTGAAGGTTTCTACCGCGATGCGAAAAAGCATTACGACGAAGATGAAGAGTTTGCCGAGCGTGCACGTAACTACGTGGTAAAACTGCAAAGCGGTGACGAATATTTCCGCGAGATGTGGCGCAAACTGGTCGACATCACCATGACGCAGAACCAGATCACCTACGATCGTCTGAACGTGACGTTGACCCGCGATGACGTCATGGGTGAAAGTCTCTACAACCCAATGCTGCCGGGTATCGTGGCGGACCTGAAAGCCAAAGGTCTGGCAGTAGAAAGTGAAGGCGCGACCGTTGTATTCCTTGATGAGTTCAAAAACAAGGAAGGCGAACCGATGGGCGTTATCATTCAGAAGAAAGATGGCGGCTATCTCTACACCACCACTGATATCGCCTGTGCGAAATATCGTTATGAAACACTGCATGCCGATCGCGTGCTGTATTACATCGATTCCCGTCAGCATCAACACCTGATGCAGGCATGGGCGATCGTCCGTAAAGCAGGCTATGTACCGGAATCCGTACCGCTGGAACACCACATGTTCGGCATGATGCTGGGTAAAGACGGCAAACCGTTCAAAACCCGCGCGGGTGGTACAGTGAAACTGGCCGATCTGCTGGATGAAGCCCTGGAGCGTGCACGTCGTCTGGTGGCAGAAAAGAACCCGGATATGCCAGCCGACGAGCTGGAAAAACTGGCTAACGCGGTTGGTATTGGTGCGGTGAAATATGCGGATCTCTCCAAAAACCGCACCACGGACTACATCTTCGACTGGGACAACATGCTGGCGTTTGAGGGTAATACCGCGCCATACATGCAGTATGCATACACGCGTGTATTGTCCGTGTTCCGTAAAGCAGAAATTGACGAAGAGCAACTGGCTGCAGCTCCGGTAATCATCCGTGAAGATCGTGAAGCGCAACTGGCAGCTCGCCTGCTGCAGTTTGAAGAAACCCTCACCGTGGTTGCCCGTGAAGGTACGCCGCATGTGATGTGTGCTTACCTGTACGATCTGGCCGGTCTGTTCTCTGGCTTCTACGAGCACTGCCCGATCCTCAGCGCAGAAAACGAAGAAGTGCGTAACAGCCGTCTGAAACTGGCACAACTGACGGCGAAGACGCTGAAGCTGGGTCTGGATACGCTGGGTATTGAGACTGTAGAGCGTATGTAATCGATTTTTCGTGAGAGTGAAGCCTGATCAGGGTTACCTGATCAGGCTTTTTTATTGCCATCTAAATGTATTCTGAAAATGGACATGCCATCGTTTTCTCACTGTTGGGTAAGAAGTCAGAAGCGTAATATTCGGCCCCAGGGAAACGATAACGGTTGAATTTAAGGAATACCGCAGTGTTTAAATTTCTTGTATTAACATTAGGCATTATCTCTTGCCAGGTTTACGCAGAAGATACGCTTATAGTAAACGACCATGACATTTCAGCCATCAAAGATTGTTGGCAAAAAAATTCAGATGATGATAGTGACATTAACGTGATCAAATCATGCCTGCGACAAGAATACAATCTCGTCGATGCGCAATTAAATAAAGCCTATGGTGAAGCTTATCGTTATATAGAACAAGTGCCACGCACAGGTGTAAAAAAACCTGATACCGAACAACTTAACTTGCTTAAAAAATCACAGCGAGTCTGGCTAGATTTTAGGGACAAAGAATGTGAATTAATCCTTTCAAATGAGGACGTTCAGGATTTAAGTGACCCTTATTCTGAATCAGAATGGCTCTCATGTATGATCATACAGACCAATACGCGAACTCGCCAGTTGCAGCTATACCGTAACTCTGAAGATTTTTATCCAAGCCCTTTGACAAGAGGATAATTCACATATTTTTGGCATGTTTTGTTGCAAGCTATTCCTGATAAATAATTGCAACAAAACATCGAGCCTTTTTCACTGAGTTATTAAACATACTCGCGAGCGCGTAATTTTTTTGTCCTTCAGCGATAATTCACAATCACTTCATTACGTTGTACTTTCAGCGGCGGAATTAACCGCCCACCGCCAGGCACTTCCCAGATAAAGCGCAACGGTTCTGCTGCCGCTATACCGGAAAAGGCCACGGTGGTTCCGCTCTGCCCCTCTAATTCGACACAACGAGATTGTGAACACAAGCGAACCCGCAGTCCTGCAGGTGTCGGACCGATAAGCTGATAATGCCACGCCACCAGCGTCATCAATCCTGAAGCAGGTTGTCGCGTAGAAAGAGGCGCTGACGACATCGATTCACCGCGATGATTTAGCGTAACGCCCACGCTACTCGCCTGCCACATCCCCTCCCCGGCGGCTTGCACCAGCAGCGGAAACAATAATATTGCTAATAAGGTTCTCATTATTTGCCGCCAATTGTCGCCGTCATGCGGATATGTCGGTTATCAGACAGTTCCAGATTCGACAGGACCACTAACTGCGGCAAGCTGCGGCGCAGGAAGCGAGACAATAATGGTCGCAGCGCGTGGTTCACCAACAATACTGGCGGCGCACCCAGCATCTCCTGACGGGATAGCGCTTCCTGAGTTTGCGCCAGTAAACGATCCGCCAGCCCTGGCTCCAGTCCTCCCCCGCCCTGCAGCGCCTGTAGTAACAAACGTTCCAGCGGTGTATCGAGGCCAATAACATGGACTTCATCTTTGCCAGGAAACCACTGCTGGGTAATCGCCCGTCCCAACGCCACGCGCACGACGGCGGTTAATTCATGTGGATCGCTTTGGATGGGCGCATGTTCCGCCAGCGTTTCGAGAATGGTGCGCATATCGCGAATCGGTACTTTTTCATCGAGGAGATTTTGCAGCACTTTATGCAGTGTGGTGAGCGTGACGACGCCAGGAACGAGATCTTCCGTCAGCTTTGGCATCTCCTGGGCGACGCGATCCAACAGCTGTTGCGCCTCCTGACGACCAAACAGCTCTGCGGCATGCTGGCTACTAATGAGGTGGTTAAGATGCGTTGCCACCACCGTGCTGGCCTCAACCACGGTGTACCCCTGAATCTGCGCCTGTTCTTTTAGCGCACTTTCAATCCAGATAGCATTCAGGCCAAATGCCGGATCGACGGTCGCCTCACCAGGTAACGTCCCGGCAGCGGTTCCAGGGTTAATCGCCAACCAACGCCCCGGATAAGCATCACCACTGCCTATCTCCACGCCTTTCATCAAAATGCGATAGCGGGCAGGTTGCAGATCCATATTGTCGCGAATGTGCACCACTGGCGGCAGAAATCCCATCTCCTGGGCAAATTTCTTGCGGATACTGCGTATACGGCCCAACAACTCACCATCCTGCTGGAAATCGACCATCGGGATCAGTCGATAACCCACTTCCATTCCCAGAGAATCTTCCAGTTGTACATCGTTCCACGTCGCTTCGACAACGGTATTATTCTCTGCCATTTTTACCGGTTTGGGTTCGGCAGGCGCTTTTTGTTCGCGTCCGCGTATCCACCAGGCCAGCCCCAGCAATCCGGCAGTGAACAGCAAAAATACCAGGTTCGGCATTCCAGGCACCAGGCCGAGTAAACCGAGCACGGCGGCGCTTAATAACATAACGCTCGGATTACTGAAAAGCTGATTCACCATCTGCTCGCCAACATCCTGATCGGTGCTGACACGCGTAACGATGACCCCCGCGGCGGTAGAAATCACCAGCGCCGGAATTTGTGCCACCAGACCGTCGCCAATGGTCAATAGCGTATAACTTTCCGCCGCGTGTCCCATGCTCATGCCATGTTGCAGCACGCCGACCAGCAACCCGCCGACAACGTTAATGACCATGATGAGGATCCCGGCGATGGCATCGCCGCGAACAAACTTACTTGCCCCGTCCATTGAGCCGTAAAAATCGGCTTCCTGAGTCACTTCGGAGCGGCGTTTTTTCGCCTCATCTTCACCAATCAATCCGGCGTTAAGGTCGGCGTCAATCGCCATCTGCTTACCCGGCATACCATCGAGAACAAAGCGCGCACCCACTTCTGCGATACGCCCGGCACCTTTGGTGATAACCATAAAGTTGATGATCACGAGAATGACGAACACCACGATACCGATAGCGAAATTGCCACCAACGAGGAAGTGACCGAACGCTTCGACCACCTTTCCAGCCGCCGCCGCGCCGGTATGCCCTTCCATCAAAATGATACGGGTTGAAGCCACGTTAAGTGCCAGACGCAACAGCGTGGTAAACAACAGAATGGTCGGAAACGCAGCAAACTCAAGCGTGCGCTGGGTAAACATCGCCACCAGCAACACCATGATCGACAAGGCAATATTGAAGGTAAACAACAGGTCGAGTATGAATGCGGGCAGTGGCAGCACCATCATCGACAAGATCAACAGGATCAAAATCGGTCCGGCAAGGATCTGCCATTGTGTCGATTTCAGGTTTGCGGGCAGGCGCAGCATCGCGGCCAGATTACTCATGGGTCGGTTTCTCGTTAATAAAATCCAGGGCTTCCGGCACCGGAAGATGAGTAGGTTGTACAGGGCGCTGTCCACCAGCCAGACGCCAGCGTTTCAGTTGCCAGACCCAGGCCAGCACTTCCGCCACCGCGGCGTACAGTTGACCCGGGATTTGTTGACCAATCTCCGCATGTCGATACAGCGCTCGCGCCAGCGACGGCGCTTCAAGCGTCGGGACGTTATTTTCAGCGCCAATTTCACGAATGCGCAGCGCGACCAGCCCTGCACCTTTAGCGACCACTTTCGGTGCGCTCATTTTGTTTTCGTCATACTGCAACGCTACCGAATAGTGGGTCGGGTTATTGACAATGACATCCGCTTTCGGCACATCGGCCATCATCCGACGCCGTGCGGCCGCTCGCTGCATCTGACGGATCCGCCCTTTAACATGGGGGTCGCCTTCGCTTTGTTTGAACTCATCACGAATATCCTGCCGCGACATTCGCAGCTTTTTCAGGTGGCTGAAGATTTGGAAAAAGACGTCAAATCCCACCATTGGAATGACACCAAGCACCACCAGCAGTGCGCATAGCCCTACCAAATCCATCGCATTACCCATGGCGGTAATCGGAGACTCGGCCATTAAGCGCATCATCTGCGGCCAGTGATGCCAGAGAAAAAACCCCGTCACGCTGCCAACCAGGATGGTTTTCAAAATTGCTTTAAGCAACTCCGCGCCAGTCTGAGCCGAGAACATCCGTTTAATGCCCGGTAGCGGGTTGAGTTTGGAAAACTTCGGCTGCAAGGATTTGCCGCTAAATACCAGCCCTCCCAGCATGACCGGAGAAATGAGCGCCACCAGTACCACGCCGCTAATCAGTGGCAGCAGCGCCAGCATGGCTTCTCTGATCAGCAGAATAATCTGCCCGAGGATCAGATTCGGGTCTTTGATAATACTGTGATCAAAATGCAGCCCAGCGGAGAGCATGCCCGACAATCGACGGGCCAGCGACACACCGCCAAACCAGATAACACTAACGCCCACCAGCAAAATCAGCAGTGAAGTCAGTTCACGGGAACGCGGGATTTGCCCCTCTTCCCGCGCTTTTTCTAGTCGGTGAGGTGTGGGGGCTTCTGTTTTGTCGTCGCTCTCGTCAGACACGTCGCCAATCCTGGAAAGAGTATTAAGCGTAAATGATGCCAGAGCGCAAAGCGTTCAATGGTTTGAGTAAGGGGCAAAACAGGCGGGATTTAGGGCTTTTGCCACAGCACATCAGGCATGGTGACATGTTTGTCGGGTACGGCGTAAACGCCTTATCCAACCTTGAAGATCTGATGTGACGCGGCCACGTCACATCAGGCAATACAAATCAAAATCCAAGACTATCCAACAAATCGTCCACCTGATCCTGACTGGCTACCACACCGGCTTTGCTGGTATCGACCTGAGGTCCATTAAGCAAACTCTGGTTTTCACGTTTTGGACGCGACTCCTGTTCCGGGATGTTTTCCAACAGCACCATCAGCAACTGGCGTTCGATCTCCTGAATGACATCCATCATCCGCTTAATGACCTGTCCGGTGAGATCCTGAAAATCCTGCGCCATCATGATTTCCAGCAGTTGCGCGTTAGTAAAGCTGGTATGCGCGGGTACATCTGCCAGAAATTGCCGCGTGTCTGTTACCAGTTCACGGGCGTCGGCAAGGTCAATCGGATCGGCAAACCAGTCATCCCAACGTTGGGTTAACGCTTTTGCTGATTTCTCCATTTGATCCTGATGCGGTTGTGACGCCTCAACACTGTTCAGCGCCCGCTCCGCAGCCTGGGCGGTCATCTGCACAACATAGTACAAACGATCGCGCGCATCGGGGATGGCTTCCGCCGCTTCGGCAATGGCCTGATCCAGCCCCAGTTCCCGCAAACTGTCGCGCAGCATACGCGTCAGGCTGCCGATGCGCGCAATGATATCGCCAGCTGAATGCTCGTCAGCAGGTTTGATTGATGGTTGCATCATAGTCGCATCCTCACATGCCCAGTTTCTCAAAGATTTTGTTGAGTTTTTCCTCCAGCGTCGCGGCGGTAAATGGCTTCACCACATAGCCACTGGCCCCCGCTTGCGCCGCAGCAATGATGTTCTCTTTCTTCGCTTCTGCAGTCACCATTAACACTGGCAATGCCGACATCGCGCCATCCGCACGAATTGTTTTCAGCAATTCCAGGCCATCCATATTGGGCATGTTCCAGTCGGAGATAACAAATCCATAACCGCCTGCCTGCAACTTATTGAGAGCGTCGACGCCATCTTCCGCTTCCTCAACATTATTGAATCCCAGCTCTTTCAGCAGGTTACGCACTATGCGTCGCATGGTGGAAAAGTCATCCACAACCAAAAATTTAAGTTCTTTATCCGCCATTTCACACTCCTGATTTAAATACGTATCGCCTGTCCGGCACTAATTTTTGCCAGCATTTGCTGGCTTACCTGGCTAAGATCGACCACTTCGCAAACACCACCCATATTGATGGCCTCGCGCGGCATGCCGAACACCACGCAACTTGCTTCGTTTTGCGCAAGGGTCCATGCCCCCGCCTGACGCATCGCCAACATTCCCGCCGCGCCGTCGTTGCCCATACCGGTCAGGATCACCCCAACCGCATTACGCCCCGCCTGTTTGGCGACAGAATGGAACAACACATCTACCGAAGGCCGATGACGGTTAACCGCCGGGCCATCGTGAATTTTGATTTGGTAATTTGCGCCACTACGCGCCAGCTCCATATGCCGATCGCCCGGCGCAATATAGGCATGCCCCGGCAAGACACGTTCTCCGTCTTCGGCTTCTTTAACCCCGATCTGGCAAAGCTTATTAAGTCTGTCGGCAAAAGAGCGGGTGAAACCGGGCGGCATATGCTGGGTAATTAACAGTGCCGGGCTGGAAAGCGGCAACGGTTGCAGTACGTGACGAATTGCCTCAGTTCCACCCGTTGAAGCACCAATCGCAATCAGTTTTTCAGAACTCAACAACGGCCCCGCCTTCAGCGTTGTCGGTGCCGACAATGGCTTATGTGCTGCAAGGCTCGCCTTTGCTGCCGTACGCACCTTTTCAGCAATCATTTCGCTATACGCCAGCATTCCTTCGCGAATACCCAGTTGCGGTTTGGTGACAAAATCTATCGCCCCCAGCTCCAGCGCGCGCAGCGTGACTTCTGACCCTTTGCCGGTCAGGGAAGAAACCATCACAACGGGCATTGGACGCAAACGCATTAATTTTTCGAGGAAATCCAGTCCGTCCATCCGCGGCATTTCAACATCCAGCGTCAGCACATCGGGATTGAATTTCTTAATCAAGTCACGCGCGACCAGCGGATCAGGCGCGGTCGCCACCATTTCCATGTCGCTATGGCTGTTGATGATTTCTGTCATGATCTGGCGCATCAGTGCCGAATCATCGACAGATAACACCCTGATTTTGCTCATCGTTAATCCTTACTTAGCGCATACACCGTCTGACCACGCAGCGTGAAGCGGCGCTCAAGGTGGCTAAAGTTTTCAGAGTGACCCGCAAACAGCAATCCGTCGGGTTTAAGGAGCGGAACAAAGCGGCGCAAAATCTCCTGCTGGGTAGTTTGATCGAAGTAGATCATGACGTTACGACAGAAGATCGCATCAAACGGCCCCGGCACGGTGTACTGTTTCGCCAGTAGATTCAGCGGGGCAAAATCAACATAGTTCGCCAGCTCCTGACGCACGCGTACCAGCCCTTCATGCGGTCCCGTCCCTCGCATGAAATACCGTTGCAGTTGCTGCGGCGTCAGGTTTTTCAACTCTTCATGGCGATAAATACCGCTTCTGGCTTTTTCCAGCACTTCGGTGTCGATATCACTGGCAAACACTTTCCAGCGTCCGGGCGCGGTGCCCAATGTGTCAGCCAGCGTCATCGCAATGCTGTACGGCTCTTCGCCGGTCGAAGCCGCCGCGCTCCATACGCGATACTCGCCAGAACGGCGACGTGCGTGATCCGCGAGCAGAGGGAAATGATGTGCCTCACGGAAAAATGCCGTCAGATTCGTGGTCAGCGAATTGATAAACGCCTGCCACTCACCGCTGTGCTGATTAGATTCCAGCAAGTTCAGATAATGACCGAAATCCGTCAGTCCCAGCGAACGCAAACGACGAACCAGTCGGTTGTAAACCATGTCGCGTTTATGGTCAGCCAGAACGATCCCGGCTCGTTGATAGATCAATTGACTTATCCGCCGAAAATGCGCGTCGGAAAGCGCCAGGCGCTCGGTCATCTGTAACAATAAAGACGTTTGCCCACAGGGCAGAGATGAAGTCATAGCGCCTTCTCAATCACTTCAGGATACCACTGGCGCAATTTGTAACTGCGCCGACTCATGTCGTGCTACTTCATGTTCTTCAAGGGTAAATACCGCCACACGCGACGAAAGATGGTCGGCCTGATTCGCCAGTTGTTCCGTTGCCACCGCCGCTTCTTCTACCAGCGAGGCGTTCTGCTGAGTCACCTGATCCATCTGGCTGACAGCCTGTGCAACCTGCTCAATCCCCCGCTGTTGTTCTTCCGACGCAGAGGCAATTTCTCCCATAATGTCGTTCACGCGGGTCACCGAACTGACAATATCGATCATGGTCGCGGCGGCGTTATTCACCAGTTTCGAACCCTGCTGGACACGATTGACTGACTCTTCGATCAGCCCTTTGATCTCTTTTGCTGCCTGCGCGCTACGGCTGGCAAGATTGCGCACTTCACCTGCCACTACCGCAAAACCACGCCCCTGCTCTCCGGCGCGAGCCGCTTCCACTGCCGCATTCAGGGCCAGAATATTGGTCTGGAAAGCAATTCCGTCGATAACGCTGATAATGTCGCCAATTTTTTGCGAGCTGGTGGCGATCTCCTGCATGGTGTGAGTCATGGTACTGACCTGAACACCGCCCGCCTGCGCCGTTGTCGCGGCATTTTTTGCCAGTTCCGACGCCTGTCGTGCGTTATCGGCGTTTTGCCCTACCGTGGCGGTTAATTGCTCCATACTGGCGGCCGTTTGTGCCAGCGATGCCGCCTGCTGTTCGGTACGACTTGAGAGATCGTTATTGCCTGCGACAATCTCCGCGATACCAATGTGCATCTCCTGGCTTCCCTTACGCACATCACTTACCGTCCCACGCAAAGCCTGCTGCATGGTCTTCAGACTGGCAAAAATGGCGGTGATCTCATTACGACCATATACCGCAATCGGACGCGCCAGATTACCCGCAGCAATGCTGTCAAAATGGCTACCGATAATGGCCAGTGGTTGAACAATCATCTTGCGCGTCCACCACAGCGCACTGCTGATGTAGATCGCCGCAACAATAATCATGCTGATAAACACCAGTGCCGAAATCTGATAGTTACGCTGGCTTTGCGCACTGGCGGCTTCCAGCACATGGTTGATCTCCAGCTGCCAGGCCTCAAAGTTAACGTCAAACGCATTCTGTGATCCCTGCACCGGCGCAGTGAGGAAATCCGAAAGTTGATTACTTTCAAGCCAGGTCGCCTGATGTTCGAGATCGTTGTGCCAGCGGGCAAAACTTTTCTCCGTCTCTTTTTGCAATCCCCTGACGTGCTCGTTGCCCGCAGTCATCGCCATAAAACTTTTAAACAGCGTGGTGGATTGCGTCAGACTGGCGCGCGCCGTCGTCATCAACGTTTTAATGTCATCCGCCGGATAGCTAAGTGCCGTCAGAGTGCCCGCTTTGTTCAGCGCGGTACTGGCCTGTAACATTACCGCCCGAGTTTGCGCTAATGCCGCACGTTGCTGATTGCTCTGCTCGACCTGATTCAGTCGTTGCAAATCGTCGCGAAATGCCCAAAAAGACATGCCGTTACTGCCAATCTGCAAGATCCCGCAGAGAATCAAAATTAAAAACAGCGTGGTCGAAATTCGAATACGATTAAACATCAACGCTCCCCATCAGGCGGCAATGACCGCGTTAGTAAATACTCGTCAAAATGTTTCCCAGTTTGGATCTTGTTCAGCAATTCGCAGTCGTGGCTGTGCCGGTGGTTGCTCACTGGCAGGACGGGATGGTGTTTGCGGTTTATTGGTGAGTGGGCTGGCTGCCAGACGGAACGCGGAAACCGCTTGCGTTAAACGACTCGCCTGTTCTTCCAGCGCAGCTGCGGCGGCAGCTGATTCCTGCACCAGCGATGCGTTCTGTTGCGTGACGCGATCCATTTCCGAAACCGCCAATGCGACTTGATCGATGCCACGGCTCTGTTCATCCGATGCCGATGCAATCTCGCCCATAATGTCAGTCACGCGAGTGACAGCATTGACGATATTGTTCATTGTTTCCCCGGCGCTTTCGACCAGCACCGAACCGGTATCAACGCGCGAGACGGAGTCTTCAATGAGGGCTTTGATCTCTTTTGCCGCCTGGGCGCTGCGACTGGCAAGATTACGCACTTCACCCGCCACCACGGCAAAACCACGGCCCTGTTCACCCGCACGCGCGGCTTCAACCGCGGCATTCAGCGCGAGGATATTAGTCTGGAAGGCAATACCATCGATAACGCTGATAATGTCGGCAATTTTCTTCGAACTATCGGCGATCTCATGCATCGTTTTCACTACGCCATCCACCACTTTGCCGCCGTGCTGGGCGGTGTCGGAGGCACTTTGCGCCAGTTGCGAGGCCTGGCGGGCGTTATCGGCGTTTTGCTTCACTGTCGCGGTGAGCTGCTCCATGCTGGCGGCAGTTTCTTCCAGCGCGGATGCCTGCTGTTCAGTACGGGAGGAAAGATCGGTGTTGCCCGCCGCAATTTCACGGGTACCGGCATAGATGGCATCTGAACCTTCGCGGACATGAGTGACGGTGTCAGTCAAAGAGCGTTGCATATGTGAAACGCTCTGCGCCAGGTCGCCCATTTCACTGCGCCCGTCAATGGTCAGGGTATTCGCCAGGTTACCACCGGCAATTTCGCGAATATGCGCAATAATTTTTGCCAGCGGTGTAAGCAACATACGGCGAATGCCGTACCACGCCACCAGCAGAATCAATACCACCACCAGCGCGATAACCGCCAGTTGCCACTGGGCAAATCGGTAATCATCTGCGTTGTCAGTGACGATATCGCGATACAGTTTTTCACTGCTGAGGGCGTACTGAGCAAACGCTTCGCCCATTGCATTTTGCATTCCCTGGGTTGGCTGAGCGAAATAAGCTCCAGTATTGCCATAATCTAGATAATCAATCAGTTCAGTTAACGCTGTGTAATAGTTTTTATATTTTTCATCAATATTACGACTGGTAGCGACCATTTCAGGTAACGGTGCCATGCTTTTGAATTTTTTATAATGAGTCGCGGCCTGGGCCAATGTTTTCCTGGCGCTATCGAGCAATTCAACTTTGGCGTTACTTTGTTGATTGGAGGAATCCATCATCATCCGTACCGCTGAACGACTCAGGTTAATGCGCGTTTGCAGCATTAAATCCCAGGTTGACGTCAGCTCGCCCTGCTGTTCCCGTAATTGATTGGAAACCACAAAGCTCTTCTGGCTATGGTGAAGGGAAGAAAAAAACAGACTGCCGGAAATAAGCTGTAACAGTGCGAATACCCCCAGCACCATTACCAACAGCGTGACTACGCGGATACGGTTAATCATAAGGCACCTTCCTGAAAACAAGTTGATCTCGTTATCGGCAAGGAGGGGGGAAACTTTATTGCTGATGCCACCCGCCGCGAAATTGAAATATAAAACCCGATGCGCAGATCATCGGGTTCATTTCAATTGAGGAAATCGGGAGAATTACGCCACTTCTGACGCCGCGCTATCTAACAGCGCCATCTCTTCGCTGTTCAGCAGTTTTTCGATGTTCACCAGAATCAACATCCGGTCGCCCAGTGCGCCCAGTCCAGTGAGATATTCTGTTGAAAGCGTCACGGCAAATTCCGGTGCCGGACGAATTTGCTCCGCCGTCAATGAAAGCACGTCTGAGACGCCGTCAACCACGATGCCGACCACCCGCTGTCCGAGATTCAGGACGATAACTACCGTGTTGTCGTTATAGTCCACATCCACCTGGCTGAACTTAATTCGTAAGTCAACAATCGGCACAATAACGCCGCGCAGATTCGTGACGCCTTTGATAAACGCTGGCGTGTTCGCAATCCGTGTTACCTGATCGTAGCCACGGATCTCCTGCACTTTCAGGATATCAATACCGTACTCTTCATCACCAAGGGTAAATACCAGAAATTCCTGGCCTGACGGCTCGCTGGCCAGCTTTGTTACATTCGTCATACCGGTCATATTGTTACCTTTTTACTCATTCAGGCGGCGGTGTTCGCCATACGTTGTTCGCGGTTTATCGCCTGCAAGGCGGAGACATCAACAATCAGTGCCACGCTGCCGTCGCCAAGAATGGTCGCAGCAGAAATGCCGGGGACTTTGCGATAGTTACTTTCAAGGTTTTTAACCACAACCTGGTGTTGACCAATTAATTGATCCACCAGCAAGGCGTAGCGGCGACCGCCACTTTGTAAGATCACCACAATTCCCTGGGTGGCTTCGGTTTTCGCGCCCGCGACGTTGAACACTTTCCACAGTTCGACGATGGGCAGATATTCACCCCGCACTTCCAGCACCCGCTCGCCGCCAGCCAGTGGATGCAGATCGGCTTCACGGGGTTGCAGTGATTCCATGACAGCATTCAGCGGCAGAATGAAAACTTCATCCGCAACGCGTACGGACATGCCGTCGAGGATGGCCAGCGTCAGCGGCAGTAAAATGCGGATCGTAGTGCCAGTACCCTGCTTCGACTGGATTTCGACATGACCGCCCATCTCCTGGATATTACGTTTAACGACGTCCATGCCGACGCCGCGCCCGGAGACGTCGGTGACCTGCTCTGCCGTGGAGAAGCCAGGTGCAAATATCAGCATCGCGACTTCGTCGTCGCTCATGTTTTCGCTGACAGTCAAACCTTGCGAGGCCGCTTTTGCCAGAATTCGCTCACGGTTTAGCCCCGCCCCATCGTCGGTCACTTCAATGCAAATGTTGCCGCCCTGATGTTCGGCAGACAGAATTAAATTTCCGACGCTGTTTTTACCTGCAGCGAGCCGTTTTTCTGGCAGTTCAATACCGTGATCGAGGCTATTGCGTACCAGGTGGGTCAGCGGGTCGATAATGCGTTCTATCAGGCTTTTGTCGAGTTCAGTAGAACTGCCCACCAGCGTCAGTTCTACCTGCTTGCCGAGTTTTCCCGCCAGATCACGCACCAGCCGGGGATAGCGACTAAAAACATATTCCATCGGCATCATGCGAATCGACATCACTGATTCCTGCAAATCACGGGCGTTACGTTGTAACTGCCCCATGCTGGTTATCAAATCACCATGATTAACCGGGTCCAGTTCGCTGGAACGCTGGGCAAGCATGGACTGGGTGATAACCAGCTCGCCGACGAGGTTAATTAATTGATCAACCTTTTCTACCGCTACACGGATGCTGGTGGATTCATTGCTGCGCGTCGTTTTTTCCCGCTCCACGCGGCCGGTTGGCGCTTGTTCGGCTGCCAGTTTAAGCACTGGTGGGGTGGATATTTTTGGCGAGACTTCTACTGTTTCAAAGGTAATCTGATCGGCTTCAATCACAAAACAGAGTACCGCTGTGATGTCATCTTCGGCGATGTCGCCCGGTAATATTGCCGAGAGCGAATCCGCCCCTTTCACCACGTCAGTTAACGTTGTCAGATGTCCCAGTTCTTCTTCCAGCAGGTCGACTTCCCCGGCCTTCAGGCGCGAAAGGATAATTCGTCGCGGCGACTGACTGCGACTCTGCTCATCTTGCGGTTCACTTTTGGCAACCACACTTAATCGGGTCACTGCGGATGGCGTTTCGCCTTTCGCTTCTAATGCCAGTTGACGCAAGGCCTGGCAGATATAATCGAAGCTGGCGGCATCCGGCTCTTGCGACTGTTTATAAGCGTCGAGCTGTTCTTGCATGATGTCCTTCGTTTCCAAAAACAGATTGATAATGTCGGTGTTGAGTTGCATCTCACCTCGTCTGGCTTCATCGAGCAGGTTTTCCATCAGATGCGTGGTTTCCTGCAAAACGCTGAAGCCAAAAGTTCCTGCCCCTCCTTTGATCGAGTGGGCAGCCCGAAAGATGGCATTCAATTGTTCGGCATCTGGCGCTTCCGGCTGCAAAACCAGCAGATGCTGCTCCATGTCAGCCAACAGTTCGTCCGCTTCATCAAAAAATGTCTGATAAAAATCGCTTATATCCATGCTCACGCTGTCACCTCGGTTCGGCTGATGGCATTGTGGGAACACTGACCTGTGGTGCAACCTCAGGTTTTTCCAGGGCGCTTACTGGCTCATTCTGGCTTTCGGCGTTTTCATGCAAAATGGCCTGTTCGGCTTGTTTGTTCAGTACCAGCAGGCTGATGCGACGGTTGACGGCATCATCAGGTCCGCGATCGCTTAAGCGCATCGTTGCCGCCATGCCGACGACACGTAACACTTTGCCGCTATCCAACCCTCCGACCATCAGTTCGCGGCGGGATGCATTGGCCCGATCGGCAGAAAGCTCCCAGTTGCTATATCCTTTCTCACCGCTGGCGTAGGGGAAATCATCGGTATGACCCGAAAGGCTAATACGGTTGGGAATACCGTTCAGTACAGGCGCAATGGCGCGCAGAATGTCGCGCATATAGGGTTCGACATCGGCACTGCCGGTTCTAAACATCGGGCGATTCTGGCTATCGATGATCTGAATACGTAGACCTTCCTGGACCAGATCGATTTTGAGATGGGGACGTAACGCCCGCAGTTTCGGATCGGACTCTATCAACTGGTCGAGATCACCCCGCAATTTCCGCAATCGACTTTGCTCCATGCGTTTTTTCAGCTCTTCGATGTTCGGCTGCTTATTCACTTCCCCCTGGCTTTGGGTGTAATCATCACCACCGCCGGGAATTGGGCTTTCACTATTAGAAATGCGATCGCCGCCCGTAACCGCAGTCGCCAGTGGAGTCCGGAAGTACTCCGCAATCTGAATCAGCTCTTTTGGGCTGGAGATGGAGATCAGCCACATCACCAGAAAAAAGGCCATCATCGCGGTCATAAAGTCGGCATAAGCAATCTTCCACGATCCATGTGCTGCCCCGTGGCTTTTGGCTTTGCGTCGTTTGACGACAATAATCGGATGCGCTTGATTCTTCATGCTTCCTCGGTTGTCGTCTGTTGTTGCGGATTTTTCACCGCACGCACATGCTCTTCCAGTTCAATAAACGACGGACGTTCGCTGGAATAGAGCGTTTTGCGACCAAACTCAACGGCGATAGGCGGTGCGTAACCGTTCAGATTAGAAAGCAGAGTGACTTTGACGCACTGCATCATTTTGCTGGTTTCGGCGCTTTTCTGACGTAAAACAGTCGCTAATGGGGAAATAAATCCGTAAGCCAATAAAATGCCGAGGAAAGTCCCCACCATCGCATGTGCGATAAGCGCACCCAGCTCGGCGGCAGGACGATCGGCTGAACCTAACGCGTGAACGACCCCCATTACAGCCGCAACAATACCAAACGCCGGAAGTGAGTCCCCGACCAGCGCCAGACTGTTCGCCGGGACTTCTGCCTCGCTTTCGTGCGTCTCAATCTCTTCATCCATCAGGGCTTCGATTTCGAAGGTGTTCATGTGACCGCTGATAATCAGGCGCAGATAATCGACGATAAAATCAAGCATGACGCTATCCGCGAGGATGCGTGGGTAGCTGGCGAAGATCTCGCTCTCACGGGGATTTTCAATATCACGTTCCAGCGAAAACATCCCCATCTGCCGCGATTTCGCCATCAACCGATAAAGCAGAGCCAGCAGATCCATATACATTGCTTTGGTGTATTTGGAGCGACGAAACAGCAACGGCAGCGCCTTCAGCGTGCCTTTAATCGCTTTGCCATTATTGCCGACGATAAACGACCCAATCCCTGCACCGGCAATAATCACCAGTTCAGCGGGTTGATAGAGTGCTCCAAGGCTTCCACCGGTCATCAAATAACCGCCGAAAACTGTACCGAGAACAACCAGGTAACCTAATAAGATAAGCACGACATCATCCTTCCACTGTTGACCATGACAGGATGTTCAGTCGTCAGGCGTTAACGCGCGATTGGGGCAAAAAAAAGCAGCGGTACGTCGTTACCGCTGCTGGAATGTTGCGCCTCACCGTATCAGTTAAACAGCCTGTACTCTCTGTTCATCCAGCAGTTGTGGGATAATATCGGCAGGATTCTGGGAAAGTTTACGTCTTTTTACTGCCCGGGATGGCGGTTGACATAAGCTGCAGGCAAAGCTGCCAACAGGCTGGTGAGCGTGGGTAATAAAATTGCCGCCGCAGCAGTTGCAGCTGGAAAGTTGCAGTAATCCACTTTCAACAAACCGCACCAATGTCCAGGCACGGGTTAATGCCAGCAGTGGTCCTTCTTCTGCTTGTGGGCACTGTTCAAGGTATAAACGGTAGGCTTTGATCACCGCATCGACGCCATTACACAAACCGGTTTTCAGTAAAAACTGCCATGCATTACAGAACATCGAAGCATGAACGTTTTGTTCCCAGGTCATAAACCAGTCGGTTGAGAATGGCAGCATGCCTTTCGGCGGTGGGCTTCCGCGCAGTTCTTTATAAAGTTTTATCAGGCGTCCGCGACTTAACTGTGTTTCGCTTTCCAGCATCTGCAAACGAGCGCCCAGGGTGATCAATTCCATTGCCAGCTGAATATCCCGCGCTTCCTGAACAATGCTTTTTTCACTCATGATCAGGCCCTTTTCTTGCGCAGCGCTTCTTCAGGCTGATTAACATCATTCAGCAAGCGTGTTGAGAGCATGATGCCGGTATGAATTTGCTGGAGATCGTCAACGCGGGAATCTTGCGTCAACTGAGTAATCGTCTGGTGGCTGTCAAAACGGAAGTGACAAACCAGTTGATTGGTTTCTGCCAGCTTAACCATTTGCGGAAGAGTCAGTGCCGCTAACGTTGTCGCCATTTCTTCATTTATGCCGAGACGAAACATAGCGGACGCTTTGTCCTGAACAATCAAACGCTGTGCAAGTAGTAAATATGACAAGTTGATGTCATAAATGTGTTTCAGCAACTCGGAGGTATGCATTATTCCCACCCAGAATAACCAACTTTATTTTTATGCGGTTTCACCGCACCCCGTGATGTCGCCGGGAAGCCCCGGTAAAAAATAATTAGCATTAGAATAGTTGCGATAAGCTGCAATAAGCAGAACCACCTTTTTGGTTTAATATGTCCTTACAAATAGAAATGGGTCTTTACACTTATCTAAGATTTTTCCTAAATCGACGCAACTGTACTCGTCACTACACGCACATACAACGGAGGGGGGCTGCGATTTTCAATAATGTGTGATGCAGATCACACAAAACGCTCAATTACTTAACATAAATGTATAAGTCATACTTTTGTTTTGGGTGTATTTCAATCTGTTAAAAAGTTTTTCGCTACGCTAGCAAGCAAAAATGAAACAGGAATAATCGAAATGGGATGTTGCGCACAGTTAAAATAACTCACCGTAAATAATCATCTGCTATAAATAATCACTTTCATGCAATACCAGATAAGCTATTTTTAAACAGACACTTACCGCACAACAAACTAATTAAATACAAAGAAAGGCAACAATCAACTTAATGTTAATGAAATGTTTTACATATATTAACCACTTGTTTAATGCGGAGAATCAGTACACTATTTTCTTATAATTACATTTGAAATTATATGATCACCGGGAGTGATTGATTAATTGTCTTTACTAATAATCAGACTAATATTTACCTGTTTGACCGAGTTGGGATTGCGTCGTTTCTCCATTAGGAGTAAAGCTTTAATGTCACCTGAAGTTCACAGAATAAGGAACAGGTTATGAGCTATAGCAATATTCTTGTCGCTGTTGCGGTTACACCGGAAAGTCAGCAACTGCTGGCAAAAGCGGTATCTATCGCCAGGCCAGTAAAGGGACACATCAGTTTAATTACTCTCGCTTCCGACCCGGAAATGTACAATCAATTAGCTGCGCCGATGCTTGAAGATTTACGCAGCGTGATGCAGGAAGAAACGCAAAGCTTTCTTGATAAGTTAATTCAGGATGCGGGGTATCCCGTTGACAAGACGTTTATTGCCTACGGTGAGTTAAGCGAACATATTCTGGAAGTTTGTCGCAAACATCATTTCGATTTGGTGATTTGCGGTAATCACAATCACAGTTTCTTTTCGCGAGCATCCTGCTCGGCGAAAAGAGTTATTGCCTCAAGTGAGGTCGATGTGCTGTTAGTTCCACTTACGGGAGATTAACCGCTCCTACGCAAGCTTTGGAAAGGTAGCAACTTTATCGCGCTGCTGGCTTTCCGCGCTTCGCGGAACTATCTGCTTTAGGTCGCTAATGAAGCACTCCTGCCAGTGGTTAATATCGTTTTTCACGATAACGTCCAGCATTTCTGCATGACGGGAAATACGTTCCGCCAGCGACATAGTCAATGCACGATCCAGCGCAGCTGCAACTTCGTCACGATCGTAGGGGTTAACAATTAACGCCGACGTTAACTCGTTTGCCGCTCCCGCAAATTGCGAAAGAACAAGAACGCCCGGATTGGCTGGGTCCTGAGCAGCAACATACTCTTTTGCTACCAGGTTCATCCCGTCACGCAGTGGCGTCACTAAGCCCACGTCAGAGTAGCGGAATATTTTCATCAGTAATTTACGGTCAAAATGCTGATTCAAATAATAAAGCGGCGTCCAGCCTAATTGCCCGTATTTACCATTAATTCGTCCAGCTTCATTTTCGAGCTGATGACGAATATCCTGATAGGCTTGCACATCACCACGCGACGTTGGCGCGATCTGGGTATAACGAATTTTACCATGATGCTGCGGATATTTTTCCAGCAACGCTTCATAGGCGAGAAAACGCTCCGGCAAACCTTTGGAATAATCCAGCCGTTCGACAGAAAAGATATTTTGTACGTTTTTCAGTTCCGCTTTAAGTTGCGCCAGTTTTGGCGGCAGTGGCCCGGCAGCCTGTTTGGCTATTTCTTTCGGTTCAATGCCGATCGGGTAGACTTCTGTTCGAAATGCTTTGCCCCAGGCTGTATGGCTTTTTGCGCTACGTGTCGTGACGCGGGTCAGGTTAGAAAGGCAATCCAGGAACGCCAGACGATCGTTTTCTGTCTGGAAACCCAGCAAATCATAATCACAAAGCTGTTCAAGCAAGGTGTCATATGTCGGCAGCGCGTTGAAGATTTCCGGTGTCGGGAAAGGAATATGCAGAAAGAAACCAATGCGATTATTCACTCCCCGTTTGCGTAATTCATGCGCAAATGGCAACAGGTGATAATCGTGGATCCAGATAATGTCATCGTCTTGCAACAGCGGCAGTAATTTATCTGCCAGCAACGCATTTACGCGTAGATAGCCATCCCAGGCAGGACGCTGAAATTGCACCAGATCGAGCCGATAATGAAAAGCGGGCCAGAGAACGGCATTGGAGAATTGGTTGTAGTATTCGTCAAGGTCCTGTTCGCTGAGGTTAAAAGAGGCCCACGTAATGTTACCCTTTTTCACCTTTTTTAGCGGCTGATCCTCATTCCCTGTTTCACCACTCCAGCCAAACCACAGTCCGCCTGCGGCTTTCAGTGCCCCCAGTATGCCAACGGCAAGGCCACCGGCACTGGCGGCGTGCTCGTCTGGTGGTGCAATCCGGTTAGATACTACGACTAAACGACTCATAGTCATCACTCCTGTTATTTTCTCTTTTTTGTTGTAATGCGGTGGTTATCATTTCAAGCCAGCTCCAGACATCCGGCACGCCCGCCAGTCGCCATGATGCCTGAGTTGCACCTGTGCCAATTTTTACTGACATTCCGCCCAGCCGGTTAACGACTGCGAAGCCAGATTCATCGGTTAAATCATCGCCCAGAAATACGGGCGTTCGCCCGATAAAGGGAGCTTCCTGCATAAAAGCTGCAATTGCCTCACCTTTACTGGTACCTCTCGGTTTGATCTCGACAACACACTTTCCCTGCTGTAACGCCATTTGTGGCCAGATCTGAGTAATACGTTGCGCTAATGTCATTAATGCGTCTTCATGCTGCGGAGCCTGACGATAATGCAGCGCAAAAGCCATCCCTTTCGCCTCCAGCTCCGCGCCGGGATACTGGGCGATGACCGTATGCAGTTGCACGCTAATATCACGCGCAATCGCATCCGGCAGATGAACGATATGTGTTTTACCATTGATGTCACGGCGCTCCGCCCCATGCACGCCCGCTAACGGGAAGCGATAAGGTTTTGCCAGTGCGTCAAGCTCCACCATTGAGCGCCCTGATATCAATGCCAATGCACCATCACTTGCGGTTGCCAGTAGCTGTAGTCCTTGCAGAATATTGTCAGGCACGACGACCTGATCGGGATGCGGTTTGATTTCCGCCAGCGTTCCATCAAGATCAAAAAACCAGGCATATTTCGCGGATAGTTCAGGGGTTTCGGTTAACGGTTCTGTCACCCGGTTCTCCTCCTTCTCTTTTCTTATTGTGTTGCGCAGAACGCGCTTTACAGACATGTAAGTATAGACAGTGTGACGGGGGTCGCCATTTGCAACGAAGAACAGCCAACCGTTGTGGCGGCTGGCTGTGGTGGGAAAAAACGTTAAATTGTTGTGGAAAAAAGCATCAGACAGTGCGTTTCGCTTTTTGCTTGTAACGGTCGAAGATCACCGCTGCCAGCAGGATTAAGCCGCGAACCACGTACTGCGCGAAAGGAGAAATATTAAGCAGGTTCATGGCGTTTTCCACGGTGCCTAAAATTAAGATACCCGCCACCACATATGAGATTTTTCCGATGCCACCTTTCAGAGAAACGCCACCTAAAACGCAGGCGGAGATAACAATCAGCTCATAACCAATCGACGTCATTGGCTGCCCACTGGTCATACGTGAAGCCAGAATAATTCCGGCTATCGCTGATACCAGGCCTGAGAGAACAAAGATAATAATTTTGGTGCGAACAACCGGTACACCCGCCAGACGCGCGGCCTCTTCGTTCCCGCCAATCGCCAGGGTGTTACGACCAAAGGTGGTTTTATTCAGCAGCAAACCAAAGATAATCAGACACGCGACGGTGAGCCAGATTGGCGCAGGCAGACCAAACCAGTTGGCGTAACCAAGGGCAAAGAAGCTTTCATCTTCGATACCGACCGCTTTACCGTCTGAAATGATGTACGCCAGACCTCGAACAATCTGCATCGTTGCCAGAGTCGTGATGAGGGCATTTATTTTCAGTTTGGCGATAACAAAGCCATTGACCAGGCCACAGAGAACGCCCAGCAACAACCCCGCTGCCACGCCAATCCACAGGCTTTCAGTCAGGTTGATAACCACCGCCGTGGTGACACCCGCACAGGCAATTACGGAGGCGACAGAAAGGTCAAAGTCACCGGAAGCGAGGCAGAACAACATGCCACAAGCCACCATCCCCGACATGGAAATTGCCAGGCCCAACCCTTTCATATTAATGAAGGTGGCAAAATTTGGGACAAAAATGGCACAGGCGATAAAGAGCACCGCAAACACCACCAGCATGCCGTACTGATCCCAGATACGCCCGAAGCTGAATGACGACTTAGGTGCGCCAGACCCCGATGTAGAAACAGAAGACATCATACTCTCCTTACTCAGGCAACAGCCTGGCTGACTTTAGGCATCGCAAGGCTCAGTGCCTGACGCTCATCTGCCTGCTCGTGTAACAATTCACCGGCGATTTCACCTTCCCGCATCACCACAATCCGGTCGGCAACGCCGAGGACTTCAGGTAAGTCGCTGGAGGCAAACAGCACCGCCACGCCCTGCGCCGCCAGCGCATAAATTACGTTATATATTTCGTGCTTAGCGCCAACATCAATGCCGCGCGTAGGTTCATCCAGCAAAATGACCTTCATCTCTTCCGATAACCAGCGGCCCAGAATGGCTTTTTGCTGATTTCCGCCTGAGAGATTCATGATCAGTTGCTCCGCGCCCGGCGTTTTGATGTTGAGCGAACGAATGTGGTGATCGGCATTGTTTTCTTCCCAACCGTTGTTGATTACACAACCGCCGAGCACATGTTTACGTCTGGCACTGATGTTGATATTGTCGCGAACGGAGTGCACAGGAATAATGCCTTCCGCTTTGCGATCTTCCGGGCAGAGCATCATGCCTGCGGCAATGGCGTGGCTCGGTTTACGAATATCGATCGGCTGTTGGTCGATATAAACCTGACCGGCGGTGATTTGCGTCCCGCCAAACATGCCTTTCATTAATTCGCTACGCCCTGCCCCGACCAGACCAAACAGACCGACAATTTCTCCACTGCGAACCGCCAGACTTATTGGCGTACGCACGCCTGGTGCTTTCACAGCATCAAGACGCAGGCGCTCCTCGCCATAACTACGCGGTTGCCAGCCGTAGATATCGCCAATGTCTCGCCCGACCATCGCCTGCACCAGTGCGTCGTGGTCAACCTGCTGCATATCGGTAAAGGTTTTGACATAACGCCCATCTTTAAAGACGGTGATGGCATCGCTGAGGGCAAATATTTCTTCCATACGGTGAGAAACGTATAAGATCACCCGCCCCTCTTTTCGCAGTTCACGAATAACGCGGAAAAGATTGTCGATTTCACGGGCAGAGAGGGAGCTGGTTGGCTCATCAAAGGCGATAATTTTGGCGTTACGCGCCAGCGCTTTGGCGATTTCAACCATCTGCCACTGACCAATGGAGAGATATTTCAGCGGCGTGTCCGGGTCAATATCCATACCAAGATGTTTAAGTTGTAAACCCGCCTCATAATTCAGCAATGAGCGATTCACAATGCCGCCTTTATGCGGCAGCTGGCCGAGATAGATGTTTTCCGCGACGGTCATTTCCGGCACGAGATGCAGTTCCTGGTAAATAATCGCCACGCCCGCGTTAAGTGCTGCGGTCGTGTCGGAAAAGGACATTTCCTGCCCATTAATCACTACAGAACCCGTGGTTGGCGCATAGTTGCCGCTGAGGATTTTTAAGAGAGTTGATTTTCCTGCGCCATTTTCACCCATCAACGCATGAACCTGACCGGCATAGCAGTCAAAACTAATATCCGTCAGCGCCTTAACGCCGGGAAACGTTTTACCGATGCCGCGAAATGAGAGATACGGGGTAGACTGTTGCATAACGTCTCCGTGAATCACTGGTCGTTCACACCCCCTCTGCATCATGCAGAGGGGAATTTTTCCGGCAAATTACTTACCGCCTAAACCTTTTTTCTCCAGTTCTTCTTTAAAGTTGTCACGCGTGATCAGTACCACGTCGGTAACTTCGGTAAATTTTGGCGGTTCAACGTCTTTTGCTACCCAGTTGTAAAGCATTTCGCTGGATTTATAGCCATGTACGTCCGGGCTTGGCAGCAGGGAACCGTAGAAGCCGGTTGCCTGTGCCTTAGACAGTTCACTCACCGCATCCACACCGTTAATACCGATACCGATGATATCGCTCGCTTTAAAGCCCTGACCTTCCGTCGCGCGTACGCCGCCCAGCACGGTGCTGTCGTTCATACCGACGATCAGCCAATGTTTAACTTCCGGATGTTGAACCAGCATTGAGTTGGCAGCGTCAAATGCCCCCGGGATGTCGTTAGATTTGGTAGGTACCTGATAAATTTGTTTTTCCGGGAATCCGGCCGCTTTCAGCGCATCCATAGAACCCGTTGTACGGCGACGTGCCGTATCCAGTTCGTTGGCGGTAATCGCCATCACCGCGCTTTCTTTGACATCCCAGCCACGTTTCTGCATCTCTTTATACAGTTCCTGGCCCTGACGTTCGCCAATTTTAGTCGCCGCCATCATCACCAGCGGAACGGTATCCATTGGCTTACCTTTGGCGTTAACAAACTGGTCATCCACGGCAATGACTTTCATATCGTAGCCACGCGCTTTCGCGACGATGGCAGAGCCGAGTTTGGGGTCCGGAGTACAAATAACGAAACCTTTTGCGCCACTGGCAGCCAGGCTGTCGATCGCGTTCAATGTTTTTTCGCCATCCGGCACGGCAATCTTAATAACCTCAAACCCTAAATCCTTCCCGGCTTTATCGGCAAACTTCCATTCGGTCTGGAACCACGGCTCTTCCGGTTGCTTCACCAGGAAACCGAGCTTCAGGTTCTCCGCCATAGCGGATTGTGACATAACGGCTGCCAGACCAATGGCTGCCAGGGCTTTAGTAAATTTGTGCATGGTTCTCTCCAGCTTTAGTGTCGTTTTGTGTAGGGCAAAAACGAATGACATTCGTTAAATTAATCGGAAAACAAAGCATTACCTTTTAACTAAAAGATAAGTGACTGTGTTGACATAGTTTTAGCGAGAAATTAATTCTCCATAGGAGAGCAATATCACATCGCAGAATTACAGTGAGAACGTGCATAAATTTAGCGGGAAAAGACATAAGGGAAAGCCAATTTGTCAGACAAATTGTCGAATGCACAGCAGATTAATCCATAAGATTAGCCTGGAAATCCTTGTTGTCTTTGGTACCCATGCGGGATGTCTTCTTTTTAACCAGTCAATAGGCCGCATTACCTGGCGTTGAGTTTTTGAAATGGTGTAATAACCGCAACTCAAAGATGTGGAAAATGCACGTCATTCATTTCGTCATTAATTATCACTGTGCTCATTAATTAACAGAACACGTATAATGAGAGTCATCTCGCAAAAATGAAAAAACGTTTTATAAAATCATCACTTCATCATGAATTCAAATTCATTGATTAATATCAACAAGATACAAAAAGCACTATCATTAAAATTCATTGCAGTTACATTGATTTCATCAATGAAATGTAAAAATATATAAACTTGATGATTTAAGCATTTTCTTATACCCGTTCAGACGTTATTCTTATTTCAGATCATCGTCAGAATTGACTCCACGATCACATTTCGGACCGGCAGAAAGGAATTATTCTGCAAACAGTAATTATGGTGTTTTGATTTATCTTGCACCTCTCCACTTCTGGATATAAGGATATTAGGTATGGCAACCGCTGGAATGCTTCTCAAACTCAACTCTCAAATGAACCGCGAGTTTTACGCATCCAATCTCTACCTTCACCTGAGTAACTGGTGTTCTGAACAGAGTCTGAACGGCACCGCCACTTTCCTTCGCGCCCAGGCACAGAGTAATGTGACCCAAATGATGCGCATGTTTAACTTTATGAAGAGTGTCGGCGCTACCCCCATCGTTAAAGCCATTGATGTTCCCGGTGAAAAACTGAACTCTCTGGAAGAACTGTTCCAAAAAACGATGGAAGAATACGAGCAACGTTCAAGCACGCTGGCGCAGTTAGCCGATGAAGCGAAAGAACTGAATGATGATTCAACCGTCAATTTCCTGCGCGATCTGGAAAAAGAACAGCAGCATGATGGCCTGTTGCTGCAAACCATTCTTGATGAAGTGCGCAGTGCGAAACTTGCGGGTATGTGCCCTGTGCAGACCGACCAACATGTTCTGAATGTCGTGTCGCATCAGCTGCATTGATCATACATCGGCGCTAATGCATTGCGCCGATGAAGTTTTTGAGAAACCGCTGCCTCATCTTTTTGAAGCAGCGGTTTTTTTAATGGGATTCGCCCTGTGGGGTAAACTTGAGTTCAATAAGCGCGATGGCTTTTTGGATTGCCCGCATGGTGACCGGGTCTGCGGCGGCGGGATGGTTAGTAAAGTCGATATTCTTCAGCTGGCTGGACATTTTTTCACGAACTTCAACGGGCGCGATTACATCGAGAACATCCAGAATTTGTTTGATAACCAACTGGCAAGCAACCACATCAGAAACCAGTTCCTGATCGGCATTCAGCGGCTGGGACATCGTAAACTCCTGATAGCATTTTGAAAGCCGTTATAGTAGCGGCTTCACATCTTCAGCGATAGTCACATCCACCGTCATCAGGACACAAAAAAACCTGCCGGAGCAGGTTTTTTGTTATCGGAACATATTGCCTGGCGGTACGTCTTTGAACGTCTTGCAATAGTTATTGAACATACTTTTCAGGATTTTGCGCAGTTTCATCGCGGCACTCCGACTATTTGTTATACAGGTGTTATTGTCTTTGCGCTTATAATATGACAACCATCACAAAAATCAAACTTTATGTGATACAAATCACATAAATACCCCTTTAATGTTATAAAAATGATAATCAAAAAACAGCCCCCCTATTTCTGACACCTACAGATGGCAAGAAATAGCGCCTGCCAGGCGTCTTTTCCGGCCATTGTCGCAGCGCTGTAACGCGTAAAATACTGCTTTCTTTTACTCTTCTGGCTGGACCATGAGACTTCTGATTCTGACTCTTTCCTTAATAACGCTGACAGGATGTACGGTTACTCGCCAGGCCCATGTGAGCGAAGTTGACGCGGCAACAGGTATTGTTCGGTTGGTTTATGATCAGGCTTTTTTGCAGCATGCCCGTACCGATCGTTATGTCAGTCGCGGGATCGCCGATCGCGCATGCCAGCAGGAAGGCTATACCCACGCGGTCCCCTTTGGTCAGCCAGTAGGCAACTGTAGCCTTTTTGCGGGTTCCTTATGTTTGAATACGGAATTCACTTTGTCATATCAGTGCCATCATTCCGCCTTCCCTGTCTTTCTCTAAATATTTTAATCAGCGAGGGGATCTTCGCTGATTAAAGAAATAGCGGTAATGCGTTTTATTCCCATTCGTATTTTTAATAATTGAAGTTTATATTTTACCTTTTGCAAATAATAAAATAACAAATTATAGTGACGCCACAGCAACAAATATAACCTTTGTGGAGCACTATCATGCTGAAACCAGAAATGATTGAAAAACTTAATGAGCAGATGAACCTGGAACTGTACTCTTCACTGCTTTATCAGCAAATGAGCGCCTGGTGCAGCTATCATACCTTCGAAGGTGCTGCCGCGTTCCTGCGCCGTCACGCCCAGGAAGAGATGACGCATATGCAGCGTCTGTTTGATTACCTGACTGATACCGGCAATTTACCGCGTATTAATACCGTTGAATCTCCGTTTGCTGAATATTCCTCACTTGATGAATTATTCCAGGAAACCTATAAACACGAACAATTAATCACGCAGAAAATTAACGAACTGGCTCATGCTGCAATGACCAATCAGGACTACCCAACATTTAATTTCCTGCAATGGTATGTTTCTGAGCAGCATGAAGAAGAGAAACTGTTCAAATCGATTATTGATAAATTAAGCCTGGCAGGCAAAAGCGGCGAAGGTCTGTATTTTATCGACAAAGAACTCTCTACCCTCGACACACAAAACTAATGCTCTCCGGCGGCAGGTTTTCTGCCGCCGTTTCAAATCAGTGACGGCAAATCTTACTCTGATCGGTTGAAAAACCTTCTTCTGAAGGTATAAATTTGCCTTTTGCTGCCAGAAACGCTACCAGCTCTCCCGCTGTCATCCCTTCTGCCGAGCAGGTGTGAAAACGTGCCTGTTCACCAAAACGCGCTTTAATTGCTGCTTCCAGACTGGCATGCGTATATTGCTCGCCTGATTCAATCATCATATTTAACACTTCATGACCGTGAATAGAGTCCATCGTCCCTTCTCAAAAAAAGCCTAGCGTAGCGATTGCCGCTTATGAAGACTTTGCGCCAGCGCAGGACTGAATGCTTTTTATTGTACATTTATATTTACACCATATGTAACGTCGGTTTGACGAAGCAGCCGTTATGCCTTAACCTGCGCCGCAGATATCACTCATAAAGATCGTCAGGACAGAAGAAAGCGTGAAAAACAGAACTCTGGGAAGTGTTTTTATCGTGGCGGGAACCACAATTGGCGCAGGCATGCTGGCAATGCCGCTGGCTGCTGCAGGTGTTGGTTTTAGCGTCACGTTAATCTTGTTGATTGGGCTTTGGGCGTTGATGTGCTACACGGCGCTATTACTGCTGGAGGTGTACCAGCATGTCCCGGCAGATACCGGTCTGGGCACGCTGGCAAAACGCTATCTGGGACGCTACGGTCAGTGGCTGACGGGCTTCAGTATGATGTCCTTAATGTATGCTCTGACTGCGGCATACATCAGCGGTGCCGGTGAATTGTTGGCCTCCAGCATCAGCGACTGGACAGGTATTTCAATGTCGGCAACCGCTGGCGTGCTGTTGTTCACTTTTGTTGCCGGTGGCGTGGTTTGTGTTGGAACATCGCTGGTCGATTTATTTAACCGTTTTCTGTTCAGCGCCAAAATTATTTTTCTGGTGGTGATGCTGGTATTGCTGCTACCGCATATTCACAAAGTGAATCTTTTAACCCTGCCGTTGCAACAGGGGCTGGCTCTGTCAGCAATCCCGGTGATTTTTACCTCATTTGGTTTTCACGGTAGCGTGCCGAGTATTGTCAGCTATATGGATGGCAACGTTCGTAAGCTACGCTGGGTGTTTATAACCGGTAGTGCGATCCCCCTGGTGGCATATATTTTCTGGCAGGTGGCAACGCTTGGCAGCATTGATTCAACAACCTTTATGGGATTGCTGGCTAATCATGCTGGATTAAACGGGCTGTTACAGGCGTTACGCGAAATGGTGGCCTCTCCGCATGTTGAGCTGGCAGTGCATTTATTTGCTGATTTAGCCCTCGCCACGTCATTTCTCGGCGTTGCGTTAGGCTTATTTGATTATCTGGCAGATTTGTTTCAGCGTTCAAATACCGTTGGTGGACGATTGCAAACTGGTGCAATTACCTTTCTGCCGCCGTTGGCGTTTGCACTGTTTTATCCACGAGGATTTGTGATGGCGCTGGGTTACGCCGGTGTGGCGCTGGCGGTACTGGCATTGATTATCCCTTCGCTGTTGACCTGGCAAAGCAGAAAGCACAATCCTCAAGCGGGTTACCGGGTCAAAGGTGGTCGTCCGGCGCTGGTGGTGGTGTTTCTCTGTGGTATTGCTGTGATTGGCGTGCAATTTTTGATTGCGGCAGGGTTGTTACCAGAAGTGGGGTGATTAGATAGCCTCAAATTCCTTATTGGGTGCCAGAATTAACGCTGACACCCAATGTGACCTCTTAATGCAGGCAGCACTGCTTAAATTTCTTACCACTACCGCACGGGCAAGGATCGTTACGCCCCGGTTTCTCTTCTGCTTTGATCGGTTGCTGAACAGCTTTTTCCTGCGGATGCGCCATCCAGTACGCATGTAGATCAAGCGCCGCCAGTCGAATGGCATCTACGCTCTCTTCAAACGCTTCTGGCGACATCTTCTCTACCCGCTCGAAGTTTTCCTCAGTACCGTGCAGCGCAATCGCCTCCAGCGCTGGTTTTAACGAATCGGGCAACGTTGACCAGTCAGAAAGTGCCACGCCCCGCATATAGCCAAAGCACCACTCCTCAACAATCGTCAGCTCGCTGCCATCAACTTCTCGCAAGCCGAATAACGGCTCAAACTGCTCCGGGAATTCGTTCAGACGCTCTGCGGTATCGGCCATATGTTGAAAAGCCAGGTTCATAAAGCGCGTCATCTCTTTCTCTGACGCCCAGCGCGGCACATAGTCAGCCCCACCCCACACGGCAACCAGCCACTGTTCCGGTTCAATCTCTTGCGGAGAACTCAACACCGCCGTCAATAAACCGTCCAGCTCCGCCACATCAAGGATGGCGTGGTCAGTGTTGTATTTGGTCAGAATATCGTCCAGCCATTCCAACTCACTTTCGTTTAACGGTCCCGTTTTCATACGCTTTTCCTTGTGGATCTCAACTCGCCAGCACCTATCTTACATGCCGGTCCGTATCAGAGATACTTTTTGAGTGGCTTTGCCGGTGATTAAAAATTAAGGAGGGTGTAACGACAAGTTGCAGGCACAAAAAAACCACCCGAAGGTGGTTTCACGACACTGCTTATTGCTTTGATTTTATTCTTATCTTTCCCATGGTACCCGGAGCGGGACTTGAACCCGCACAGCGCGAACGCCGAGGGATTTTAAATCCCTTGTGTCTACCGATTCCACCATCCGGGCTCGGGAAGAAAGTGGAGGCGCGTTCCGGAGTCGAACCGGACTAGACGGATTTGCAATCCGCTACATAACCGCTTTGTTAACGCGCCAAATTCTTCAGGCCTTTCAGCCAGACATCCGCTTGACGCCGATGTCTTTTAAACTGGAGCGGGAAACGAGACTCGAACTCGCGACCCCGACCTTGGCAAGGTCGTGCTCTACCAACTGAGCTATTCCCGCATTCATCAAGCAATCAGTTAATCACTTGATTTTATTATCGTCTGGCAATCAGTGCCGCCGTTCGATGCGTTGCATTCTACTTACCTGGCGCGATGAGTCAACGATATTTTTCACCACTTTTGATCGTTTGCTGAAAATTACGCCGAAACGATCACTGATCAAGCAAATCTGCACGCGCAGCGCTCAAATATTGCAACATTGACCACAGAGTCAGTACCGCAGCCACAAAGAAAAGTGCAATACCGGCGTACTCAACCCAAATGTTCGGACGCCACAGCAGCCAGGCCAACGCCACCATCTGGGCAGTGGTTTTCACTTTCCCAATCCAGGAGACAGCCACGCTACTGCGTTTACCCAACTCCGCCATCCATTCGCGTAGCGCAGAAATAATAATTTCACGGGCGATCATCGTTGCCGCCGGTAAGGTCACCCACCAGCTGTGATAATGCTCGGTTACCAGCACCATGGCGATAGCCACGAGAACTTTATCTGCGACAGGGTCAAGGAAAGCACCAAACCGGGTACTCTGGTTCCAGCGGCGTGCCAGAAAACCATCGAACCAGTCAGTCACCGCCGCGACGCAGAAAATGAGCGCGGCGGCAAACGGCGACCAGGTGACAGGCAGATAAAAGACCAATACAAAGAATGGGATAAGGATGACACGGAACAGTGTAAGCAACGTAGGGATATTAAATTGCATAATGACGGGTAACTATCTGTTGTCAGTAAGATTACCCCTATGTTGCTACAGAGACATCAATGTTTCAACGACCAGAAGATCTTTTCTGCCAGACCTTGCGAAATACCCGGCACTTTTGCAATTTCCTCGACGCTGGCGTTACGTAAACCTTGCAAACCGCCCATATATTTCAACAACATTTGCCGACGTTTTGGCCCGACGCCTTCAATGGTTTCCAGGGAACTGGTATTTTTGACCTTCGCCCGTTTTTTACGGTGCCCACCAATCGCGTGATCGTGTGATTCATCGCGAATATGCTGGATAACATGCAGCGCGGGAGAATCTGGCGGCAAACTAAATCCCTCACCTTCCGGCTCAAAGAACAGCGTTTCCAGCCCAGCCTTACGATCTGCTCCTTTGGCAACGCCAAGTAGCAGCGGATGATTTTTATCCCATGAGACATCCAGTTCGGCGAAGACATTTTTCGCCTGCGCAAGCTGGCCTTTGCCGCCGTCGATAAGTATCACATCCGGGATCTTACTGTCGTCGATGGCTTTACCATAACGCCGACGCAGCACCTGATTCATCGCCGCATAATCATCGCCCGGCGTGATGCCAGTAATGTTATAGCGCCGATACTCCGCACGCAGCGGGCCGTTAGCATCAAACACCACACAGGAAGCGACGGTTTGTTCACCCATGGTATGGCTGATGTCAAAGCACTCCATCCGCTTCACTTCCGGCAATTTCAACACACTGGCAAGTGCTGTAAGCCGCTGGTGAACGGTAGATTGCTGCGAAAGTTTGCTGGTTAAGGCCGTCGCCGCATTGGTGCGCGCGAGTTTCAGATAACGCGCCCGATCGCCGCGAGGTTTGGTTTGAACATTAATCTTGCGTCCCGCCAGTTCTGAAAGGGAATCGGCGAGCAGCGTTTTATCGCTAAGATTAAAATCGAGCAGGATCTCACCCGGTAAGGTGCGCATCTGGCTGCCTTGTAAATAGAACTGACCTACGAAGGTTTCTACCACCTCGCTCAGTTCCGTACCGCCAGGCACTTTCGGGAAATAGCTGCGGCTGCCGAGCACTTTGCCCTGACGAATGAACAATACGTGGACACAAGCCATGCCCGCATCGAACGCCACACCAATAACGTCGAGGTCGTCGCCGGTATTGGAAACGAATTGTTTTTCGGTGACGCGTCGCACCGCCTGAATTTGGTCGCGAATACGTGCCGCTTCTTCAAACTCCAGATTCTGGCTGGCAGTTTCCATACGACTAATGAGTTGCGTAAGCACCTGATCATCTTTGCCAGACAAAAACAAGCGCACATACTCGACCTGCTGAGCGTATTCTTCTTCACTCACCAGTCCTTCAACGCACGGTCCCAGACAGCGCCCTATCTGATATTGCAGACACGGACGCGAGCGATTGCGATAAACACTATTTTCGCACTGGCGAATGGGGAAAATCTTTTGCAGTAGCGCCAGTGTTTCACGTACGGCATAGCCATTCGGGAACGGGCCGAAATATTCACCTTTGGCATGCTTCGCACCACGATGCATCGCCAGACGCGGGTGGGTATCGCCACTCAGGAAGATAAAAGGATAAGATTTATCATCGCGTAGCAAAACGTTGTAACGCGGCTGATAGAGTTTGATGTAGTTGTGTTCCAGCAACAGCGCTTCGGTTTCTGTATGAGTAACCGTTACATCAATTTGCTGGATCTGGGCGACCAGCGCTTCGGTTTTGCGCGAAGCGAGGTTGCTACGGAAATAGCTGGAAAGCCGTTTTTTCAGGTCTTTCGCTTTGCCGACATAGATAACCGTACCACCAGCATCGTACATGCGATAAACGCCTGGCTGGCTGGTTACGGTTTTTAAAAACGCTTTTGCGTCAAACTGATCACTCACTGACTTGATAATGTCTCCGCATTACACAGACCATGGCGAATTGCCAGGTGAGTCAGCTCAACATCGCCATGAATGTTTAGTTTACTGAACATACGATAGCGGTAGCTGTTCACCGTTTTCGGACTGAGATTGAGCTGTTCTGAGATCTCATTGACCTTCTGGCCCTTGGTGATCATCAGCATAATCTGCAATTCACGTTCAGACAAACTGGCAAATGGGCTTTCTGTTTTTTCTGGTTCGATCTGGCTTAACGCCATTTGTTGAGCGATGTCAGAAGCAATGTAACGCTGCCCTGAATAGACAGAACGAATCGCACTCACGACTTCCTGCGGAGCCGCGCCTTTGCTGAGGTAGCCCGCAGCACCGGCCTGCATGACTTTCGCTGGTAAAGGGTTTTCTGTATGGACGGTAAGCATGATGATTTTGACATCAGCTGTGGAACGCGCGATTTTACGCGTCGCCTCAAGACCGCCAATGCCCGGCATACTCATGTCCATTAGCACCACGTCAACGGCATTTGCCCGACACCACTTAACGGCGTCTTCACCGCACGATGCCTCACCGACGACTTTTATACCCTTTATATCTTCCAGAATGCGTCGTATCCCTGCGCGCACCAGTTCGTGGTCATCAACAAGTAGAACGTTGATCAAAGGAATATCTCCAGAAATAGGGATAACGCTACTGATAGTTAGTCATTCGTATATTAGCGGTTTTTATTGCAACTTTGAAACGTTAAAAATGGTGGGTATTCGATTTTTCTCTCGTTTTTGTCAATTCGATTGTCCACAGTTATGGTCACGCCCGTCACCAACGGCTTCCGGGATCGTTTCACAGTAAGCCCGGCGATGAAATGTGACAAAAATTGACTTTATTCAGCAAAAATGAAAATCAGCCCGCTGAATATGTAACATTAATTAACCCGAACAATACGGGCAAAAAACATTCATGATAAAAATATTTATTGGTCATTATATTAACGTATTTTATAGCACTGCCGATATCACGCTCAAAAAACAACCACTGCTATTTTTAGCAAAGCTTATGGTATACTCCGCCGCCTTAACATTTTTCACCGCAAATTTTCATTGCAACATGACGAGGAAAATAAATGAGTACGCCTGATTTTTCTACTGCCGAGAATAATCAAGAACTGGCAAATGAAGTCTCCTGCCTGAAAGCGATGCTGACGCTGATGCTGCAGGCGATGGGACAAGCTGACGCGGGCCGCGTGATGTTAAAGATGGAAAAACAGCTTGCGCTGATCGAAGACGAAACCCAGGCTGCAGTATTTTCCAAAACGGTTAAGCAAATTAAACAAGCCTACCGTCAGTAATATAAAACCGGCTGATAGCGTGCCTTTCAGCCGGTTTTTGCATCTGGCACGCAGGACAGAAAAGAGATCAAATTAAGCCAGTAGCGGCCGCGTAACAGGCAACCTGGGTCTTATTCGGTGCATTGATTTTTTTCTGCATGTTTTTCTGATGGAAATTGACCGTATTCTCAGAGATTGACAAAATCATCGCTATCTCTGCTGATGTCTTCCCTTCCGCCGTCCATTTCAAAATTTCTTTTTCGCGCTTGCTGAAATTCATCTCTGGCGTCATCACTATTTCATCATTTAAACGCATCAGAGCCATCAGACTTTCGCGCACCAGTAACTGCATTTTTAATTGCAGTTCATCACTAAGAATGGGTATTTCGCGCGTGCTGCAACGGGAAAAGGACAAAAAGCCCAACGCCCGATTTGGCAGCATTAAATACTGAGTGACACCGCGGCGTAAACCATGTGCGCGCGCGGCTTCCCATAACGGCTGTGCTTCGCTGAATAAGTCATCATTCCACATTAAATGGCCCTGACTAAAGTTTTCAGGGTTCAGCACCGGATCAATTGCGAGAAAGTTTTTTGCCTGATAATAACTAACCCACGCCTCAGGGTAATTGGTGTAGAAAGCCACTTTAGGTCGCGTGAATGGTACCGGGTGGCGAACACATAACGAATAGTAATCGTACTCCAGCTTCTGAGCCTGAAGCTCTATTTCATGGTAGACCTCTTCTGCGGCCTCCATCCTCTGAAAACGCAACAGCATCGTGCGACGCCAGCTGAAAAAATCCGTATCCTGCATAGTAAACCGCAACGCCCCTGAGAGTGAGTATCATTTATAATGATAATTCAAACTATCACATAAATAAGATTTATATATAATTTATATTATTCAGGCAATGAATTACTTTTGCAAGCCATCGCATTCTCTTATGTTATTAATGAGTTATGCTGATTTGTTAAGCTGTTTTATCACGCTTGAAATGGCGTCCCGCCCCTGGTGAATCGTCGGGGCTGATTTTTTCTTATTATTGCAGCAGAAACTTCTCGAGGAACTGGCGGGTGCGAGGCTGCTGGGGATCGGCAAATAACGCTTTTGCTGCCCCCTGCTCGACTATCCGCCCCTGGTCCATAAAAATCGCCCGGTCCGCAACATCCCGGGCAAAGCTCATTTCGTGCGTCACAATCACCATCGTGCGCTTTTCCTGCGCCAGCTGACGGATGGTGTTCAGGACTTCGCCCACCAGCTCTGGATCCAGCGCCGACGTTGGCTCGTCAAACAAAATCACCTCAGGACGCATTGCCAGCGCACGTGCAATCGCAACACGCTGCTGTTGACCGCCAGACAAACGACGTGGATAGCTGGTTTCTTTACCGGCCAGCCCAACTTTCGCCAACAGCTCGCGAGCGCGCGCCGTGGCCTCTTCTTTCGGTTCGCCTTTGACGATCACCGGCCCTTCAATAATGTTTTCCAGCACCGTACGATGCGGAAACAAATTAAAGTTCTGGAAGACAAACCCGACGTGCTGACGCAACTGGCGAATCAGCGATTTTTGCTGACTTAATGAACGTGCAGTATCAATAGTGATATCGCCAACGGTGATGGTTCCCGCTTCCGGTTGTTCCAGCAGATTTATGCTGCGTAGCAACGTGGTTTTGCCGGAACCACTCGGACCGATAATTGCCACCACTTCGCCAGGCTTTACCTCAAGGTCGATACCGTGCAGCACCGTCTGACCGTGAAATTTTTTCACCAGGTTCTTAACTTCAATGGCACTCATTTTGGTTCTCTCTCCTGGCGATTAAGTTGATTCTCAAAATGGTTCTGCAACGTCGATAACACTGTCGCCATGATCCAGTAGATGAGCGAAGCCGCCAGGTACATGGTGAACACCTCCAGCGTGCGCGAGGTAATCAACTGCGCCTGACGGAACAGCTCCGGCACCTGGATTGTCGCGGCCAGCGACGTATCTTTTACCAGGCTGATAAAGCTGTTCGACAGCGGCGGCAACGCCACCCGCGCCGCCTGTGGCAAAATCGCGCGACGCATAGTCTGCCATGGCGTCATACCAATACTGGCAGCTGCTTCCCACTGACCTTTATCAATAGAAGAAATGGCGGCGCGCAGCGTTTCGGCAGCATAGGCGGCAGTGTTCAGCGACAGACCAATCATTGCTGACGGAATGGGATCTAATTCGATACCAAACTGCGGCAGGCCGTAATAGATCATAAACAGTTGTGCGATGAGCGGCGTACCACGAAAAATAGAGATATAAAAACGCGCCAGCCAGCGCACGGGCCAGATTGGCGACAGGCGCATCAGCGCGAGAATAAACCCGAGCAGTAAGCCAAAAAACATGCCGCCGATACTGAGTTGCAGCGTATACCCAGCCCCTTTCAGCAGGAACGGCAAGGAATCAATAACCAGTTGTATACTTTCTTGCATGAGCGTTCCCGGAGCTAAACGTGGGGATGATAGGCGAACAGCGCAGGCGCGCCGCCGGTATGAATAAACAGAATCGGCCCTTCATCTTTGAAGCGTTTCTGACTGATACCGTCAATCAGCCCCGCCATCGCTTTTCCGGTATACACAGGATCAAGCAGAATGCCTTCCAGCCGCGCCAGCAATTTCACTGCTTCCATGCCTTCGTCGTTCGGCACGCCGTAGCCAGGTGCAAAATAGTCATCCCAGAGTAAAATTTCCGCTGATGCGGTCAGCTCCAGTTCTTTCGCAATCGCCTGTTGTAGGTTAACCACTTTCGGCAATTGATCGGCAACGGAACGCGACACGGTCACGCCAATCAGTTCGCTTTCAGGCAGCAGGTGTTCCAGCCCAACAGCCAGTCCGGCGTGAGTTCCGGCACTGCCCGATGCGACCACCACCGACGAAATATTAACCGCCCCTTCACACTGTTGCGCGATTTCCAGCGCACTCTCCACATAACCCAGCGCGCCCAAAGCATTAGAACCGCCAACCGGAATGACATACGGGCGAAAGCCTTGTGCTTCGACTCGCGTCGCCAGCTCTTCCAGTTGGGCATTGGGATCGGTCAGTGCGTCGCACATTTCAATCTGGGTATTGAACAGATCCAGCAACAAACGATTGCCGTTGGTTAAATAGTTTTCTGCGGTTGTGCCAATAGGATTTTCCAGCAGCGCCACGCAGTGCAGACCGAGTTTCGCCGCAACTGCGGCAGTCTGGCGCACATGGTTAGACTGGATCGCGCCGGCAGTAATCAGCGTATCGGCACCTTCGCGCAGAGCATCTGCCGCGAGAAATTCCAGCTTACGTAATTTATTGCCGCCCATTGCCATGGGAGTGACGTCATCCCGTTTGATGAAAATTTCCCGTCCAAGATAATCAGAAAAGCGCGGCAGATATTCGAGCGGCGTTGGCGCGCCGATAAACTCCAACCGTGGAAAACGGGTTAAATTATGCAGTGGCATAACAGCCTCCGATGTGTGTTGTTGTGATTTTCTTATTATGCACGCTGAAAACGCGTAAATAAAAAAGGCGCTAGTGAAAGCGCCCTTTTTTGTCATTATGCTGATTATTTGGTCACATCAGCACCAAACCATTTTTCGGAAAGGGCTTGCAAAGTGCCATCTTTTTGCATTTCCGCAATTGCATCATTCACCGCTTTCAGCAGGTCTTCATTTCCTTTACGCAGCGCCACGCCAGACTCCTGACGGGAGAATGCTTCACCGGTTACTGCCAGCGTATCGTTGGTTTTCTTCACCAGATCCAGCGCCGCCAGACGATCAACGAGGATCGCATCGATACGGCCTACGCGCAGATCCTGATATTTGGTCGGGTCATCATCATAGGTACGCACATCGACGCCCTGAACATTCTGCCGCAGCCACTCTTCATAGTTGGTGCCCAGACCGACACCCACTTTTTTGCCTTTCAGATCATCAGCCGTTTTAATGGTGCCTTCGTTACCTTTTTTCACCAGCGCCTGAATACCGGAAATGGTGTAAGGGGTAGAGAAATCGTATTTTTTCTTGCGCTCGTCAGAAATGGTGACCTGATTAATCACCACATCAATGCGTTTAGAGTCCAGCGACGCCAGCATACCGTCCCATTTGGTCGGTTTTAGTGACGCCTCAACGCCAAGATGTTTTGCCAGCTGTTGGGCAAATTCCACTTCAAAACCGGTTAATTTGCCGTCATCCCCCTGAAAACTGAACGGCGGATAAGTTCCTTCCAGCCCTACCAGCAGCGTGCCGCGCTCTTTGACTTTATTAAGCAGACCTTCATCTGCAAAACTTTTAACGCTCATGCCCGCAACCAGCGCAACGGCCATAACCCCCATCAGCGCCTGACGACCCAGAAGTGCAAATTTCATAAAGATCGGAAGAGCGTCGTGTAGGGAAAGAGTGTAGATCTCGGTGGTCGCCGT
>OGDD01000311.1_pt1 | contig 49743 bp, 60 predicted proteins | sample 1570301 | NCBI WGS metagenome assembly OGDD01 (sample SAMEA2581971, study PRJEB24529) | metagenome | biome: Human gut stool | place: China | collected 2011 | reverse complement strand
CAACAGGTACACAAGTAAATGCAACAAGTACAGAAGGTAGACAAGATGTAGATATTTTCCGTGCACAAATGGAATTTTATTTCTAATCATATAATTTATAAATCTAATATTTAAACAAAAAGGCTTATTACTTACAAATTGTTTAGTAATAAGTCTTTTTGTTTTGGAAATTAAAATCATGATATTAGATTTTAAATTTAATAGATAGTGTCTTTAATCATTTTTAATCAATAGAAATTAATTCATATTGAGGATTACCCATTTTTAAATCGCGCATAGCGGTCAATTGATGTAATCCATGACGCGATTCAATACGTTCTACTAAATCTTGATTGTTTGGTTGAGCATATACTAAATCAATAGAGGCTTGGTCTATAGCAAGTAAGTCAGTTGAGACTAATATACCAATATCTGGGATTGTAGGTTCAGCAGCAGATAATCCAGCGCAATCACAATCAACAGACATTCTACGTAAAACATTAATAAAAACGATATGTTTGCCAAAATAATCAATAACAGCTTTTGCTGATTCGGCCATATTTTCCATTAGACGCCCTTTACTTGGCCATCGTCCCCAGTCAGCAGGTTGATTATCAAATGAAACGCCATGAACCATTGATTTACCAATTCTACCATCAGCACAACCGATAGCGATATTTTTCATGGAACCACCATATCCACCCATAGCATGACCTTTGAAATGGGTTAATACAATCATAGAATCATAATTAACGATATTTTTTCCCATTGAAATTTCTTGAAAATGTTTGCCATTGCGTACAGGGAGCATAACAGTACCATTTTCATCCATTATATCTACAGGGCAAAAATCCCAACCATTAACTTTTAAGGTTTCTCGATGACTTTCGGTAGTATATCTATCACCTTTATATAAGGTATTTGTTTCAACTATATTGCTATTAGGAACATGTTGTTGAAAAACGCAAACCATATCTCTAGGCAAAATATTTGGACCATTTTTTTCGCCTGTATGAAGTTTTATAGCAGTTTTTCCATAAATACCTTCATTGATTAAGTTATATAATTTTAGCAGACTATCTGTATTAATTTAAGAAGAAAAATATACTTTGGCTTTAGAGCCAATATAATTGTCATTATTGATTTTGGTACTAGCTATTACTGGTGATTGAGCAAAAGAATGAGAAATATTATCCGTTAAGCCATAAGTTGCTGCTCCAATAACTGCACCACCGGCTACTTTGAAAAAATCACGTCTAGAAAATTTTTTCATAAAAATCTCCTCCTGTAAATGATTTTATTATTATTTTAATCATACATCTTGGAGTTTACTTTAGGTCAAGAAAATAATTTTATAGTAATGATTTTAAATGACTTTTAAACTGTATTTACCAAAACCTATTTGAATGCGGTTTTCTTCATGTAAGACGTTTAAAACTTCACGGATTTTATTTTCAGAAACGGAGAATTTATGAGCTAAGGAACGTCGACCAACAGGTTGGCGAAGTGTATTACAACGTTTGATTTCAGCAAAAATTTCTTCTTTTAAATCAATGATATCATTAGGAGTTTTAAAAATTTCAGATTTAATATCTTCTGGCAAATCACTGCTTTGAGGTGGTTCATTAGGGCAAATATTAGCTAGATATTCAACTACATTTTGAAGTTCACGAATATTTCCAGGCCATGAATAGTTTTGAAGACAAATTTTTATATTAGAAAAATATAATTTGGCATCTAAAGATAAAGGTTTATATTTTTTATAAAAATTATATGCAAGTGGTAAAATATCTTCTTTGCGTTCACGCAGTGCAGGCATTTTTATAGGAAGTACATTTAAGCGATAATATAAATCTTCTCGCATCAATCCAGCTTTGATATGTTCTTTTAAATTGTGATTAGTGGCAACAATGACGCGAACATCAATAGGAATTATTTTTATACTACCTACACGACGAATTTGACGTTCCTGAAGGACACGCAATAATTTCACTTGGAATGGCAAAGGGGCATCACCAATTTCATCTAAAAATAATGTTCCTTTATGAGCTGCTTCAAATAAACCCGAAGAACCGCCTTTTTTAGCACCTGTGAAAGAACCTTCTACATAACCAAATAATTCTGATTCTAAAAGTGTTTCTGAAAGTGCAGCAAAATTAATGGCGACGAAAGGTCCTGAACTGCGATTGGAAGCATTGTGAATACTTTGAGCTAATAATTCTTTACCCGTACCAGATTCACCTTGGATAAATACTGTAGAATCTGATTTTGCCATTTTTTGCGCGAGTGATAATACTTTTTGTAGTGCTGGACTTTTACCAACGATATGAGAAAAATCATAACGTGCAATATTTTGTTCTTGGTATAAACGACGACGTACTGATTCTTCAAGGCGATGAATTTCGGATACATCTTTTAATACAAATAATTTGCCATTATCGCTGTTTTTAGCATAGAGGGGAATTTCTGATATTAAAAGTTCATGAGAAGGCAATTTTAATATACCTTCTTTTCGAGGATTATTTACTGTTTGGAAAAAAGTATCATCTAAGAAATTTTCACTATCTTGCCCAATTAATTTTGTCGCTTTTTGAGCAAAGATTTTTTCAGCAATAGGATTAAAAACAGATATTTTATTTTCTTTATTGATAGCTATTAATCCATCATGAACATTATTGATGACGGTTTTAAATCTTTCTTTCATTTTGCTACTATCTTTTAATAATTTATTACCTGTTTTTATTAATTTAATAATATCTTGAATATATTTAGCTGATAAAATATTAGCAAATTTATCTAAAATATCAAAATGAGTGAGAATTTCAATGATAGAAGTGATATCAACTAAACGAGTTTTTATATCAATAATATGGTTTACAAATCCCGGAACATGTTCAGTTTCGCCAGGAGTAATAGCTATTTTTAATTTAGGATAATTGTCTATTCCAGGATAATAAGGATAATAGTTTATATGGTCTATGCCTAATGCTTGCAATAATAAAATAGTTTCTTCTGCACTATCTTTAGAATCATTAACTAATAATACATCACTATATTTAGGCAGTTTAAATAGTTTGCCAATTTCATGATAATTTATAGAGCGTCGTGCAATAATATAAGGTACATTTGCAGGGCGAAAATTAATTCTTTCAAATGCATATTCGCTGGAATAGAGGATTAAGTCAACTTCTAAGTTTGTTGGTGGAGGCGAAGATGAATAATAATATTTGATATCTACTGAGGAATAAAGAATATTACATAATTGTTCATAAATAGTATGAGCAGTATTATATCCTACAGAAATGATGACTAATTTTTTCATTTTATATTTATCTCCTAATGGGAATTTAATGGTAATTTATAATAATATACCCTATATTATCAAAATAAATGGTATTTATCAATTTATAAAAGGTTATGATTTTTAAGTGTTTCTTGGTTCTTCTATGTACAAATGTTTACTTGGCATGGAAATTGCATAATTATATTAGTGAAACTTTATATACTGATAAGGGAGGTTTTATTATGAACCCATTTAGTAATTCTTTTGAAAAGAAATGGACTTTTATTTTTTTATTTATGTATGTGTTAATAATGTTGCCATTTCCTTGGTATTATGCCACTGAATACATTCCTTCATTTTTGGGAACTCCGTTATTCATCTTTGGATGGATTTTTCATGGTTTAGTAGTTATTATACTCATATTTTTATGGTGGCAAAGTTGTAAAAAAAGACCAGAGTATAAAGAATTTGATGATGAGGAGTGATTTAAATGACACATTCATTAGATAATAATATTATTCCATTTTTAGCTGTTATTATTACTTATTTTGGTTTATTGACTTATATCGGTTATTATGCTACAAAGCAAACTCGAACTCTTAGAGATTATTTCACAATGAGTGGTAAGGCAGGAGCTTTGCTTAGTGGTCTTGCATATTTTTCAACTCAATATAGTATGAGTACATTTATGGGTGTGCCAGGAACTATTTATAAAGTAGGTTATGCTGGAATGTCTGTATCTGTGCCAGGTATTGCTTTTAGTATGGTTATTCCTGCTTTACTTGTTGGTAGAAGATTAATTCGTTTGGGTCATCGTTATCGTATGCTTACTATGGCAGATTACATATCTGATAGATATGAGTCCACTTTAATGCGTGCATTATTGGCTATTATTATGATTTTATTCTTAGTACCAATGATGGGAGCGCAAACAATTGGAGCTGGAATTATTTTTAAAACATATACTGGTGCTCCAGAATGGGTTGGTATTGTAGTCATGGGTATAACTGTTATACTTTATTGTATGGCAGGTGGTATTAGAAGTATTATGATTACAGATGTTATTCAGGGTATTTTAATGGTAGCAACAGCTGTAGTTACTTTCTTTGTATCTTTGCAATTAGGTGGAGGTCTTGAAGTAATTAATCAGCATTTAGCAGATACTGATATGAGTTTATTATCTCATCCTGGACAAAATAATTCTATGCCATGGCAAAATTATGTTTCTATGATCATCATGTGGAGTTTCTTTACAATTGGACAGCCACATTTATTTACAAAATTTTTCACTATGAAAAATTACAATGTAATGTTTAAAGCAGTATTATTGGGAACTTTAGGTATGTGGTTTTCTGCTACACTTATTGAATGGTGTGGTGTAACGGGTAGAATGTCTTTCCCTAATCTCACAGGAACAGATACAGACTTTATCGTACCTCTTATTTTACAAGCAGGCGTTCATCCTGTAATTTCTTCTTTGATGGTAGCTGGTATTTTCTCTGCAGGTATGTCAACTGTAAGTGGTGTATTAATTACTTCCACAAGTGCTGTAACTCGTGATTTATATCAAAAAATATTTAATAAAGAAGCTACAGATAAAGATGCATTTATTATGTCTCGTTATGTAACAGTTGGTTTGGGCGTATTAGCTATTTGTATTGGTATTTATAAACCATCTTCAATTTTTCAATTAGTTTTATTCTCTTTTGGTGGTTTAGGTATTTGGGCAGCTCCGATTTTAGCTGGTCTTTATTGGAAACGTGCAACAAAAATTGGTGCATTTGCGTCTGTAATCGTTGGTGAAATCGTATATATTTTATTGACAACTACTTTTACATCTTTAACATTTGGTTTCAATCCATTAATCGTGGCATGGATTATTGCTATGGTGGTATTGATTGTAGTGAGCTTGTGTACAAAACCTGCATCAGCAGAAACAATCAGACGTCATTTTGATGATTTAGAAAAATGTTAATTTGATTTTAATGAATAAAGAAGGTATTAATTATGTATTTAGCACATTTAAATTGGCAACAAGCAAAAAGAGCTTTCGCAAAAGATGATTTAGTAGCAATTATTCCTATTGGAAGTACAGAACAACATGGCCCTGTAGGTCCTTTGGGAACAGATTTTTTAATTCCTGATTATTTTGCTAAACAGATAGAAAAACGCACAGAAGTTTTGATTGTGCCTACAGTTCCTTTTGGTATAGCTACACATCATGTGGAATTTTCGGGAACTATTGATATTGGTTTTGATGGCTTATATGCTGTTATTAAAGGTATTGTAGATGGTTTAAGTCGTCATGGCGTGAAGAAATTTGTATTTTTAAATGGTCATGGTGGTAATACTCCTGCTTTGGATAAAGTAGCATTAGAAGCGAATAAAAAAGGTTGTCTTTGTGCTCAAATTGATTGGTGGTCACTTGCTCCAATGCTCAATCCTGAATGGAAAGGTGGTCATGGTGATGGACAAGAAGTTTCCATGATTATGGCTATTGATGAAAATTTAATAAATAAAGATGATTTAATGGAAACAAAGGTAAATCATTTATCGGATAAATTAAAAAATATACATTTAAATGCAGTTGATTTTAAAGGCGCAACTATAAAAGTAATTCGCAGTGTAGATAAAGTGGTAAATAGCGGTGGCTATGGCGGAAGTGATTCTTATAGTGCAAATAAACAATGGGGCGAAGATATGAAAGTAGCTTTGCTTGATTATATTGTTGATTTTGTAAATGAATTTAAATCTGTAAAACTATAATTAGATAGGATAATTATTATGTTTAAACGCAGAGATTATTTTAAAGAAGATAGACAAAAACCATGGTCAATAAAAGATGAACCTGTTACTTGCGAAGCTTTAGCTGACACAGAAGCAAGAACATATCCAGATATGTTTGAGGCATATAAAAATTTTGCACAGACATATAATTTATCAAGGGATAGTTTTATCTTAACTAACGGCTGTGAAAATGCAGTGAGAATTATTTTTGAAGCCCTTCGACCTAAATATGCTTATATTGAAAATCCTTCATGGGGTTTGGTAGAAGTACTGACTAATGGTTTGTTATATCCTCGACCTGAGGAAACACCTGAAGAAAAGAGAATTTTTCTAGTAGATTATGAGTTTAAAAATGAAAAATTTGTTTTAGGGGATTATCCTTTAAAATTACCACAAGAAAATTCTTTGTTTTATGTTACTGATAAATATAATAATGTTTTTGAGCATGAAGTACTTCAAGATAGAAATGAATATGCTAAATATACTATTGTTGATGAAACTTATTCAGCTAAAATATTGAGAGATAGTAATAGAGAAATACCTGAAAATGTTTTTGTAATTGGTTCATATTCTAAGTTTTGTGGTGCGGGAATACGTTTAGGCTATATTTTATATAATCCTAAATGGAATAACTTAATGCAATTACTAAGAGAAGAATGTATTTCTAAATTAGCAGAAAAATATACAAGTATACACATGCCAGAAATACATTTACCAGAATTTGATGGCGATTTTGTTTGTAAGTCTAATAATTATGTTATAGTAAAAGCTGATAGTTATACAGGTGATAAACGAAGAATTAATCGAGAGTTTGAGGTTTCAGGTATAAAATTTTATAAATTAGGATTATCCTTAAAATGATTTTAATGGGAATTTTATATTTTAAGTTTTATAAAATTCCCATTAAGTTTTTATAATAAAACACAAAAGTACTTTTATATTAGATTGTTGTATCTATTAAATTGTTGGCACGAAAATTGCATATAATAAAATAGTGAAATATTTTATTAGGGAGAGATACAAATGGATAAACAGAAAAATAATGATGTAAAAATCTCTGTGCCATGGTATGGTTATGTAGTTTTTGTGTTGGCAATTTTATTATTTTCAGGGATTTTTTCTTCGTCTGATGGAGTTTTACGTGCTTTAGATTTCAATGTATTGAATGGTAGTTTTGGACAGATACCAACTGATAAAGCTATGAGCTTTAGAGGTGCTGGCGGTAGCGGTGCTAAAGATGGCTTTTTATTTGCTTTAGAACTTATTCCTGCTGTTATTTTAGCTTTAGGGATTGTAAATGTCATTGATGGTTTGGGTGGATTGAAGGCTGCTCAAAAATTAATGAACCCATTATTAAAACCTTTACTTGGTGTACCAGGTGTTTCTGCACTTGCAAATATTGCTAATATGCAAAGTACAGATGCTGCTGCTGGTATGGTTAAAGAATTAGTTGATGAAGGAAAATTAACAGATAAAGAACGCTCTGTTATCATCACTTATCAAACAAGTGGTAGTGCTTTTGTAACAAATTACTTTTCTTCTGGTGCTGCTGCTTTTAGTATTTTACTTGCACCAATTATCGTACCTTTACTTGTAATTTTTGTATTTAAAATTGTGGGTGCAAATTTAATGCGTTTATATTTTAAATTTATTGGACAATAAGTGAGGTAAGATAAATGAGCGACAATAAAGTAGAAGTTATTCAGAAAAAAACAATTTTGGATTTATTCATTGATGGTGCTAGAAAGGGTTTTACTATTGGTACTACTAGTTTGTTACCAAATGTAATGATGGCATTTGTAATTATTCGTATTTTAGATGTTACAGGTCTTTTACAATTAATTGGCGTTGTATTCCAGCCAGTAATGGGGCTTTGGGGTCTTCCTGGTGAGGCAGCAACAGTTTTAATTACTGCTTTAATGAGTATGGGTGGCGGTGTAGGTGTAGCAATGAGCTTATATACTGCTGGTTCTTTAGATGCTATGCAAGTAACAGTGCTTTTACCTGCTATTTATTTGATGGGTAATCCTGTACAAAATGTGGGTCGTTGTTTAGGTATTGCTGGTGTAAGTACTAAACATTATCCTGCAATTATTTTAATTTGTGTAATTAATGCATTATTATCTATTTGGGCAATGCATTTTATTATGTTATTTTTACAATAAAAGAAGGTTGATTATATGAATACTAAAAAAACATTTTTCACATTATTAAAAAATGCACATGTAATTGCTCCAGAAGATTTAGGAGTTAAAGATATTTTAGTAGCTGGCGAAAAAATCGCTATGATAGGTGAAGGTCTTTCTTTACCAGCAATATATGATTGCGAAGTAGTTGATTGTGAAGGTAATTATGTAGTACCAGGTTTTATTGACTCTCATGTACATTTAATCGGTGGTGGCGGTGAAGGTGGTTATGCTACTAGAACACCTGAAATCCAATTAACAGATATCACAACTTCTGGTGTAACTACAGTACTTGGTCTTTTAGGTACAGATGGTGTAACTCGTCATGTAGCTAGCTTACTTGCCAAAGCTCGTGGTCTTGAAGATGAAGGCATTACAGCATATATTTATTCTGGTTCTTATGAAATTCCAACACCAACAATTACAGGTAGTGTACGCAATGATATTATTTTGATTGATAAAGTAATTGGTACTGGTGAAATTGCTATGTGCGATCATCGTTCTTCTCAATCTCCAAAAGAAGCTTATCAGCAAATTACAGCAGAAGCTCGTGTTGGCGGTATGCTTAGCGGTAAAGCTGGTGTAGTTAATATGCATTTAGGCGATGGCGAAGATGGTTTAAAAATGCTTTATGAAATCACTAAAAATGGTGAAATTCCTAAAACACAAATTATTCCAACTCATGTAAACCGCAATAAACGCTTATTTAAAGAAGCTATTGAATGGGCAAAACAAGGCGGTATTATGGACGTAACTTCTAGTGTTAGCCCAGAGTCCGGTTCTAGCCATTCTGTAAAATCCAGTGAAGCTGTAAAACAAGCATTAGAAGCTGGTGTTAATATTGAAAATATCACTATGAGTTCTGATGGTAATGGTAGTATGCCAATTTTTGATGAAGCTGGAAATAATATTGGCGTTGGTGTAGCAAGCCAGATTTCTATTTTAAATGAATTTAGAGATATGGTACAAAAAGAAAATATTGCGATTACAGATGCTATAAAAATTATTACAAGCAATATTGCTAAATTTACTAAATTATATCCAAGAAAAGGTTGCTTAGCTAATAACAGTGATGCAGATATTTTAGTATTAGATAAAGATTTACAATTACAACATGTGTGGGCAAGAGGCACTCATATGGTAGAAAATGGTAAACCTATTGTATTTGGTACTTTTGAAAAAAGATAATAGAAGATATGCAATAAAAAGTGGTAGAAAAAATCTACCACTTTTTTATTTATTAATATATTTAAACATAATAAATTGATTTTGTTATGTATTTGATAGATAATAAATATAAATATGAATAAAGAGGTGAATGCTGGAAACAGCGAATTTATGTTAAAAGCAGTTATTTTTGATTTTGATGGTACAATAGGAGACACTTTAAAATTAGTTATTGAGTCAATCAGAGAAGCAGTAAGTCCTTTTATAGATAGAGAATTATCTGATGATGAAATAGCAGATACATTTGGACCTATAGAAGAAGGTAGCATTTTAAAATTTGTAGATGAAAAAGACTATGAAGAAGCTTGCAAACGATTATATGATGCTTATGCAAGATTACATAGAGAAATAACACCAAAACCATTTGCAGGTGTTGTGGATTTAATAAAATATTTGAAAAGTAAAAATCTCATTGTAATTTTGGCTACAGGTAAAGGTGCAAAAACTTGTGAAATATCTTTGAAGCAGTATCAAATGGAAAATCTTTTTGATAAAATAAAAACTGGCTCTATAAAAGGTGGTATAAAACCACAAATGATGCAAGAAGTTATAGATGAATATAAATTATCTGCAGATGAAGTGATTTATATTGGTGATGCTCCAACTGATATTGATGCAGCTAGACAAGTTGGTGTAAAAATAGCTTCTGTATTATATGGAACAAGAATAGAAGAAGAAGCCGTAAAAGCTAAAAATCCAGATGCAATTTGTTATTCTATAGAAGATGTTAAAAAGTATTTAACTAGTTTGATTTAAGAGAAAAATAAATATTATTATTTTGTTATAATTTCATTAGAAATGGGCTATTTTGTTGTATAAATTATCTTTTTGTGGTATTTTTAATACTAGCTGTAAGAATATATACAGCCTTTCTCATTTATTTAGATATATGTTGAATGAGAAAGGATTTTTTTATTGCTGAAGATGGGAGGTACTATTATGGAAAAAGATATTACAAAAAAAATAAAACCATTTATAATTTATAGTGTTCCTATAATTCTACTTATAGCTGTTGTAGCTATTTTTGGTGTATATAAATGGAACCAGGGACAAGGAATTATTAATATTAATGATGCAAAACTCACAAGTTCTAAAGTTATGGTTGTAGCTCAAAATGATGGAACATTGACAGAGCTTTTAGTAAATGATGGTGATAAGGTAGAAGCAGGTCAAGTTATTGCTAAAATGAAAGTAGTTGTAACACCTGAACAAATTGAAGCTTTGCAAAAGGCATATGACGAAGCAAAAGTAAATTATGATAATTTAGAGCAACAAGTAAAAGCCTCTATGGTAGTAAGTCAGCCAGTAGTTACAAGTTCTTCGACAGGAAATGTAGCAGCAGCTCAAGCTAGATTAGATGCAGCCGCAGCAAATAAACAGAAGATGGATAAATTATATTCTATAGGTGCTGTAAGTGCGACACAATATGCGGAAGCACAATCAGAATATGCAGCAGCACAAAGTGCTTTAGCGGCAGCAAGTACACCACAAGTTGTAGAACAACAAGCAAGTGTTTCTTCTGCTCCATCTAAAGAATTATCAGAAGCATTAGCTACAGCTCAAATTCAATTAAATCAAGCAAAAGCAGCTTTAGACCAAGCTCAATCTGATGATAATTTTGCCGATATTACAGCTCCAGTTAGTGGTATTATATATTTAACTGATTTTAAACAAGGTAATGAATTAAAACAAGGCGATGTATTCATCAATGTGGGTAATACTAAAAATTTATGGGTAGAAGCACCACTTACAGAAGAACAATATGCTAAAGTACATCAAGGTCAATTTGTGCATTATTCTGTTGATGATATGGATTTAACAGGTACTGTCTTAGAGGTAACACATCAAGATAGTGAAGATGAAGAAAATAAAAATTTAGTTACAGCAGCAAAAATTTCTTTCCCTGATGAATTAAAAGATAAAGTTTTACCTGGTGCTGATGTAACAGTTCAAATAACAATAGATAGATAGTAGTTTATGAAATAGAAACAACAATGGACGGTGAAAACTTTGCTGTTAAAGCGATTAGAAGCGTATGGATTTAAATCATTTGCAGATAAATTAGAAGTAGAATTTGATGAGGGCATAACAGCAATTGTAGGGCCTAATGGGAGTGGTAAGAGTAATATTACAGATGCCATTCGTTGGGTTTTAGGGGAACAAAATGTGCGCAATTTGCGTGGAAATAAGGCAGAAGATATTATTTTCACAGGTAGCTCCACAAGAAGACCTCTTGGTGCAGCGGAAGTTTCCGTTACTTTTGATAATAGTGATGGTAAATTGCCTATAGATTTTCAGGAAGTAATGATTACAAGACGCATATTTCGTTCCGGTGAAAGTGAATTTTTAATCAATAAAACAAAATGTCGTTTAAAGGATATTTATAATTTATTTGCCGACACAGGATTGGGTAAAAATTCTATAAGTGTTATTAGTCAGAATAAAGTAGATGAAGTTTTAAACACAAAGCCAGAAGAGCGAAGATATTTCTTTGAAGAATGTGCGGGAATTACTAAATATCGTGAACGAAAACGCGAAGCTGTACGAAAATTAGATAATACACAGGCAAATGTTGTACGTTTAAATGATATTGTAAGTGAGATTGAAAAACAGTTAGAACCTTTAAAAGAACAAGCTGATAAAACTAGACGATATAATGTCATTGATAAAGAATATAAAGATTGTAGACTCACGCAGATTTTGTATAAATATGAAAATCTTTCAGCTGAAAATAATAAACTGGATTTAGAGATAAAAGGTTATGAACAAGAAAGAGCTTCATTAGAGGCCACAGTTTCTGTTTCTGAAAGTGAAAAAATCGCTAAAAAAAGTGAGATAAATAAATTAGAACAGAAAATAAAATTGCTTGGTGAAAATAATCAAAAAATCCATGAAGAAATAGAACGCAGTCGCAATCAAGCCACTTTATTACAAGAGCGTATACGACAGAGTTGTCAGTCTCAACAGCGTTTAGAGGAAAGACAAAATCAGACAAAAGAAGAATTAAAAATATCTTTAGCTGATGGAGAAGAACTAAAAAGAAAAGCTCAGATTGCTAATAATACTGCAGATAAATTGGAACTTGCCCTGCAAGAAGAAAATTCAAGTGTACAAAAAGTAGAAAATGATATTAAAGCGAAAGAAGAAGAAATTAAATTAAAGCAAGAGCAAGATAATGAAAAGCGCAAGCAGATAGAAGAACAAAATAAGGTATTACTATTGTTAAAGCGAGATATGTCTGATATAGATGTAAATATTGAAAATCAACATAGTGCGCATAAAAATGCAATTAATGAAAAAATAGAAAAAAATACAGCTAAGGAATTATTACAGGTAGAGATTGATAATATCAATAAAAAGGTACAGGCTAAACAAGAAAGTATTAATTCTCAACAAAGTAATTTAGATGAACTTATAAAAGTTTGCAAAGAAGCTACAGAATTTATCAATGAAACTCGCCAAAATGTGCGTATGGCAGAGGAAAAAGTAAAATTTTTCCAAGAAATGCAAGCATCATATGAAGGCTTTGGCAAAGCTGTAAAAAGAGTTTTAAAAGCGGATAAATCATGGCAAAAGGGTATTTGTGGTGCTGTAGCTGAATTGATAAAGGTAGAAGATCCTTTTATTACAGCTATTGAAGTAGCTCTTGGTTCTGCTATGCAAAATGTAGTTACTAAAGATACAGATACTGCAAAATCAGCAATTAATTATTTGAAAGAAAATAAATTTGGTCGTGTAACTTTTATGCCATTGACTACTGTTCAGCCACATAAAAATAAACGCACTGAAATTGAACCAGGTAAACATGGTTTTATCGCTTATGCAGATGAACTTGTAAATATTGATGAAGAATATAAAGTGATAACTCAATCTTTATTAGGTAGAATTTTAGTAGTTGATGATGTGGATAATGCTTTAAAGTTGGCTAAGTTATATGATTATCGTTTGCGTATCGTAACTTTAGAAGGTGAATTATTGCAGCCTGGTGGTGCTATTGCTGGTGGTAGTAGCCAAAGCAAGGAAGCAGGTTATTTACACCGTAAAGGTGAGTTATTAGAATTAAAAGATTATCTAGCTAGTGAACGTAAAGTATTACGTGATGCGAAAAATAAATATGAAGATGATGAAGCAAAACGCGTGGCTTTGGCAGAAAATATCAATCGTTTGCAAAAAGATTGGCAAGAGTTATCTTTATTATTAGCACAGAAAAAAGTAGAATTTAAACAATTAGAAAATTGGTTTGTAAATCAAGAAGATATCTTAAAAGCTATAGATAATCGCATATCTGCTTTAATCGTGAAAAAAACGGCTATTGAGGCAGATATTGAAAAGCAAACAGCTAAAATTGCTCAAATGGAAGCTCAAGTTGATGAAAAACAAAATCTTTATGAAGATATTTACAATGAGATTGAAGTATTGAAACATGATTTAAAAATTCGTCAACAAAAGGTAATGCAAAAACAAATTAGCTGTACAGAGGCAAGACAAGAAGTCATTCGTTATAATGATAAATTGAATTTGTTGACAGGACAGGCAGAAAGATTTAAGGCGTTTTTAGCTGATAGTGATAAAGAAATGGCTGGATTACAAAAAGTCATTGATGATAGTTTAGCTGAATTAAAACAATTAGAAGAATCTGTAGCTAATTTGGAAAAGTTAAAAACTGATGGTAAAGAAGAATACGATACTTTATATAAAAGACAATTGGGTATGCGAAGTGAATTGTCTGATATGGACGAAGAACGAGCTAAAATTGCAAGTAAAGTAGGCGTTATCAAGGATAAAATTCATAAATGTGAAGTAAGTGTAGCTAAATTGGAAACTGAAATTAAGCAGTGCTTACAAAGTATGCAAGAAGAATATGAATTGACTCCACAAGAAGCTTTAAATCATCGTTTAGAACTTGATGAAAATGAGCTGAAATCTAAATTAAAGAAATTAGATAAAGAATTAAAAGAAATTGGCCCTGTAAATCCAAATGCTATCAACGAATATGAAACATTAAATGAACGTTATAGCTTTATGAGTAAACAAATTGAAGATTTAGTCAAAGCTAAAGAAGATTTAACAAAAATCATTGAGCAGATAGATAAAACAATGTCTACACAATTTAGCTTGGCTTTTGATAAAATAAAAGTATATTTTAATGATATTTTTAAACGTTTGTTTGGCGGTGGCAATGCAAAATTAATTTTAACAAATAAAGAAGATATCTTAAGTTCAGGTATTGAAATTGAAGTAGAACCACCAGATAAAAAACCACAGAGTCTAGCTGTATTATCAGGTGGGGAAAGAACGCTTACAGTTATAGCATTACTGTTTGCATTTTTCACTTATAATCCTGCACCATTTAGTGTATTAGATGAAATTGATGCTCCATTAGATGAAGCAAATGTCAAACGTTTCGCGAAGTTTTTAAAAGATTATGCCAAACGCACTCAATTTATTTTAGTAACACATCGTAAGGGAACAATGGAGTCTGCTGATGTTATGTATGGTGTAACTATTGAAGATGCTGGTGTATCTAAGTTGATATCTGTTCGTTTAGAAGATTTTGAGGAAAGAGGTTAAAAGATGGGATTTTTTAGTAAATTAAAAGAAGGTCTTACAAAAACACGTAAATCTCTAACAGAGAAAATTGAAAAAGTAATTATTGGTTATGCTGATATTGATGATGATTTATTAGATGAATTAGAAGATGCTTTAATTCAAGCTGATGTAGGGGTAAAAACTTCTTTACAATTAATGGACGATGTTCGTGCTGGTATTAAGAAAAAACAGATTAACTCTCCTGAAGATTTAAAACCATTCTTGATTAAACGTATTACAGAGATGTTAAATGAAGGTTCTGATGAAACAAATATTGCTAAATCTGGGCCTACAGTAATTTTAGTAATTGGTGTAAACGGTGTAGGTAAAACTACAACTATTGGTAAATTAGGTAGATATTATAAAGAACAAGGCAAAAATGTTATGTTTGCAGCAGCAGATACTTTCCGTGCAGCGGCTATTGACCAATTAGAAATTTGGGGTCAAAGAGTAAATGTTCCTGTAATTAAACATGAAGAAGGTTCTGATCCAGCGGCAGTAGTATTTGATGCTGTGAAAGCTGCTATCGCAAGAAAAGTGGATATACTCATTATTGATACAGCAGGACGTTTGCATAATAAAGCTAATTTAATGACAGAATTAAATAAAATTCAAAGAGTTATTAAACGTGAAATAGCAGAAGCTCCACATGAAACATTATTAGTATTAGATGCTACAACAGGACAAAATGCAATTAGCCAAGCTGAATTATTCACAAAATCAGCGCCTATTTCTGGATTGGTATTGACTAAATTAGATGGCACTGCTAAAGGCGGTGTAGTAATTGGCTTAAAATCTGAACTTAGTATGCCAGTAAAATGGATTGGTGTCGGTGAAGGTATGGACGATTTACGACCATTTGTAGCTAATGACTTTGCAGCGGCTTTGTTTAACCAAAAAGTAGAAGAATAATATAATTAAATAATTGTCTATTTGATGATAATAAAAATAATAAAAAGAGGATAAGTATAAAACTTATCCTCTTTGTTTTTAGTAGATTGTTTTGTCTGTTTTTTGTGCAAAGTTATCAAAGGATTTTATAGTGATATCTCTACCAAATTGTTCTAAATCTAAAACGGAGATATCTTGGCATTTTCCTTCAATATAGTTGTAGATGAAATCATCTCTAAAACCAATTTTATCAGCATCTTTAGCTGTGTTTCCATAATAAACTTTTTTAATGTTTGCCCAAATAGTAGCAGAAAGGCACATTGGACATGGATAGCAAGATGTATAGAGTTCACAACCTGTTAAATCATGAGTACCTAAGTTTTGACAAGCATCACGAATAGCTTCAACTTCGGCATGACAAGTTGGATCATGTTTTATAAGTACACGATTATGACCACGACCTACGATTTTGCCATCTTTTACAATAACTGCACCGAAAGGGCCACCTTCATTAGTTGTTAAATTACTATCAGCTTCTTGAGTTGCAATAAGCATAAATTCTTCTTTAGTCATAAAAAATCTCCTATTCATAATAAAATATATAGGAAAAAATAATGTTTTTATTTTTTGCCTATATAAATATAAATTAAAAGCGGTAAATATGCAATAATCTTTTGGTTTTTAATAAATATTTTTATTTTTAAATAGATAGATATGATTTCTTATGATAAAATAACTAAGGAATTTTTTATTTATTTATGAAAGCGAGGACAAAATGAAAAAGTTTTATGACGTAGAAGAAAAAGTGCCTTTGTTGCAAGGAATTCCACTTAGTTTACAACATTTGTTTGCTATGTTTGGTTCTACAGTGTTAGTTCCTTTTTTACTTCATGTAAATCCAGCAACAGCTTTATTTATGAATGGTATAGGTACAATTTTGTATTTAATCATTTGTAAAGGGAAATTACCTGCTTATTTAGGTTCTAGTTTTGCATTTATTTCTCCAGTTTTAGCAGTACTTGCTACTAGTGGACTTAGTTATGGCGATGCTCAAGGTGGATTTATAGCATTTGGTTTATCTTTTATTATTTTATCTTTTGTTGTGGGTAAATTAGGTACAGCTTGGATTGATATTATTTTGCCACCAGCTGCAATGGGTGCGGTAGTAGCAGTAATTGGTCTTGAGCTTGCACCACTTGCTTTGGATATGTCTGGTTTTATCAGTGATACAATGCAATCTCAAGGCATTCCAAATGAGCTTGCAATGATTACTTCTGTATTTACATTAGCTGTGGCAATTTTGGCTTCTGTAATTGGTAGAGGATTTTTAAGTGTAATTCCTGTATTAATTGGTGTAATTGCAGGATATATTATGGCTTTTTGTTTAGGTATTGTAGATTGGTCTGGTGTAGAAGCTGCTAGTTGGGTACAAGTACCAACTTTCTATGAACCAACTTTTAATATTCACGCTATCATGATTATTATGCCTGCATTGTTTGTAGTTTTTGCTGAACATATTGGACATGTTGTTGTTACAAGTAGTATTGTTGATAGAGATTTAATTAAAAATCCAGGACTTAATCGTTCTTTATTTGCTGATGGTGTTTCTAATGTTTTATCTGGTTTTGTAGGCTCAACTCCTAATACTACTTATGGCGAAAATATGGGCGTTATGGCTATTACTCGTGTTTATAGTGTGTGGGTAATTGGTGGAGCTGCTGTTTTTGCTATTCTTTTCTCTTTTATTGGTAAAATTGCTGCGATTATTCATGCTATTCCAGTACCAGTAATGGGCGGTATTTCTGTATTGTTATTTGGTGTTATCGCTTGTTCTGGTATACGTATGCTTATAGAGAAAAAAGTTGATTATACTAGTACGAAAAATATGATACTTACTGCCGTAACTATGATAAGTGGTCTTAGTGGAGCTGCTGTAAATATTGGTCCTGTACAATTAAAAGGTATGGGCCTTGCTGTTGTCTGTGGCATGATTCTAAGTATCACATTTTATATACTATCTAAAATAGGATTAGATAATAAAGAATAAATTTAAAGAAGATGTACTTTTGATGATAAAACATTAAAAGTACATCTCTTTTTTATTTAAAAACAAAAACAATTTTTAAGGATAATTTAGATTTGCATTCTTTGGATTTATCTAATTTAGTTAGATAAATTTTATCAAGTATAGACCGCAAAATATTGCGTTTGTCATCAATTGATATCTTAGCAGATTTTTTGAAAATATTGTAAATATCTTCAGGAGTATGTTTTTCTTTTAAGTTGGATATATTAATTAATAATTCCTTTTTATTAGAGTTTAATTGTTCTATTTTTTGTTTATTATTTTCAAGCTTTTTTTGTGCAGTCTCTTTGTCGATCAATCCATCAGAAAACCATTCTAGAATATCATTTTGGCTATTTTTTAATTTAGTTAGTTTTTTATCAAGCATACATAGTTTTTCTTTATAATTTAGAAATGTATTTTCATGATTATTGATATCAGTCATATATTCTTTTATTAATTTGGGAGAAGAACATATTTTAGTTAATGCATTCCATACCAATTCATCAACTTCAGGTATGTGTAAAAATTTAGGTTTACATATTTTTTTATCTGTTATACGTTTATCATACAAAATAGAACATACATAATATTTTCTTCTAACGTTATGATGATTATAAATTTTATTACCACAAGAACCACAATAAGCTAATCCAGTTAATAAGTGAACTTCTTTTTCTTTACGAGTATTATATGTTCTATTTTTTATTATTTGTTTTTGTGCTTTTTCAAATATTTCATTAGAGATAATAGCAGGAATTTCAATATCTATCCATTGAGATTTATCTTTTTTCTTTATACTATAGCCACCGCATTTATTTATTACTTGTAAATATTGCCAGCCATGAAATATACCAGTATATTTCTCATTTTTGATTATTGTGCGGACTGTAGAGCCAGACCATTTATATCTTTTACCTTGCCAAATTTTAGGTATATTATTGGCATTTAATTTATCGGTTATTTGTTCACTACTTATACCAGAGATATACCATTCGAAAATTTGGCGGATAATCTTAGCTTCATTTTCATTTATTACATACATCTGAGTATCTTTATCAAAATCATACCCATATAAATGGTTATTTCCTAATCTACCTGCCTGTAATTTCCCTTTTTTGCCACGAATGATACGTTCTAATATTTTTTCACGTTCATAGGCAGAAAAAGCCCCACGCATGGAATAAAACAGCCTACCTTCTGGAGAGTTTTCAAAGGACACAGATACAAAAATTAGACCTTCACGACAATATTTTTCTATTTCATCAGTTATTAGTAATTGATGTGCGAGATTACGAGCTAATCTGTCAGGGTCATAACAGATTATGATATCTAATTTATGATTACGGATATCATCACGCAATCTCGTCATTGCTGGTCTATCTAACTTTGCACCACTAAATCCTTCATCAGCGTATTCCAGAATATCTATTGCTCCTAATTCATATGCTTTGTCTTTACAAGCCTTTATCTGTGTTTGGATAGAATATCCTTGTTCTGCTTGTTCAGAAGTTGATACACGGACATAAATACCTGCTGTTATAATTTTAGTCATTTAAAAGACCTCCATATTCAATATTAAATTGCAAAAAGAGGTCAATTACTATATAATAAGGTTGGTAGTAGGTATATAGTAAAAGACCTATTAAAATACGATATTGGTAGTATCGTATTACGAGCCGCTATAATGTTGGTAGCATTATGGCGGTTTTATTTTTTATTCCAAAAAACCTAATCATACATTTATATTCTAGGCATAATAATTCTCCTTTTATTATGCCTAGTTATTACTATGTATAAATAAAAAAGACCTTGTATCATAGATACAAGGTCTTTGTCGTAGTGCGAGTAAATCGCATAGTCTTAATTGTAGTGCGGGTAAACCGCATAGTTTTCTTGTATCTTTATTATAACATAATAAATGATTAAGTCAAGTGTTATTCTTTTGTATAAATTTGTTTTATTTTTGTATCAATTTTTGATAAAAATTCATCAGATAGACGAATACCGGCTAATGTGTCTTTGTCTGATATTGGATTGACAATTCTCATTTTACTAATAGTTGTTATTTGTTTAATTAAACCAATACTACCTTTTTTCATTTTTCCAAGCTGTTTAATATATTTGTTAATTACATCTAATTCTTTTTGTATTTTTTGTTGTTGTAGAGCTATTTCTTGTTTTTTTTCAAACGCTATTTTTGATTGATTGCTAAGTTCGGATATTTGTGAGTCGAAATCTTTTTCTATTAAATCTTTTTTGGTATTAAATTCATCAATGGGTGAGCTTGTCAATTCTTTAATTTTTATAGGTATTTCTGCTTTTAAAGCAGTTACTTTTTCTGTTAATTCATTTATAAGAAGTTGATAGGAGCGTTTTAATTGATCAAGCTCTTCAAAAGTAGCCTTATTTTCTATAAATTTGTTATTTATTTTTTGCGAGAACTGATGAACAATTTCTCCATTTAAATCAATTTCATATTCTTGTTCTTCGCGTGAATTTTTTCTTGATTTTAATGGCATTATAGTTATCGTCTCAGATTTTCTGGGATTATCTTCTAATACAACAGCAAAATGTAAACCGCCTTGTTCTGAACCGACATTGAAACCTAGGTTAACACTAATAATATCACCTCGTCGATATTTTTTTAGATAACTTGGATTGAACTGCTTTTCTCTAATTAGCATTTTTTTATAATCTTTTAACCAGTAACATAAAAGAGCTGCTTTATGCTGGTCGGTATCAGCCATATCAATAAGGTACTTTTCATATTCGGACATTAAGTTATGAATTGTTTCTTTTAACGTAGTATTATTTTCAGATTTTTTTAAATCCACAGTATCACTCCTATTTCATATTATTGTACAAATATATCATTTTGATAGATTATATTATTCATATTTTTATTAAATATTATTATTTACCTTTTTGTATGATTTGTAAGTCTTGTATGATTAAAGAGTATAATTTTTCTAAATGTATAATGTTAATATTTGCAATATCACATAACATATTTAATTGTGTAATATATTCACTGTATCGAGTATTAGGAACATAATTAAGAAGGGATAAATATTGTTCTAATGTATAAATATATTTAAATCGTATATTAATATAAGAATTATATTGATTATAAAATTTAGTTAAGTTACAAATTAGATTATCCTCAAAAATATTAATATCTTTTAAATATGTTTCTAGAATAGCTAATTTTGAATAATTTATAGTTATTGCAGAAGAATTTAAAGTTATTACAGGAGAATTTACAGTATCTTTATGAATATCTTTATTCTTTAAAAAAATTTTTTTATCCCATTCATTTTTACATAAATTAAGCTCTTGTATTAATAAATTAGCGATAATTCTCCTTTTCTTTTTCGTATCATAATTAATTTTCCAAATATCATAAAAATGTTTACTAAACAAACCAACTATAACCATTACAAGACTAGTAAATGCTGTAATTAATGGATTAACAACTTTTAAATCATAATTTAAGTAACAAACGATGCTTAATAGTGAAATTATTATTAAAAATAAAAAATAATTCATAATTATAGACCTGGTGTACAATCAATTATAGTTGATAAATATGTGCCAGTATTCTTATCAAATTGATCAATAATAGTAACAGTACCATCACTTTTTGAAATGTTTTTTTGAATTAAATCGCTATGATATATTTCTTTATGTTTAATAATAGTATCATCGGATTCATCTTGTTCACTTATTTTAGTAATATCTGTTGGTAATATTTTATTGATAAGGTCAGTATCCTTTTTCCCATTTTTATTATCTTGAATAGTAATATTTAATGCTCTATTATCAGCAAATAATACAAGTAATTTATCATTTTCAAAAGTTTTATTCATACCGTTATCTTTATTTGGTTCATTGTATTCATCAATCCAGCTCTCTAAAGTATCACCTATTCCAGCTTGTTTACATATTAATTCAGGAATTTCATTATTTTTTTCTGATTTTACTTCTTGATTCGTAACGGTTTGTTCTGGTGTTTGATTTATGCTTTCTTCGGTTGGTAAAACCTTACTAAAAATAACTAATCCTAAAATTATTATAGTAATAATTATTTTAGTTTTATTACTATAATTAGAATATTTAAATAGTAAAAATAAACCTAGAGGAAAAATAAAAATTATCATTAACCATATAAACCAATTTTTTTTATAAAATTTATCTTGCATTATAAAAACTCCTTATTTTAAATATTAATTTATAATTTATAAGTTTTTAAGATGTATAAATTTTTTTGAATACTTTGTGCTTATAGTGAATAGTTTGATTAAAAAGGTATTTCATCTTCTGGTGGTACTTCTGAATCAAAACTAAAAGTAGGTGCTTCTTCTTGTTTTTTATTCCATGCTTTTAAAAGTCCCTTTTCATAAAAAAGTGTTTCTGAACCACAATATGGACAAAATCTAGCATTTGCTGGAAGTGATTTACCACATTGAGTTTTTTCGTTTTTATTAAGACATTTATTTATAACAGGACTACCACAAATATGACAAAAAGCATATTTATCATTATTAAAATCAATATCTTCGTTATCACAAGTTAAACATCTTAATACTTGTTTATTTTTGCTAATATCATAATTTTTATATTTCATTGTATTCACATCCTCTTTGTATTTAAATTCAAATTCATTACCACAAAATTTACAATACTTCTCTTGTTTGTTATAACTTAAAAAAAAGTGATTACAACTACTACAATATTTTGAATGTATAAATTTTGAAAATTGTACATATAGACAAGTATCTTTACTGTAATCATGTGTTTTTGACCATTCTAACATACGTTTAAGTATATTTTGAGCAGCTTCATGTGAAATTCCAAAAATAGAGTCAATAGATATCTTATCTCCTAAGCAGTCATATATGTAATAAACTAAACTCATAGGTGCTAAAAGTTCTCTAGCAAATGTATTTGCCTCTAATTCATAAGCATTATATTCTTTTTCAGAAAGTTTATTTCGTGTTATTATGGCACGATTGTTGTTTATATGTCCTAAAATTAAATGACCAAATTCATGAGCTATTGTCCAACGAATACGTCCAGCATTATTTAGAAAATCATTATAAATAATAATAGCTTTTTCTTCTTCTTTTGAATAAAAACAACAACCGTCTTCACTATTAATAAATTCTATCATACCACTATAACTAAGATTATATTTTTTCATATACCATGAAAATGATTTTATACGTAATCTTGTATTATGTGTCTTATTATATACTTTTCTAAAAAAATCTAAATCTAGTGGAAATCCTTTAACTTTACTATCTTTTAAAAATTTCCTAGCAAGTATTTCAGCTTTCTTATAATTAGGTTTAATCATCATCATCTTCTTCAAAAGCTTCCTGAAAAGATATTTTAAGCACTTCTAACATACGATTACGTTTTTCTTCATCAACATTAGTCATAGCTCTTTGAATTGCTCTAATTTGAGGGAAATCTTTATTATTTTTTTCTGTTAATTCTGGTAATTCATTATTAGTGTCTTTGAAAAAATATGTTTTATCTACTTGAAAATACTGTGCTAGTTTTTCTATAATGGTCATTCTTGGCATAGATTTTTGTAAAAGCCATTTGCCTACACTAGATTCACTAACACCAAGAATCTTTGATAATTCTACTTGTGAGAGATTTTTTTTTTCTAATAATGTTTTTAAATTTTTGCTGAAAACCATTTTACTATCAGACATTTCTATCACTTCCTTTTGTTTATATTTTAGAATAAAATTCTATATTTAGCAACTAAAACTCTAATACACTAGATTTTTTTTCTATAAAGGCTTGACACTAGAATTTAATTCTAGTAAAATAGATTGCAAGAGGTGAGAAGTAATGAGCTTCCAAATAACATTGAAAGCAGCTCGAGTTAATGCAGGTTTTAGAATAATAGATGCTGCAAAGCTCATTGGTATAGGAAAAGATACACTTATAAAATGGGAGAAAAATTCTGGATTAGTTAATCCAATAATGCAACAAAAAATATCTTCTATTTATAAAATACCAAGAGAGTATATTTTTTTTGGCAAAATACTAGAATTAAATTCTAGTAAAAACAAAAAGGAGCATAAGCATGAACGAATTGAAAATTTTTAATAATGAAAGATTTGGGGAAGTCAGAACATCAATTATAAATGGTGAACCTTATTTTATGTTAGCTGATGTATGTAGAGTTTTAGAAATAGGCAATCCAACCATGACAAAACAGAGATTAAATAAAAATGGGGTCAATAGTATTGAGGTCATCGATAATTTAGGAAGACCACAGCAAGCAACATTCATCAATGAAAGTAATCTTTATAAGTTAGCATTTACTAGCAGAAAAAAAGAAGCCGAAGAATTTACGGAATGGGTAACCAGTGAAGTATTACCTTCAATCAGAAAGCATGGAATGTATATGACTAGTTCTGTTGCACAGCAGGCTATTAATAATCCAACAGAGTTTTTAGCAAGAGCTGTATTAGTAGCTAACCAAGAATTAGATAAATTAAAAATGGAAAATGCGGTCATGAAGCCTAAAGCTGATTACTTTGATGAATTAGTTGATAGAAATACATTAACTAATTTTAGAGATACAGCAAAAATGTTACACATTGGTCAAAAGTATTTTATAAATTGGCTTTTAGAAAGAAAGTTTGTTTATCGAAATATTAAAGGTAAATTACAGCCATATTCTCAGTTTATAGCAAATGATAGCAATGGTAAGGGTTATTTTGAAGTCAAAGAACAAAAAGCTAAAGATGATAGCTGGAGTGGTATTCAAACACTTATCACACCACGAGGACGTGAAGCGTTTAGATTGTTGTTATCGCAACAATTAATAGCAGGATAAAAATAAGCTAAGGGGTTGAAAAAAATCCCTTAGCTTGCAAGTAAATAAATATAAAAGTTGAAGTAAATGAAGTTTTTAGAAAAAACGAGCTTTGTCTTATGACAAATTCATTATAGCATAAGCTGAAAAAACTATAGTTAAGCTCAAAAGTATAGTGATAATTATAAGATAAAAATATTTAATATATGTCTAGCTATTACTAATTATTTCCTTATCGTAACGAACGCTTGGCGGTGGGTTATTGATGAAACCGCTGTATCAAAATTTATAGCTTATGTATGGGTAGCAACCATAAAAAGGTCAATTACTATATAAGGGGTCATTTAAATGAAAAATATTATTGAAAATTCTGTTTATATTGGTGAGATAAAGACAGAATCAGGGGAGGCAAAAATATATTTTAGTAATTTTAAGCAAGAACATAAAGAATGTTTTTGTAAAGCATATGCTAGTGCTATTTTAAAAGCAAGTTTAAAAGAAAAAGTAAGAAAAATCTCGGAGGTTAGTTAATATGCAAACAATTTATGAAACAAATAAAAGACAAGGTATTAGTATAAAAATTCCTAATGGCATCCATAAACCTAGTGAAATAAATCCAATGCTAGAAAATTGTATTAGCTTTTTTAAGCTAAAAAAAATAGTTGACCAGCACAAAACTAGTCAACAAAACTAAAATATCGCAACTAAAGTATAACATTAAAACAGAAAATAAGCCATCTATTTTAGGTGGCTTTTTAAAATACGAGGTAAAGATAATGGCTATAAATAAAAGATATTATTGGCTTAAATTAAGAGAAGATTTTTTTCAAGATGAAGCAATATCATGGCTTGAAGAACAAGAAAATGGGAAATTATATAGTTTATTTTATTTAAAACTGTGTTTGAAGTCTATAAATAATAACGGCGTATTAGTTAGACAAGTTGGTGATATGCTTATTCCATATGATGCTAAAAAATTAGGAGAGATAACTAATACACCAAAAGATACAGTTATCGTAGCATTAGAACTTTTAAAAAGAATTGGACTTGTGAAGATTTTAGATAATGGAGAATTATATTTAAATCAAGTACAGTACATGATTGGTTCAGAAACGGAAAGTACACGTCGTAGTAGAAAATCTAGGGAAAAGAAAAAACAACAAATCTCTAATAATTTAGATAAAAATATACCATTGTTGCAATGCAACAAAATTAGCAACAAAAATGCAACGGCAGATATAGAGATAGATATAGATAAAGATATAGATATAGATAAAGAGAAAGATAGTAGAAGAATAATATCTACTACTACTGATTTTCAAAAAAAAGAAGTAATAGATATTTATATGAATAATATAAATTATTCTATTAACTCTATTGAATATGAAAGATTAATAAATGATATAGATGAATATGGTGTTGAATGGGTAAAAGAAGCTATTACAAGAGCTGTAATGCAAGGGAAAAGAAAATTAGGCTATATAGAAGCTATTTTGAATAATTGGAAAGTTAATGGTTATGACGAATATAAAACTAAAAATAAAGTAAATACTTCTAGTTCTAGTAAATTATCAGATGCGGAACAATTAGCTTTGAACAGAGCACCAAAGAGTTTGCTTGATGAATTTTTGGAGCAGGAGGGAATAAAGAAAAATGGATAAAGTAGTAATTCCTCATAATGTAGAAGCAGAAAAAGCATTATTAGGGGCAATTTTGATTGCTAAAGATAAATCAATAGTGATTGATGAAGTCAATCAGATTATAAAATCTACAGATTTTTACAGAAAGGCAAATCAAGTTATTTATCTTACGATATTAGATTTATTTAATACGAGGAAAGATATAGATAGTATAACGTTAACAGAAAAGTTAACAAATACAAATCAGCTTGAGTCTGTTGGCGGTATAGCTTATATAACAGATTTATCAAATTGTGTTCCTTCTGCTGTCAATATAAAGTCTTATGCCAATATTGTGAGAGAAAATGCTATAAAGCGTGAATTAATCAATGCAGGACAAAAAATTATTCAGCAGGCACGAGAGGCTGATGGCGATGTTGATATAAATTTGGTGCTTGATAATGCGGAAAAAGATATTTTAGAAATTGCTAAAACGGCAAATAATACAGATAGAATTGTTGAACCAGCAGAGTATATCATGAATGCTTTTACTGAAATTGAGAAAAGATATAACAGTAGCCAAGATGGAAAATTATTTGGTCTTGATACTGGATTTAGTGAACTTAACAGAATGACTGGCGGTTTGCAAAAATCGGACTTAATCATTTTGGGAGCAAGACCAAGTATGGGAAAAACAGCTTTTGCACTTAATATTCTAGCTAATTTAGCAAGAAAGAATGTATCTGTAGCAATATTTTCGCTTGAGATGTCATCGGAACAGCTTACCAATAGATTATTTAGTCTATATGGTTTAATCGATTCAAATAGCATAAGACTAGGGAAGTTAGATGGTAATGAATTGGAACGTTTAACATTAACATCAACAATATTATCAGGAAAGCCGTTATATATTGATGATACAGCAGGTTTGAATATGTCAAAGCTTAGGACTAAAGCAAGAAAATTAAAACGTGAGAAAGATATAAAACTATTGGTCATAGATTATCTTCAGCTTATGCAAGGTTCATCAAGAAAAATAGATAGGCAACAAGAAATAAGTGAAATATCAAGAAGTTTAAAACTACTGGCACGTGAGTTAGATATAACGATAATCGCTCTTTCTCAATTAAGTCGAGCGGTAGAATCAAGACAAGATAAACGACCAATGCTTTCAGATATTCGTGAAAGCGGAGCAATAGAACAAGATGCGGATATAGTAATGTTTCTATATCGTGATGAATACTATAACGCTAATACAAATGATAAAGGTCTTACAGAATTAATAATAGCTAAACATAGAAATGGAGCTATAGGAACAGTAAATCTTAAGTTCAGCAAGCAATTTTGTTTATTTGAAAATTTGATTTGAGGGAAGATAGATGAAAAATATAAAAACGATAAATATACCATTGGATTCAGAATTTAGTGCGGATATTAAACGACTTAAACAACGTAAAAGAAAAGATAATATTTGCAAATATTGTTTAGAAGCTGTGGCGGTGATCGGAGTTATTGGAATTGGATTTATGATGGTGGGATAAAAAAACATTGAGTATATAAACTCAGTGTGTGGAGGATTATATAGATGAGACAAATAAGAAGATTAATTGAATTAATAAAAAGGATATTTAGAAGAAAAAAAGAAGATGAAGAACCAATAATTTTAGATTTTAAATTACCAAAAAAATTAGATGAAATAACCGGTGATGAAATTATTGGACCAAAAGATGGATATAAGCCATTAAATTATCCATTGGAATGTAGTGTAAATATCAAAATTAATAAGAAAAATAAAGAACGTATTTTAAATAATAGATGTTGCCCATTAAATCGTTGGGTTAACATCAAAAAAGCTGGAGGACTTAAACATGGTCGTAGTAAGTAAAAAGAATTTAGATAGATTACAAGATTATGGCTTCAAGAAAATAAAGTGTGAAGATGGCATATTCTGGAAGAAAAGATTATATAAGAAAAATATATTAACTGGCGGTATCTTGATAGATGTAAGCCAAGATAAAGATTTCTATAAAGTGAAAATCTTTCTTGATAGAGTTATTAAGCTACCTAGTGTTATTTACTATTTAATCAAGGACGGAATAATAGAGTGTATTTAGTATTAGAAACTGATAGTGGAATTATAACTAAGGCAGAAGCGAGTGAGTTCTGCCTTAGAAAATTAATTCAGATGTTAAGAAAACATAAAGAGCATATAAAAGGTGATTTGTATTTAACAGATATGAATTATTATTGGGAGAAAGTTGAATTATAAGGAGTAATAAATGAATAAGGTAATATTAGCGGGGCGATTAACAAAGGATCCAGAAGTTAGATATACACAAACTGGAGTAGCAGTAGCAAGTTTTACTTTAGCGGTAAATAGAAGATTTAGTAAAGAAAAAGTAGCTGATTTCATCCCAATTGTTGTATGGGATAAAATAGCGGAAGTTGTGGGTAATAATTTAGTAAAAGGCAGTCAAGTCTTGATAGAAGGTCGTATTCAGATTCGTAGTTATGAAGCACAAGATGGAAGTAAACGTTATGTAACTGAAGTCATAGCTCATGATATTGAATTCATGGGGACTAAACCGAAACTTGATGGCGGTGCTGTACCAGAATCAGCAAAATCTTTTGGTAAAGAAGTGCCACCTGATGAAGAGATACCCTTTTAAGAGAAAAAGAAACTATCTTAAAGCCAAGAAATTGAATAAAAATTCTTGGCTAGATAGTTTTAAACGAGGTATAGCGTATAAATTATCTAAAAAAGGTTATAAAATTATAAATTTTGATATAAAAAAGGTGATTGTATGAGAAAAGTAATTTTATTTTTGATGATACAGTTATTATTAAAATTAGAACTACCGTTTTATAAAGTTGGTAAGTTATATGGAAAAATAAAGCCTATTGAAAATTCTATTATTGAAAAAATAGTATATAAAATCTTTGAATGGAATTTTAAAATCATGAACTGTTTTAGTTCAAAGATAAAAAAATTAAGACATAATATAAATTTTTAAAAAGATAAAAGTTATTCTTTGAGGTCGGCAAAGAATAATTCTCTTGACATTAATGTCGACAAATATTATTATATTGTTGTCGACATTAATAGGAGGTGAAGAGATGTCGGACAAAAAGAAAGCTGGTAGACCATTTTCTGAAAATCCAAAGGCTGTAAAGCTTACTGTACGAGTAGATAATGATACAGTAAAAATTCTTGACGATTATTGTTTAAGAAATAATATTAGTAGAGCTGATGGTGTAAGAGAAGGTATTAAGGCTTTAAAAGACAAATAAAAAAGCAACCCGCTCACCGACCAAAGCTACAGGTTGCTTAATACAACAATCCCACAAGGACTGATAAATCTATTATATCATTCTTTGTGGGTACAGAAAAGGAGAATATATAATGGAAAATCAATTGCAAATATTTAATAATGCTGAATTTGGACAAGTTAGAACTATAGTAGACGGAGATAAAATTTTATTTTGTGCAAGTGATATTGCAAAGGCTTTAGGATATGAAAAACCTAATAATGCAATAAATACACATTGTAAAAATGCTACCCTAAAACAGGGGATCATCACAGATAATCTTGGTAGAAAACAAAATGCTAATTTCATTCCCGAAGGTGATGTTTATCGCTTGGTTGTTAGAAGTAAATTACCAACAGCAGAAAAATTTGAAAGCTGGGTATTTGATGAAGTATTACCTTCAATTCGTAAAACGGGTAGCTACTCTATAAAACAGCAACCTGTAGATGATGCCAAACAATTACGTTCAGAAGCAATGTTGTTAAACGCTAGAACTAGACAAGCAAAAATGTGGAAAGAATTATCACAGATGACAACTATAAAAGAATATAAAGAAATTGCCTTTGCTAAGGCTGGCAATGTATTAGCAGGTAAAGACTTATTTAATCTACCTGAAGCTACTCAAAAAACTTATTCATCTGATGAAATAGGTGCAATCTTAGGTGTATCAGCTAATAAAATTGGTAGATTAGCTAACACATATAACTTAAAAACACCTCAGTTTGGTAAATGGTTCTATGATAAAGCTCAACATTCAAATAAAGAAGTTGAAACATTTAGATATTATGAAAAGGCTATTTCTAAATTTAGAACATTATTAGGTGGTGCTGTAGCATGAAAAGTTATGATGAACTTGAAAAATATAAATTAGAAATAGAAGCTTATGAATTAAATAGTGAATGGGTAGATGATATAAAAGATGCTATTTTAAGTTTAAAAAATCCTAAAGAAATAGTATTGAGTTGTTTAATAGACCAATATGGTGAATTTTATTATGAGATGATGAGAGCAAAAAAGGTTTTATTAAATAAAGGATTTGGTGAAGATGATATAAGACGATTATGTTTTGAGTATTATGATAAATATGTAGAATAATAAAATAAAAGGATAGCTTTAAATAAGGCTATCCTTTTAGCGTCTAAATAATGGAGGTATCATATGGCTACAATCGAAGAAGCACAAAAATTTTTAAATCAAGCATATGAAGCAAGAAGTACGGCAATAGCTTTAGCATATGAATTGGCAGAAATAAAAAAAACATCAAGAACATTAATTGCCAGTTATCAGCTCACGTTTGGCAAAACTAATCAGAAATACGATATTAGTGCGGAAATAAGCAAAATCGAAGAAAAGGCGAGCGAGTTGGAAAAAGAGAGGAATTTATGGCTGGCAAAGATTAAAGAGATAGAAAAGTTCATAAAAGAACTTGATATAGATGTAAAAATGAAAAGGATATTGTCATTGCGGTATCTTAGTTTTCAAAAGTGGAGTGTTATTCAGAAAGAAATGAAATACAGTAGAAGTCATGTTATGCGAATGCATAAACAGGGATTAGAATTTGTCAGTGATAAATTGCAAAATGAGACTAAATGAGACTAGATGAGACTATAGGGTATATGATATAATTATAATTAGTAAAAATTGAATAGATGAGAAACTGATAAGGTAAAAAGACGGTTTGACCATTTGGTTAAGCCGTTTTTTTGTACCCATTTTTAAGAAGGTGAGGTTATGTTTCAAAAACAAAAACGTGTAAAACTATATGGCAAAAAATTAAAAAAGTTAAACCATGATATATTTGAGCGTGATAATCATAGATGTATTGTATGTGGAAAATATGTAGATGATAGCCATAAGTTTCATCATGAGCCGTGTGGTCAAGAAAAGTCAGATATAATTTCTGGCGGTGTAGTGCTATGTAATAATTGTCATTATGCTCGTCATAATACAGATAAACTTAAACTAATTAAAACTAAATGTGAAGAATATTTGAGGAATTTATATGGATAATGAATTTAAGATATCTAATAATCCAACAGGGCAAGAGTTAATAGATGATATTGCATTGATTACAAATACGATAGCAACGTTATCTGAATATGTGGCTAAAACTAAAAACATACTGGCACAAGCAGATGATGCATATAAGCAGATATGGGATGAAAAGTATCTTATGTATTCTGAACAATATCCTAAGTCTAATCAAATAAAAATAAAAGCACTGGTTAATACCGATGATGATGTAGTACGAGCAAAAGCAGTATTATTAGATGCTAAAGAAAAATCTGTCTTAGCGGATAGTAAATATAAAAGTTGGGATAATCGCTTTATAGCAGTACGAAAAATTGCAAGTATCAAAACAACAGAAATGCAAACAATAGAAAGGTGAGAATAATGTATATAGATAGATGTGAGTTTCCTATACAAGAACGTATAGAAGTAACAACTAAAAATAATCGAGTATATGTTTTTGAAGGTGAGGGTATAGTATATTTTGGCAAGAAATATATGGATATTTTTTTAGATGGTGCATTTGTGGCTAGATTTGATACTGATGTTTTTGCATCGTTTGAAATTGATTTACCTTTTGATATTGGTTAAAAATGGCTAAAGAATTTGCACGTAAGTTCTATAATAGTACAAGATGGCGGAAATGTGCTAAAGCCTTTGCACAATCTAAATTGTATATTTGTGAGATGTGTCATAACAAGACTGTCGCTCGCAAGGGTACAGACGGACAACGCTTTATTGTACATCATAAAGTTTCGCTTACTCCACAGAATATAAATAACTTTGATATTGCTTATGGTTGGGATAACCTAATGCTATTATGTCTTGAGTGTCATAACAAGATACATAGCAAAGATAACAATACAAGAACAATGCACTTTGATGAGGACGGCAACCTTGTTGCTGTTGATGAACCTGTCAGAGTTGATGAGTAAGTAAGGTTAGACCGTTTTGCTTTGCTTGCTACGTATCAACACCCCCGTATTTAATAAATTGTCTGACAATTCACTAGACCGGAGGGTCCACGTTCGTATAAAATACACGATATCGCCAAGAGGGGTGTGGTCTATTTTTCAGAAAATTTACTAGAAAGGAGATGTATTTTTGTGTCAAAAGTAAGTGAAAAAACTTTGAAAAAGCGAAGATTGGCGCAATATAGAGAGGCTTTTAAAAATATTGATGATGATAAAATGGCAATAGTCGAAAGAACAATTGATTTTGCTATTGACCTAGAATTTAGGCTTGATAACCTGCAAAAAAACCTCGATAAAGATGGTTTTATCGAGGAATATTGCAATGGAAAAGACCAATACGGCACAAAAGAGTCTACTGCTAGTAAAGCATATTCTACAGCTTTAAAAAATTATAATTCATTAATCCGAACGTTGCTATCTTGTATGCCACAAAAAACTTCTGATGATGTTGATGATGGTTTTGAAGCTTTTGTTGGTACATTGAAAAAGTAGTGATTATATGAATTATATTGAGGTTTACTATGGAAAGATAAACAATGGTGATGTAGTAGTTTCAGAAAAAGTAGCGAAATTATTTAAGCATTTACATGATAAGCTTGATGATAACAATGGTCGTTATATTTTTGATGAACAAAGAGCCAATCATGCCATAGATTTCATTGAACGATATTGCAAACACTCTAAAGGTAAATGGGCTGGTAAGCCTGTTATATTGGAAGTGTGGCAAAAAGCTATACTTTCGGCACTGTTTGGTTTTGTAGATAAAAATACAGGACTTAGACAATATCGAGAATTAATTTTAATCGTAGCTCGTAAAAATGGTAAGTCTACATTATCCAGTGGAATAGGTCTTTATTTGTTATTTGCTGATGGTGAAGCAGGTCCTGAAATTTATAGTGTAGCGACAAAAAGGGACCAAGCAAAAATAATATGGTTAGAATCTAAAAGAATGGTAAAAAAATCACCATCATTAGCTAAACGCTCTAAATCATTAGTGTCTGAAATACAGTGTAATTTTAATGATGGAACATTTAAGGCACTGGCAAGTGATAGCGATAGTTTAGATGGTCTTAATGTTCATGGTGCCTTAATTGATGAGCTACATGCTATCAAAGATAAAAATCTTTATGATGTAGTAATTGATGGTATGACTGCAAGAGAACAGCCTTTATCTATTATTACTTCAACGGCAGGTACAGTGCGTGAAGGTATTTTTGACCTAAAGTATGAAGAAGCAGCTAATATAATTGCCGATTTCGACAATGAAGAAGGCTATAAAGTAGATACTATTTTACCAGTGATTTATGAACTGGATAGAAGAAGTGAATGGACTAATCCAAAATATTGGGCAAAGGCTAATCCTGCACTAGGAACAATAAAAAATAAAGAACAATTAGAAGATAAAGTAAATCGTGCAAAGGCTAATCCTCATTATGTTAAAAATTTATTATGTAAAGATTTTAATGTGCGAGAAACTACTACAGAAGCTTTTATGACTTTTGAACAACTAAACAATGAAGCAACGTTTGATGTTGAGGTTTTAAAACCTAGATATGGCATTGGCGGTATAGATTTATCTGCTACAACGGATTTAACTTGTGCAACTATGCTTTTTAAAACGCTAGAAGATGAAAAGCGTTTTTATGTAGAGCAGATGTATTGGATACCAGAAGAATTACTTGAAAAACGAGTACATGAGGATAAAGTGCCTTATGATATTTGGCTAAAGCGAGGATTTATTAGGTTAAGTCCTGGCAATAGTATAGATTATCGCTTGATTGTTGAATGGTTTGAAGAAATGCAAAATGAAAAAGATATATACCTGTTTAAATGTGGCTATGATAGTTGGTCTGCAAAATATTTTGTGCAAGATATGATAAATACTTTTGGTGAGCCAACTATGGAGCCAGTAATACAAGGAAAGAAAACTTTATCTGGTCCAATGAAAGCTTTGGGTGCAGATTTAGAAGCTAAACTTATAAATTATAATAACAATCCTGTGCTTAAATGGTGTATGGCAAATGTTAGTGTAGATATGGATAAAAATGGAAATATCCAGCCATGTAAATTACAAAATCCAAGACAACGAATTGATGGATTTGCGTCTCTTTTAGATGCATATGTAGTTTATGAGAGAAATAAAGATGACTATATGAATATTATTTAAAAGGTGGTGAGACATTGCAATTTAGAAGTTTATTTAGCAAAATCTTTGGTAATCAAAAAGAATATAAAGATGTTACAGCTTTAAAATTGTTAAATGGTTATACAAATATGTATACACCTTTTTCAGGAAATGCTTATGATGATGCTACAGTACGAGATTGTATAGATACTATTGCAAGGCATTTTGGAAAAATGCGACCAAAACATGTAATTAAGGATAATGGAAAAATAAAAAATGTGCCTAATGATAGGTTGAATTATTTATTAAGTTCGTATCCCAATCCAATGATGACTGCTAGTGAATTTTTAGAAAAGTTTATAGCACAGTATTTTACGTATAATAATGCTTTTATTTATATACAATGGGACGAATTTACAGGCAGTATAAAAGCTGTATATCCATTAGATTTCCCTCTTTTGGAAATACTAGAAGACAAAACATATAATCTTTATGCTAGATTTACTTTTGGTGCAGGTGAAAGAGTTACTATTCCTTATGAAAATCTTATTCACATTCGTAGACATTTTAATCGCGATGAAATATTTGGCGATGATAATTCAAAGATAATGATTGAAGATTTATCAACGCTAAAGGCAGTGAGAGCTTCTATTATTAATGCAGTTAAAAATTTTACAGCACTGCGTGGATATTTAAAATGGATTTCATCTCTTAGACCAGAAGATATGAAAAAAGTACATGATGATTTCGTACGAACATATGCTAGTAATAATCCTTCAGGTATAGCTAGTTTGGATAATAAAGTAGAATTTCATGAATTAAACAGTAAGATAACTACCTTTAATAGTCAACAAATGAGTTATGCTAGAGATTGTATTTATAAACATTTTGGACTTAATGAAAATATTATCATGGGCAAATATACAGAAGATGAGTATATAGCCTTTTATGAGTCAGTACTTGAGCCTGTAGCTATAAAATTAGCTCAAGAAATGACAGACAAATTATTTACAAGACGAGAAAGAGGCTTTGGTAATGAAATTATTTTAGAAAGTAATAGATTAAACTTTATGTCTGTAGCATCTAAAATTAAAATCTGTGAAACACTTATTCCTACTGGCGGACTTACAATCAATGAAATTCGTGAAATCTTTGGTTATGCTGGTATAGAAGGCGGTGATGAACGTCTTATCAGCTTGAATTTTGTAAAAGCTAAAGACCAAAGTTTATATCAAACTGGAACAGATGATAATTCATTGAAAGGTGGTGAAGATAATGGGGAAAATGGAAACAAGAATGGCACTCCTGGAGCCAGCCAGTGAAAATGAAGAAAACAAGCAACTTGTAGAAGGGTATGCAGCAGTTTTCAATCAAAGGACATTGATATGGGAAAGCGAGTGGAGCGGTTGGAAGTATATGGAAGTAATAGACCGCAATGCCTTCGATGGTGCTGACATGAGCGATACTGTATTTAAGTACAATCATGGTGATATTGCTATGGTACTTGCTAGAGCAAGCAATAATACTCTTACTATGAATACTGATGATAAGGGTCTTAGAATTAGTGCAGATATTATTGACACCAATAATGGTACAGATGTGTATAAACTTATTAAACGTGGTGATTTAAACAAGATGAGTTTTGCTTTTACTGTAAAAAATGAGCGTTCAGAATCTGATAGGGAAAATAAGATTTATACACGTACAATAACCGCCTTTGATAAAATTTATGATGTGGCGGTTGTCGATTTTCCAGCGTATGATGGAACATCTATACAGGCACGAAGTAAAGAGTATTTTGTGAACCTAGAAAAAGATTTACAAGAAGAAAAAAGAAGAAAAAAATTATATTTAATGACTTATTTGTAATGCACGGTTAGACGTGCTTTTTTTATGCGAAGGAGAAAGAATATGAACAAAAGATTAGAAGAAATTTTGCAAAGAAAAGAAGAAATTCGTTCTTTATTAAATGATGAGGGCAACAAAAACATCAATTTTGATGAAATTGAAAAAGAACTCCGAGAACTTGATGAAGAAGAAAAAGAAATTCGCAGACGTCAAACAATTATTGATGGTATGGGTACAATGACAACTAGAACAGCAGGTCAACCAGCTAAAAAAACAAATGTTTTTGATAGTGAGGAATATAGACAAGCGTTTATGAATTATGTTTGTCGTGGTGAAAAAATTCCTCAAGAATTTAGAAGTGATGAAGTAACTGCTACAACGGATATTGGTGCATTGGTGCCATCTGTTACACTCAATAAAATTATCGAAAAACTTGAAGCATACGGTATGATTTTGCCACTTGTAACACGTACAGCTTATAAAACAGGTCTTTCTATTCCAACTTCTAACGTAAAACCAGAAGCTACATGGGTAGCAGAAGGTGCAGGCAGTGATAAACAGAAAAAGACTTTATCTGGTACTATTACTTTTAGTCATTTCAAATTGCGTTGTGCTGTAGCTGTTACTTTAGAAACAGAAAATATGGCATATAGTGCGTTTGAAACAACACTTGTTAATAATGTAGTAGAAGCAATGGCAAAAGCATTAGAAAAAGCGATTATTTCTGGTACAGGTGTTGGACAACCAACAGGTATTCTAAAAGAAGATGCCAAAGGTACAAAAATAGAGGTAAGCAAAATTGACTATAAAACTTTGGTAAACGCTGAAGCTGAACTCCCTATGGAGTACGAATCAGGTGCAGTTTGGTGTATGACTAAAAAAACATTTATGGCATTTATTGGTATGACAGATACAAATGGTCAACCTATTGCACGTGTTAACTATGGATTTGGCGGAAAAGCGGAACGTAGTTTATTAGGTAGAACTGTAGTGCTTACAAACTATTTAGAAAACTTTTCTGATACTTTAGAAGCAGGAAAAACATTTGCTTTTCTTTATAATTTTGCCGATTATACGCTTAATACCAATTTCCAGATTGGTATTAAAACTTATGAAGATAATGACACTGATGACATTATCCGCAAAATGATTATGGTGTGCGATGGTAAACCTATTATCTATGATAGCCTTGTTAAATTGGTGAAAGCGGGAGAGTAATAGCCCCACACCTGCAATAGTAGGTAAGGCAATAGTGGGGCAAACAATACTAGGAAAAGAAAGTTAAATAAAAGTGAGGTAAATAATTATGTATAAAAAAACTAATTGGGTAGATAAAGAAACTCCAGTAAATGCTGAAAATATGAATAAAATTGAAACTGCACTTGAAACACATGAAAATGCAATTGAAGATAAATTAGATAAACCAGAAATAGAGGGTAGTCAAGGGCAGATTTTATCTTTAGGTGCTGATGGAAAGTTAACTTATATTGATAAACCAAAAGACGGAGAGCAAGGTCCTCAAGGAGAAAAAGGTGAAAAAGGTGATGTTGGACAGCAAGGTCCAAAAGGGGAGACAGGTGAGCAAGGAACAGCTGGAGCAAAAGGAGATACTGGTGCAAAGATAACAAGTATAGAACTTACTATTACTGGCGGAACTATTACAGGTACAGCTCATCTTGACGATGAAAGTACAGCTTCTATTACAGGTACTTATTCTGCTAGTTAAGGAGTAATTTAATATGGCTGTTACACTAAAACAAACAAAAGATTATTTGCGAATTGATGAAGATTTAACTGAAGATGATGAACTCATAGGAAGTTTAATCGAAGCTGCTACTGATTATTTAGAGCAGACTACCGGCAAAAAGTATAGTGATGACAGCCAGCTTTTTGTTCTGGCTGTTAAAATGCTGGTAGCGCACTGGTATGAAAATAGAAGTGTTTTTTCTACAAAAACCAATGTAAACAATTTACCACACTCTATAGAAGCTATAATTACGCATATTTCTCTGGCACAGTATTATAAACCATTAGGAAGTGAAACATCATGATTAATATTGAAGAAATTGGTACATTAGATAAACGTGTAACAATTTTAAAATATGAAGATGTTGAAACGCAGTATAATCTGACGCAGAAAAAATTAATACCGTTTTTAAAAGTATGGGCAAGAATTGAACCTCTTAGAGGTAGAGCTTATTATGAGCAATACAAAGAAAAAACCGAAGATTTGAGTAAAATAACTATACGCTATCGAAAAAATATAGATAATTCTATGTTAGTTAAATATAGAAATAATTTATATGAAATAAAAAATGTCATAGATCCTTATGAATCGCATATAAAACTAGAATTAATGTGTAGTATAAAGAAAGTAGGGGTTGATGATGGGAATTAGTTTTGAAGAATTTATTGGTAGATTGCAGACGGTGCAAAAGAATTTTCCAGATGATGTTGAAATTGTTTTAAATCGTGGTGCTAATCGTATGATTAAGGCTTTAAAAACAAATAGTCCAGATAGTGGAAACGACCATAAAGGGAAATTAAATAAAAGTTGGAAAAAGAAAATTGAAGGCTATGGCAAGGACATTCATGCCAATATTTATTCTACAGCACCACATTTTCATCTTATTGATCGTGGTCATAAAATAGTGGATAAGAAAGGACAAGAAAAAGGTTTTGTACAAGGAAAGCATTTTTTACAAAAAACTATAGATGAACAGCAAGATGATTTACAAGAATATATGTGGAAAGGTGTATATAAGCGGGTAAAAGATAAATTAGATGGCTGATGTAGTAAAACAGATAGATATCTTAAATCAAATTGGCAGAATGCTGAAAGCAGAATTTAAAAGCACGGTTTATAGTGATGAAATCTTAGAAGATTTCGCTAAACCGTGCTTTTTTATTAAATGTTTATGTACAAATATCCCACAGACTAAAAATATAACAAAGAAAAGATTGTCTATTATATTGACATATTTCCCGAAAGATACTGATAAAAATGAAATACATTATGCTGATGTTATGGATAGACTTCAAATGCTTTTTCAAAGAGGAATACCTTTAAAAAAGAGATATATTCATGTGAATGAATTTACTATTGACCGAGTGGGGGAAGAACAAGATATTATCCAAATGATAATAAAGATGGATTATTTGGAGCAAATTATAAGACCAATGAAACAAGCTGATTTAATGGAAGAAATGCAGTTAAAAGTAAAAATAAATGAAGGAGAGAGGGCAATATGGCAAAATTAGGAATGCCAAATGTGATTGTATCTTTTAAAGAAGCAGGCATTGCAGCAATTGAACGTAGTAAACGTGGTATTGTAGCTTTAATTTTAGAAGAAGAACAATCTATTATTGATGAACTTACTACAAATAAAAATGCTATAGTAGGCAGTGCTATTTGTGGTGAAGCTATTTGTGGTATAGAAACAGCTTCAGAAGCTATTGAAAATCCTTTTGTAATATATACAGCAGATGATATACCATCTATTCTTAGTGAAAATAATAAAGATTATATTACAAAATGTTTATTGGGATATGTAACGACACCATATAGAATTAAAGTCTATTTACAAGCTAAAGGTAAAGAAGGCACTGATAAATGGCAGGATAGTCTAAAAAAAATAGCTACAGAACGATTTGATTATTTATCTATTCCTACAGTAGAAGCAGATCAACTTGAAACATTACTCACATGGGTAAAAAGTTATCGAGAAAATAAATATAAAAAAATGAAAATAGTAATGCCAGGTTATGATGGAGATTATGAGGGTGTTATTAATTTTAGTAATAAATATATAAAAACAGCTACAAAGACTTATACACCAGCTGAATATACTGCACGTATTGCTGGACTTATTGCAGGTACTCCACTTACGATAAGTGCAACATATGCACCACTTAATGAAGTAATTGATTGTGATAAATATGACCTTGATGAAAATGATGAAAAAGTTAATAATGGTGAATTTTTTATTTGGTATGATGGCACAAAATATAAAATGAGTCGTGCAGTAAATAGTCTTGTTACTACAACGCAAGGAAAACAAGAAGGCTATCAAACAATTAAAATCGTAGACATTATGGATATGATTTATGATGATATTAGAACTACAGCACAGGATAGCTATATAGGTAAATATGCAAATACTTATGATAATAAATGTTTACTTATTACTGCAATAACTGGATATCTTAAAGAACTTGAAGGTGAAGGTCTTTTACAAGCTAATTATTCTACTGTAGAACTTGATACAGAAGCAATAAAAAATTATCAGCTCCAAAATGGTCTATATACCAAAGATGAACTTGCAGATATGAGTGATGATGAAATTAACCAGCTAGATACAAAGAAAAAAGTATTTTTAAAAGGCAAAATTAAGATAATTGACGCTATGGAAGATATAGAACTACCATTTGATATTTAAGAAAGGAGCTTACTTTTATGGAAAAATTTGAAGCCCAACGTGTTATGAGTGGTACACAAGGTGAAATATGGATTGAAGGTAAACACATGGCAGAAGTAACAGGGTTTAAAGCAGAAATTAAACTCATAAAAGAAGAAGTTAATCAAGTAAAAACCATGTTTAAACAGTATAAAGTTGTAGGCTGTGAAGGTACTGGAAATGTAAAAATGAATCATGTGTCTTCTTATTTTATTAATCTTATGGCGGATAATATTCGTAAGGGGCGTCAAACAGTTGTTACAATTCGTGCAAAACTTGATGATCCAGATGCAGTTGGACGTGAAGAAGTGATTATTCGTGATGCAACCTTTGATAAACTTACACTTATGGATTGGGAAGCTAAAAAGCTTACAGAAGATGATTATGATTTTACTTTTACAGATTTTGAAGTGCCTGTTACTGCTAACGCTTAATATATTTGTAATTATTTTATTTTTAAAGGAGATAAGAAGAATGAGTTTAGTTGATGTATTATTAAATAGTGATGTAAATGAAGTATTAGCAGAAAACACAGAAGAATATGAAGTTGAAAGATTAAGTAAAGTTTTGGGAGAAAAATTTGTACTTACTTTAAAATCTATTCCAGCTAAAAGATATTCTGAAATTCAAACAACAGCCATTAATATAAAAGGAAAAAGTAAAAATATAGATTTGTATAAAATGCAAATGCTTACATTAAATGAAGGAATAAAAGAACCAAATTTGGCAGATACTAATTTACTTAAAAAGTTTAATGCAACTACTCCATTTGATATGTATGAAAAGTTGTTTTTAGCTGGTGAAATTACAGATATAGCAAATAAAATAAGTGCATTATCTGGCTACAGTGAAGAAGAAAAACAACAAAATATTGAAGAAATAAAAAACTAATAAAATCTGATGGCAAAACAAATATGATGTATTGGCTTTATAGAAAACATCATTGGAAGCCATTAGATTTTTTTAATATGGGCAATGGTGAAAGAACCATTATTGAAGCTTTTATAAGGCAAGAACAAGAAGATATAAAAGAAGAAATAAAAAAATGAGGGGATAAAATGGCAACACAAATTGATGTAACTTTAAGGTTAATAGATATGATGACCTCCCCTCTTGTACGTGTTCAAAATGAAATGGAACGTACAGCACGTGCTCATCAGCGTATGGGTAGAGATATTCAACGTATTGGTGATGGATTTAGTAGTGTCGGTGAAAGTATGTTACCAATTGCAGCTGGAATTACAGCAATTGGTGCAGCAGGAGGTCGTGCATTTATTGATTTTGATAGCATTATAACTGGAGCAGCGGCAAAAGCTGGAGCAACAGCAGAAGAAATGGAAATGATGCGTCAAAAAGCAAGCCAATTTGGTGCAGATTTTCCAATAAGTGCCACGCAAGCAGCAGAAGGTATGGATAGATTAGCAGCGGCAGGTTATGATGCTAATCAGGTTGTTGGTGTTATGCCGTCTGTAATAACAGCAGCAGTAGCTAGTGGAGAGGACCTAGCCACAACCTCCGATGTTGTTAGTAATGCCCTTAATATTTGGAATCTAAAACAAGGTGATATAGCACAAAATGCCATGAGGGTTGCAGACGTTGTACAAATGGCATCTAATAAATCCAGTCTTGGAATGGCAGATTTTGGTTTAGCTATGCAGTATGCAGGAGCGCCAGCAGCAACTTTAAATGTAAGTATAGAACAATTAGCTACTGCAATGGCTATAATGAAAAATAATGGTATAGAAGCAAGTACAATCGGTACTTCACTTCGTTCAGTATTTTCTAGACTTTCAGAACCACCAAAACCAGCAGCAGAAGCTATTGAAGCACTTGGACTACAGGTAAAGGACGCATCGGGTAATTTCCTTGGATTACAACCAATTGTGGAACAATTGCGAGGTAAAATATTAAACCTTTCTAATACGGAACAGGTAGCTTATGCTAAAGCACTAGCGGGTGAAGAAGCATACAGTGGACTTTTAGCACTTGTAAAAACAGCACCAGAAGAATATCAAGCACTTCAAAATGCTATGGATAGTGCTACAGGTTCTTCACAGGCTCAATTTGAAGTAATGAAAGGTACACTTAAAAATAGTATTGATGGTATGTTAGGGAGTCTTGAAAGTCTTGCTATTAATTTTGGTAGTGTATTAACACCGCAAATAAAGATGGTAACTGATAATATAGGAAATTTAGCAGACTTAATAAATACGTTATCACCTGAAACTAAATTACTAATCGGTAATATTTTAATGTGGACAGTAGCATTTACTGGTTTTATGCTGGCAACAGGTAAAGTTATAAGTATTGGTGGTGGTATTGTAAAACTTTATGGCGACATAGGTAGAGCTGCAATGGGTGGCAGTATACAAAATAAAGCTTTACAATTTGCTGTATTAAATACAGTTAATGCTTATAGAACATTAAGAACAACATTGATTGCTGTAAAATCGGCAATGACACTTGAAACTGTTGCCATTGCCACAGCAAGCGGATTGAGTAAAATTTCCGATGCTATAAAGATGGTTGTTTCGGCATCAAGAGCGTTTATTTTTTCACCTTTAGGAATTGCATTAATGGCTATTGCGGGGATTGCATTTCTTATTTATCAGAATTGGGAAACAGTAGGTCCGTTTTTAATCGGGCTATGGAACCAAATCAAAACGGCATTATTAAGTGCATGGGCGGCAATTCAACCGGCGGTTATTTCCTTAATGGCTTCTTTCGGCAGGCTGAGGGAAGCGGTGGCAAATGCAATAAATGCCGTATCTACGGCACTACAACCTGCTTTTAATGCTGTAAATATGGTAATAAGTGCTGTTTTGTCTTTCGGTGGTTCGATAAGTTCGTTTTTAATGCCTATACTCCAAATGCTGGCTATGCTTTTGGGTGGTGCTTTGGTAACTGCTTTAATAATTGCCGCTAATGTAATAGCCAATAATATAGTTATTGCAATCAATATTGCTGCGTCTGTTATTACTGGTTTTTTAGGCGTGTTGGACGGCATAATTACATTTTTAACGGGTGTATTTACAGGAAACTGGGCAATGGCATGGCAGGGTATAGTAAAGGTATTTGAAAGTATTTTTACTACCATAACAAATATTATCGATAGCGTACTTAATGGAATTAAGGCGAATGTGAACAGCATAATTGATACCATAAATTCTATCAGCTTTACTGTACCGGAAGGCGTGCCGGGAATTGGTGGCGAAACTTTCGGGGGATTGAACATTCCTAAATTTGCTGGTGGCGTGGAAAACTTCACCGGAGGTCCGGCAATAATCCATGATAAGGGTGCGGAAATCGTTGATTTGCCGAGCGGCACACGTGTTATTCCGCATGATAAATCCCTGCAAACGGCATATGTGCAGGGAAAAAGAGATAATCAAGGCGGCGGTAATAATTTCAGTTTCAGTATTAATATTTACGGGGCAAATATGAAAAATGATGCCGACATGGACGAGCTGGCGGATAAATTAATGCAGAGGATTTATTATCAAATGCAGAAAAGAAGTATCAATATGAATGAGGGGGCGGTATAATGGCTTCGATTTTATCTTTTTTAAATCAGGCGGTGGACAGTCTTATCGGTTCGGGAAGCGGGATGAATACGGGCTGTAAATTGGTTTTGAGCTGTGCCGGGGAAAGCGTAACTTTTCCCGTATCGCCGCCTTCTTTCGAGGTCGGTAACGCCTATAATAACAGCACGGTAAATGTAAATTCTTTAGGTGATATTAATATGCTGGGAAAACGCGGATTAACTACAGTGAAATTCTCCAGCTTTTTTCCGGCACAAGCATATAGTGGCATTGTGAGCGGTGCATCGGACAGCCCGTACAGTTACGTTGAAAAAATAAATTCTTTTGCACAAAAAGGACAGCCGTGCAAACTTACGATATCCGGCACGAATATAAATCTGAACGTAAGTATCGACAGTTTTGACTATAGTGAAAAAGACGGTACGAGCGACGTGTATTTCTCCATATCTTTGCGTGAATACCGTTACATACTGCCGAACTCGAATAAGCTGAACGATACGACAGGGCTTGCCAGCCGAACGGCAGAAGAACAGAAAGAAAAGGTGATTAACTGGTATCCGGGTATGGATTTAATGGACGTTGCCGCGCAGAGCGTGGGGCAGTTTTTCCCGATAGATGAACAGGGGGCAAAGCAGTTGTCCGTATTTAAGACGCTGGCGAAAACGAAAAATTTAAATGTCGGCTCAGTGCTTCACGCTACGAAGCAGTCTGTAAAAATTTCCGATGATACGATTATAAATTTCTAGGGTGATAGTATGCTTATATGTAAATATACGGACCCGCCGCTTACGCAGAAAGAACAACAGGAATTACAGCAAAAGAAAAATAATAATGAACCGTACACTGAACCGCTGAGCGATTTTGACATTACAAATTTTGTAACGAAATGGACATGGAGCGGCGACAGTGAGCAGGCGGCGCGGAAACTTGAGTTTGAAATTGTTTATAATACCGTGAATAAAGACAGCGCATTTACCGCCTTAAATTTAAAAGTGGGAGGTTTTGTCTATCTGTCTTATGCCGAAACGGACGAATCAGAACCGATTGAAATTTTTGAAGGCAGGATATTTTACCGAAAAAGAAATTCCAATACCTTTACATTTTCTTTCACCGCCTATGATGACATGGTTTATCTGGCAAAATCGAAAGTGCAAATGCTGTTTGACGGAATTACCGTAACGGATGCCATAAAACAGGTATGCACGGAAATCGGCATAAGTACGGCGGCGGATATGCCGCAGATTAATACCGTGGTCAGTTTCATTGCAGATGGCAAAAGCTGTACTGAGGTTTTCCGTATGCTGTTTGAGTATACAAAAGCCGACACGACAAATAACCCGAAAGGTGAAGATTATACGGCAATTTGCTTAAACGGCGATGTAACCATAGTGAAAAAAGGCGAGCTTATCGAAAATTATATTGCCACCGATTTAACGAATGTCGACAGTTCTGAGCACTCCGAAAGCATCGAAAGCATGGTAAACCGTATAAAAAGCGTTGATGATAACGGCAATATCTGTCAGGTTTTTACAAATAATGACGATGTTACACGTTACGGCATGATACAGGATATTTACAAAATGCAACCACCGAAAGAGGGTGAAACGGTCGACAATGTGAAAATGGCAAAATCGAGGTTAAAACGGGTGCAGGACGAAAGCTCAATCAAGGCAATCGGTAATATCCAGTGTATTACTGGATATGCTATTAAAGTGCAGGAAGAGCAACTCAAAGGCAAATTTTTTATAAAAAGTGATACGCATAATTTTAGTGGTAATGTGCATACAATGGATTTGACGTTAGAATATCTGCCGGATGCGCCGGAAGTGCCAGAAATCGAACAACAGGATATTGCAATGCCTGTATTTAAGAGCAGTAAACGTAAAAAGGGTACCGGTGGTGGTAATGGAAGTCTTAAAGTGGATAGAGGACTTAGTACAGGTTTTGACGCTTGGGGTGGTACGACGATGGATAACGGCAGGAACGGATGTGCGGAAGCCGTCGGCAAAATCGGCAGCTATTACAGCCCGTTTTTGGCAGAGCAGTGCAATAACGGCGTTGTCGGCGTGCCGTCTATGGTGGCAAATGCGGAGAATGCCGGGCTTTTGGAAGATTTCTCCGCAGGCAGTCTGGAAAAAGGCGATGTTATCGTTTACGGCAATGATGACCATGTCGTAATTTACGACGGCAACGGCGGGTATTACGGCAACAGCAGCAGTAAAAATGTTGTAGTGCACGGCAGGGATTATAACAATCTTGATATGACACCGACAAAAATTATAAAAGCGAGCAGGGGGTGATTGAATGAAAAAAACCGAAGACCCGTACAAAGCTATGCTGACGCTTTTTCGTAATGTCGGCGGTAATGCAGGATTGCAATCAACGGCGCAAATCGGTACGATTGTAAGCCCGCCGCCGGAAATAAAAGTGCAGTGGAACGGTATGCTGCTGGATAAAAAATGGTTTTATATAGATGATTACTGGCTACAGGGGCATACGAGGCAGATAAGGGGACATATTGTTTCCGCAACACAAAATAAATCCGGCGGCAGCGGCGATGCGCAGTATGAAAGTCATAATCACGACATCGACAACGATTACACTGCAAGCATTATTTATACCGATACATGGCATGCGGGCGATAAAATTTTGATGATACCGATTGTCGGAGATGACAATAAAACGGTGAAACAGTTTTGGATATTAAGTAAAGGCAAAAGATTGGACGGTAGTTGATATGGCAAATCCTTTTATAACAGGAAATACCGTAAATACCGAGCAGTACAATACGCAAAATGAATTTACGGAATACGCATGGGATTTTAACCGGAATAATTTTATCTATAACGATGACGGTTCCATGAAAATTGTTACACGCAATGAAGCGATAAAAGTATGGGTATATAAGGTATTACAGACGGAACGCTTCCGATACGGCGCATATTATGACGATTACGGGCTGGATTTAGAAAAATTTGTCGGTAAAGTTGCAAACGATGAAATAAACGCCAATGAATTATATAATGCGGTGAAGGAAACGCTGCTTGTAAATCCGTATATTCTGGCGGTAAATAATATATCTACAGAGCAGGCGGGTAAAAAGATAATTTTAAATCTGGAACTTACTACCGTATACGGTAAATCCACGCAAAAAATCGAGGTGTGATTTATGTATGTTTGAAATGGAAACGAGAAAAAATATACTGGAAAGGCTAAAACAGTATTACACCGAAACGGCAGGTGACAAAGTAAATCTTGTTGAAGGCGGTTTTGCATGGGATAGCCTTTCGGCAAATGCAAAAGAGTTTGAAAAAGCGTATGCGGAAATGGCTTTAATCATTGAGGCATCTTTCCCACAAACAAGCTGGGGTGACTGGCTGACAAAAAAAGCAGAGGAACACGGTATTATCCGGCAGGAAGCGACAAATTCCAGCGTTATTTTAACCGTAACGGGGCAGGCAGGAGTAGCAGTATCAGAAGGTGCATTATTTAGTACCAATGATGGAAAAAATTTTATTACAGTAGAAACTAAAAAAATAGAATCTACAGGAACAGTAGATATAAAGGCACAATCTCAAGATGTAGGTACTTTTTGTAATGTAGATGCCGAGACGATAACAAAAATTCCTATGAGTATTTATGGAGTATCTGCTGTTACAAATAAAAATTCTGCTTATGATGGCTTTGATGAAGAAACAGATGAAGAACTTTTAGAACGTTTATTATTTAAAGTTAGACAACCAGCAACAAGCGGAAATAAAAACCATTATATTATATGGGCGACAAATGTTGAAGGTGTAGGTGGAGTGAAAGTCCTACCACTTTGGAATGGTAATGGTACGGTTAAAGTAATAATAACTAATGCTGAAAATGAAATAGCTACTGAAGACTTAATAGCGAAAGTACAAAACTATATTGATGAGCAAAGACCTATAGGCGCGACCGTAACGGTGGTAAGCCCGAAACCTTTGAATATAGATATAGGTTTAAAAGTAACAAAAGGTAGTGGCAATCCAAATGAAATTAAAAATGTTGTAAATGATTTTTTCAAAACAACCGCATTTGAAAGAGAATATGTATCTTATGCACAGGTCGGCAAAGTTATATTGGAAAAAACGGCGACAGGCGTACAAGATTATAGCGATTTGACGCTTAATAATAAGGCAGAAAATATTGCACTTACTGATGAACAGCTTCCGACTGTAGGGCAGGTGTATTTAATTGAATGATATATGGCTTAGACAAAATAAGGTAAGTATTTTGAAATATTTACCTTATTTTTTGTCTAAAGATATTCGCTATAAAACAACAAATAATACTTGTGATATAGAGCATGAAAATATACGACTTATAATTAACGATTTACTAAATCAGTTATTTATAGATACAGCAACATGGGGACTTAATTATTTCGAGGAATTTTTAAATATTATTCCCAAAAAAGATGATGATTATAAGGCGCGCCGTACACGCATAAAAATCTTATTAAATGCGCATGATGTATCTACAATTAAATTTATGACGGATTTAGCAAATAAATTTTTGACGGATAATTCAGCTAAGATAATTGAACATAACTCTGAATACTGGTTTGAAGTGTTTTTTAATATAGACGGACTTATATCTTTAGAAGATTTAAGAGCGGCTATAGAACTATATAAACCGGCACATTTAGGATTTAAAATTGTTTTTTATATATTGAGTAAAATTTTAACAAGCCATAAGGCAAGTATTACCCAATATGTAAACGCCAACCATAATTTTTGGAATTTAGGCACGGCAGAAAAGACTTATTGGGACGGTGTCTGGTGCTGGGACGGCAGTATTGACTGGTCCGGTATAAAACCGGATGCTAAATACAAAGAAAGACAGTCTCATATTGCGCAGATTTTAACTAAAGTTAATTCTGCATATATTTTTAATACAGGGCAAAGCGCAGATATAACGTATAAAATAACATCTAAGCACAGCCTTTTAACAAGCCATAAAGCAGGCAGTATTTATT
>OGDD01000281.1_pt1 | contig 52037 bp, 48 predicted proteins | sample 1570301 | NCBI WGS metagenome assembly OGDD01 (sample SAMEA2581971, study PRJEB24529) | metagenome | biome: Human gut stool | place: China | collected 2011 | reverse complement strand
AAGGGGTGAACGCACTTGAACGCCTGATGGGATTGATTCTGGTGATGATGGCAACCCAGATGTTCCTCGACGGCATTCGAATGTGGATGAAGGGGTAACGAGGAGAGTTTTTCGAAAAGAACCCGGTAGCGTCACAACTACCGGGCGAACAAACTTAACTCAACAGCTGGAACGCAATCATCCCAACGATGGCACCGACAGTGCCGAGGATGGTTTCCATCATGGTCCAGGTTTTCAGCGTTTCGGCTTCGGTCGCGCCGGTAAATTTACCGAACAACCAGAAACCAGCGTCGTTAACGTGGCTGACAACAATCGAACCACCAGCGATACAAATCGACAGTGCCGCCATTTGCGCACCAGAGTAGTTCAGTTGTTCAATGACCGGCATCACCAGTCCCACCGCCGTTAAACAGGCAACGGTGGCAGAACCCTGAATGATGCGCACTGCAGCGGCCAGCACGAAGCAGGTGATAGCAATCGGCAGGCCCATGCCGGTTAACGCTTCGCCCAGTGCCGGACCTACGCCAGAGTCAACCAGCACCTGTTTGAACACGCCGCCCGCACCAATCACCAGCAGAATGATCCCCGCCGGTTGCAGCGCGTGACCGCAAATCTCCATCACTTTGTCTTTTGGCATGCCCTGACGCATCGCCAGGCCATAAATCGCCACCAGACAAGCAACCAGAATCGCGGTAAACGGATGACCAATAAACTCGAACCATTCGTAAGCGGTAGAGCCTTCTGGCACAAAACGCGCGGCAATGGTTTTCAGCCCCACCAGCACCAGCGGCAACAGGATCAGCGACAGGCTGAATCCGAAGGACGGCATTTTGCCTTCGCCGAGATGCGGTTCGCTGATGTCGTCAGGAATATGCAACTCCACGTAACGGCTGATGAAATTACCCCACAGCGGCCCGGCAATAATCATTCCCGGAATTGCCGCACACAGGCCAATCAGGATCATCCAGCCAAAATCGGCGTTCATCTGCGATGCCAGCAGCATTGGCGCTGGCCCTGGCACCAGGAACGCCGCCGCTGCCGCCACGCCTGCGAATAATGGGATTACCAGCTTCACCAGGTTCGTACCGGTGTGGCGCGCCATTGAGAAAGCAACGCTAATCAGCAGAACAATCGCCACTTCAAAGAACAGCGGTAGCGCACAGACCAGCCCCGCAAGGCCGATGGCATAATGCGCGCGGCTGTGACCGAAGGATTTGAGCATTTTGACGGCAATCTGATCGACTGCGCCGGTTTCATGTAAGATCTTGCCAAACATAGCTCCCAGGGCGACAACCACCGCCAGGAAGCCGAGGGTGCCTCCCATCCCTTTTTCCATCGTCGCTGCGATTTTATCGAGCGGCATACCGGAAAAAAGGCCAGCCCCCATGGACACCACCATTAAAGCCAGGAAAGCGTGCATACGCGCCTTCATGACTAAAAACAGCAGCAGTAAAACAGACCCTACTGCTGTTAAAACAAGCGTTAATGTAGTCACTACTTATTTGCCTTTTTTAATAACCTCAATGGTGCTTGCCACAACACCTTCCAGCGGTTGATCGATATCCACCACCAGTACATCGGTTTCGTCCGCACCCGGCTCCTGCAGCGTTTCAAACTGCGTCACCAACATTTGGGTTTTAAAGAAATGGCCTTTGCGCGCTTTCAGGCGGCTTTCAATCACATCAAAATCGCCTTTCAAATAGATGAAAGAGAGATTCGGATTACCTTCACGCAGCAAGTCGCGATAGTGTTTTTTCAATGCAGAACAGACGATCAGCGACACTTTATTAGTGCGCTGCATAGCAAACGCGGCGTCGTTCAGCGCCTGCAACCACGGTTTGCGATCGTCGTCATTCAGCGGTTCGCCAGACGCCATTTTTTCGATATTGCGCCGTGGATGGAGGAAATCGCCATCAAGAAACGCGGCATGAAGTTGATGCGCCACTTCACTGGCGACCGCAGATTTGCCGCTGCCCGATACGCCCATCAAGACGTAAATGTGGTGATCATGGTTAGTCGTGCTCAAAGTGGTGCCCCCACAATACAAGAATTAAAAATGTTACGGGTAACTGTTATCGGTAACATTGTCCAGCCGGACAATATCAGAAGCAATATCCATCCGTGCCTTAAGTGTATAAGTGTGAGCTACTTCAAATTTGTGGGCTTAAATAGATCCGCCCGGTGACAAGGTGAAACCTAAATCTAACATTTTCGGTGTCACAGATTCGCCACGAATACGCGCCAGCAGGCGCTCAGCGCCAATGCTGCCCATCCGCTCACGCGGCGTCAGCACGCTCGCAAGTCGTGGCTCCATCACCTGACCAATGTCATGACCGTGGAAACCGGCAATCGCCATATCGTCAGGAACTTTTAACCCCAGACGCTGACATTCAAACGCCGCGCCGACCGCCAGGTCATCATTAGTACAGAACACGCCATCCAGCTGCGGATATTCCCGCCGCGCCTGGCGAATCAGTTCAATACCGGAAGAGTAAGAAGAAGATTGCTCAACCATCACGCTATATGGCACCAGGCCTGCATCCAGCATCGCCTGTTCGTATCCCTTCTGTTTGATGATAGTACGTTCGTCGAGACGTGCGCCGAGATAGGCAATGTGGCGATGCCCGCGAGCAATAATGGCAGTGGTCATCTGGCGTGCTGCTTCAAAGTTATCAAAACCGACGGCGATATCAAGGCATGGCGACTTGCTGTCCATCAGTTCCACCACGGGAATACCCGCCACTTCAATCATCTTTAAGGTGCGCGGCGTGTGGGTACGTTCGGTGAGGATCAGGCCGTCGATATTCCAGGAGAGCATGGATTCGAGGCGTTCTTGCTCCATTTCCGGTTTATAACCGTAGTGCGCCAGCATGGTCTGATAACCGTGCGCGTCGGTGACGCTTTCGATTCCGCGTAATACTTCCGCGAAAACCTGGTTGGTGAGAGAAGGTAACAGGACGCCAATCGCCCGGCTGGTGGCGTTAGAGAGGATATCGGGCGCACGATTGGGAATATAGCCCAGTTCATCAAGAGCCGCGGCAATCTTGCCGCGTAGAGCGACGGAAACCTGCTCCGGGTTGCGTAAAAAACGGCTGACCGTCATTTTGGTCACGCCTACACGGTCAGCCACATCCTGAAGTACGGGTCTTTTCTTTTTCATCGTCCTGAAGGTACAAAAGAGATAGATTCTCTTAGTTTAACACGGACGCATCAGAACCTTCCCGGGGAAAACAGTGCTTGTTTACAATTATTAGATATACACTAAATCAATTGCATCGCATTGTGCTAACGACGCGGCAAAACCCCGGAAGCGTACATCAGCACGCGACCGGAGCGAGCGAGGAAGCCTGCAAAAAGGCAGGCTTCAAAGATGCCGTTGAGTTTTAAACCGGCGGCAGATCGAACAGTAACACTTCGCTGTCGCTATCCGCATGGATGGAGATTGCCTGCTCATCCCAGATTGCCAGACCATCGCTGGTCGAGGCTTTCACGCCGTTAATGGTGACATTGCCTTTCACCACCTGGATCCAGACGCGGCGTTCAGCGGCAATCTGATGCACCGACTGCTCATCTTTCAGCAACGCCCAGCGGTACAGTTCCATATCCTGATGCACTTTCAATGAACCATCTCGCGCATCCGGCGAGAGCACCAGCTGTTTGCCCTGTACGGCATCGAAGCGACGCTGTTCATAACGCGGCGTAATACCGTTTTCTTCAGGCATGATCCAGATCTGATACAGATGCAGACGCTCGGTGCTGCTTGGGTTGTACTCTGAGTGACGAATACCCGTACCCGCACTCATAATCTGGAACTCGCCCGCCGGAACCTGCTCTTTATTGCCCATGCTGTCCTGGTGCTCAACAGTACCTTCCAGCACGTAGGTCAAAATTTCCATATCTTTATGTGGGTGAGTGCCGAAGCCCTGCCCTGCTTCAATCACGTCGTCGTTAATCACGCGCAGCGCGGAGAAGCCCATAAAGTTCGGATCGTAATAGTTGGCAAAAGAGAAAGTATGCCAGGAGTCCAGCCAGCCATGATTTGCATGACCACGTTCATTTGCTTTGCGTAAGTAGATCATTTGTATTCGCCCCCTGAATGATTTCGATGGGCTTAGTGTGGACCCGATCTGCCTGGGATGATAGAGGGTGAAAATTGACCCCTCTGTTCAAAAAAATTGAACTATTCGAGGGGCCATCAAACTTACTTCGCGAGAGTCACTGTGGAGGGAGAGGCTTGCTCGAATCCGCGTTCAAGGATTTCCAGATTCGTAAGAACTTCAGATTCCTTGACGTAATTTGGCGCACCGTGGGTGATGGTTTGATACAACGCATCATAAACGCGCCCGTAATCGCCCATCTCCGGCTTAATCTCTTCTCTGACCGTCACGCCCTCGTCATTGACATACTCCAGCACACCGACCGAATCATCCGCTGCGAATCCTGGTTCGCCCGGCATAATATTAGCCTTCAGGCTGGTTTCCTGCTGGTCGATACCGTATTTAATAAACGAACCTTTCTTACCGTGAACGATAAATTTCGGATAATCGATTTTCACCAGATGGCTGGTTTTGACGATGGCTTTTAGATCGCCATAAAACAGCTGCGCTTCAAAGGTGTCGTCCGGATTGGCTTTATTACGCAGGCTGCGGATGTCATAAGCGACGTGATCCGGGCGACCGAACAGAGAAATAATCTGGTCCATCGTATGCACACCAAGGCCATAGAACGCGCCATCCTGCGGCAGCCCAGGTTTGGTTTCTGCCACCGGGCGGTAATAGTCAAAATGGCTTTCCACTTCGACAATCTCTCCCAACTTGCCACTTTCAATCGCTTTTTTCGCTGTCAGGAAGCAGGAATCAAAGCGACGATTCTGATACGGCGTAACGATCAGCCCTTTGCTTTTCGCCAGTGCAAACAGCTCTTTCGCCTGCGCAATTGTCGGAGTGAACGGTTTTTCGACCAGCACATTTTTCCCGGCTTCCAGCGCGCGTTTCGCGTACTCGAAATGGCTGTCCGCGTGGGTGCAGACAACAACCAGCTTAACATCGGGATCGTTTAGTACTTCGTCGAGATCGCTGGTGAAATGGATATGGGAATAAATGGGAGCCTGTTCTTCCGGCTTCGCATGGCGACGAAAAATATGCGCGACATGCCAGCTATCCTTGCGGTTAAGTACATACGGCAGATGGTAACGGGTGGTGCTTTTGCCGAAGCCAATAAAGGCGCAGTTGATGACCATGATTTCGTCCTTTTTAAGGTGGTTATTTACACCTTAGCGCAAAGCGGACGTGGTTCCTACTGGAGTGCGCATAACGAACACAAGCACTCCCGTGGATAAATTGAGAACGAAAGATCAAAAAAAAAGCCAGCACCCGGCTGGCTAAGTAATACTGGAAGCAATGTGAGCAATGTCGTGCTTTCAGGTTCTCCGCGAGGGTCTTCCTGATCGCGAGACAATAATAATCATTCTCATTCGCACTTGTCCAACACTTTTCGCAAAAAAATGCATTTGACTCGCATTTGAAAGTCAATGATGTTGAAAGGGACATTTACCCCAAAGAGGACAAAGGAATGAGTGAGTTAGTGATACGCCATGCTGAAACGCGCGATTACGAGGCCATCAGGCAGATTCACGCCCAGCCGGAGGTGTATTACAACACGCTACAAGTGCCTCATCCTTCCGATTATATGTGGCAGGAGCGACTCGCCGATCGTCCCGGCATCAAGCAACTCGTCGCCTGTATTGATGGAGACGTCGTGGGCCATCTCACCATTGACGTGCAACAGCGCCCACGCCGCAGTCATGTTGCCGATTTTGGTATCTGTGTCGACTCCCATTGGAAGAATCGCGGCGTCGCCAGCGCCCTTATGCGAGAGATGATTGAAATGTGCGACAACTGGTTGCGGGTAGATCGCATTGAACTAACCGTGTTTGTCGATAACGCCCCGGCAATTAAGGTCTATAAAAAATACGGCTTTGAAATTGAAGGGACTGGTAAGAAGTACGCATTGCGTAATGGTGAATATGTCGATGCGTATTATATGGCGCGGGTGAAGTAAGATAGTGCCCTTTTTCTGAGATGGAAAAAGGGTGTCATTCAAAATCGGCATACCTTCCTTTAATGTATTTGTTTTCCCAATAAATATATGAGATTTACCTCATAATTACTTCCTAAAGTGTAATATTTTATTTTTTAATATATACGCCTACAATTTCCTGGAGTAAATAAATAACAATTAACAAGCATAATATTGCCATTGATAAAATAGCATGCCATAAAAGGACTTTTCAGGGATGAGTAATATTGTTTACCTGACAGTAACGGGAGAACAACAAGGAAGCATCTCCGCAGGTTGTGGGACTTCTGACTCTACAGGTAATCGCTGGCAGAGCGGGCATGAAGATGAAATATTTACATTCTCACTCTTAAATAGTATTACTAATACGGGGCTTGGTTCACAGTTCCATGGTATAACATTTTGTAAATTAATTGATAAAAGCACTCCATTATTTATTAATTCCATTAACAATAATGAACAATTATTTATGGGATTTGACTTCTATCGAATAAATAGATTTGGTAGATGGGAAAAGTATTATTATATACAACTAAGAGGCGCTTTTTTATCGGCTATTCATCACCAGATCATTGAAAACCAACTGGATACAGAAAAAATAACTATTAGTTATGAATTTATCCTCTGTCAACATCTTATCGCAAATACCGAGTTCAGCTATTTGGCACTCCCTGAAAATTATAACCGTTTGTTTTTACCAAATTCAAAAAACCAAACAAATAATCGTTTCAAAACGTTAAACAGCAAAGCTATTGGCAGGCTACTTGCTGCTGGTGGCGTATACAATGGGAACATTGAAGGATTCAGAGATACTGCGGAAAAACTGGGTGGAGAGGCAATAAAAGGCTATGATCAAATACTAAATGAAAAAACAGCGGGCATAGCGATAGCAACAGCATCTATTCTTTTAACAAAGCGTTCTAATGTTGATACATATACAGAAATAAATAGTTACTTAGGCAAACTTAGAGGTCAACAAAAACTTCTTGATGGTATAGACATAATAGAAATAATATACATTAAGAGACCTTCAAAAGACTTAGCTAACTTACGAAAGGAGTTTAATAAAACTGTAAGAAAAAATTTTCTTATCAAACTTGCAAAAACCTCCGAAGCATCTGGAAGATTCAACGCCGAAGACCTTTTAAGAATGAGAAAGGGCAATGTTCCTCTAAATTATAATGTTCACCATAAACTATCTCTAGATGATGGTGGTACTAATGATTTCGAAAATTTAGTATTAATCGAAAACGAACCATATCATAAAGTTTTTACTAACATACAATCACGAATAGCTAAGGGAATATTAGTAGGTGAAAGCAAAATCACTCCCTGGGCCATTCCATCTGGCTCAATTTATCCTCCCATGAAAAATATTATGGAACCCACAAAATGATGACTAAAACCCAAATAAATAAATTAAAAAAAATGATGAATGATTTAGACTATCCATTTGAAGCACCGCTCAAGGAATCATTTATTGAAAGTATAATCCAAATAAAATTTAATTCTAACTCAACTAATTGCCTGGAGAAGTTATGTAATGAAGTTAGTATTCTTTTTAAGAATCAACCTGATTATCTTACTTTTTTAAGAGCAATGGATGGATTCGAAGTTAATGGATTACGATTATTTAGCCTCTCGATTCCAGAACCTTCAGTTAAAAACCTTTTTGCCGTAAATGAATTTTATAGAAATAATGATGATTTCATAAGCCCTGATCTACAAGAACGGTTAGTGATCGGGGATGATAGCATTTCAATATTTACTTATGACATTAAAAGTAACTTTTTTGAAATTAGAGATAATATTGGCACAGAAAATATATTCAGTTCGTTTAGTGATTTCTCTTCATTCTTAAACGAAATCATGGACAGTTGTTCATAATAATCAAAAGGAAACAAAAATCATTGTAAACCATGCCATCTTTTTAGAGATTACCAGCAGAAAATTCCTTGTTCGAAATTTAGCAGTGCAAGCTATGGAAAAACTTACAACGGAACTACACTCCTTAAGTGAGATGGACCGAAGACATGTAGTCTCTATTTTAGCCGAAATAGCTAATGGCTATGATGATTTTAATGACATGTTGATTTATTTAGAATTTTACCCGAATCATAAGATTCTGATATCTTAAATAAGAAAATCCCGTTCGACGTTCTGAAAAAGAAATCATAAAATATTAGCAGATACTTATTTCGTGACTATATCTTATCCGATGAACTTTTTTCAAAACCAGCATTTAATAATATCTTTGACGAAGATGAACGCGTCTTTGCTCAATGTATCACACAGGAATAATAATATAACACTCAACAATAATATTTATTATAATTATGATTACTTATCACGACGCATTCGCGAAAGCGAACCATTACCTTGATGATGCAGATCTCCCGGTCTTCATTACTCTACATGGACGCTTTAGCCAGGGCTGGTATTTCTGTTTCGAAGCACGAGAATTTCTCGAAACTGGAGATGAGGCCGCGCGCTTAGCTGGTAACGCACCTTTTATTATTGATAAAGACAGTGGTGAAATTCATTCTCTGGGAACGGCAAAGCCGCTGGAAGAATATCTACAGGATTACGAAATAAAAAAGGCTACCTTCGGCTTGCCCTGACAAAATAGCCCTCTTCCCACGAAGAGGGCCGCTAACCTTAATACCCCGCCGTTAAATCATCCACCGAGCGCGGGTCGGATGCACCGTACAGCTCACCGTCCGGCCCAACCATAATGCTTTGTGTACTGCCCATCGCCTCTTTCAGCGCCACTTTCTGACCTTTTGCTTCCAGCAGCTTGATCGTATCCGGGCTAAACCCTTTTTCGACACGCAGCTCGTCCGGCAACCACTGATGGTGGAAACGCGGCGCATTGGTCGCTTCGGCGACGTTCATGCCATAATCGATGCTATTCACCACCATTTGCAGCACTGTAGTGATGATCCGGCTACCGCCTGGGCTACCGGTAACCAGCCAGGTTTTACCGTCTTTCACCACAATGGTCGGCGACATCGACGACAGCGGGCGTTTGTTCGGCCCGACGGCGTTGGCATCACCGCCCACCAGCCCGTAAACGTTCGGTACGCCCGGTTTGGCGGAGAAATCATCCATCTGGTTATTAAGCAGAATACCGCTCTCGCCCGCGACAATACCCGTACCGAAGGTGGTGTTCAGCGTATAGGTCACCGCCACCGCGTTACCGTCTTTATCCACTACAGAGTAATGGGTAGTTTGATTACTCTCATAAGGCGCAAGCTTGCCAGGGCGAATCTCACTGGACGGCTTCGCTTTGTTGATATCAATTTGATCGGCAATGGATTTGGCATAGGCTTTATTGGTCAGTGCCTGCCACGGGACTTTGACAAAATCCGGGTCGCCAAGATATTCCGAGCGGTCGGCGTAGGCGTATTTCTCCGCTTCTGCCATGATTTGCATCGCATCGGCGCTGCCAAAGCCGTATTTCTTCATATCGAAGTTTTCCAGAATATTGAGGATTTGTACGATATGGATCCCGCCGGAGGATGGCGGTGGCATGGAGTAAACCTGATACCCGCGATAATCGCCGCTTATCGGAGTGCGTTCGACCGCTTTATAGGCCGCTAAATCTTCTTTAGTGATCAAGCCACCGTTTTTCTGCATCTCCTGGGCGATCTGTTCCGCAATCGTGCCTTTATAGAATTCGTCCGGGCCGTTTTCAGCAATCATCTCCAGGCTCTTTGCCAGGTTCGCCTGCACCAGCTTGTCGCCCTTTTTCAGCGGCGCGCCCTCTTTCCAGAAGATAGCCTTGCTGTTTTCGTGATTCGGCAACACTTCGCTACCGTAGGTTTTGAGATCGTCAGCCAGCGCGTCGTTAACGATAAAACCATCGCGTGCCAGTTTAAACGCGGGCTGCACGACTTTGTTCAGCGGCATGGTGCCGTATTTATCCAGCGCCAGCGAGAAACCTGCTACCGTACCCGGTGTGCCGGAAGCCAGATGCGAAGTGAGTGATTTTTTGCTGTCCGGGTTGCCCTGATCATCGAGGAACATATCGCGGGTCGCTTTGGCGGGTGCCATTTCGCGGAAATCGATAGCCGTGGTATTGCCATTTTTCGAGCGGATTAACATAAAACCACCACCGCCCAGATTCCCTGCCTGCGGATGCGTTACCGCCAGCGCGTAGCCCACCGCCACGGCGGCATCAACGGCATTCCCGCCCTCCTTGAGAATATCCACCCCCACCTGAGTGGCAGTGGCGTCCACAGACGCTACCATTCCCTGTTTCGCGCGTACCGGGTGGAAGACATCTTCCTCCACACCATACGAGACGGGCGGCGCAGGAGGCGCGGCGGCGGCGCTAAAACAACTTCCTGAGAGCAGAGCAGCAATGGCCACCCGGCGTAAAAACGTCGGTTTTATCATCGTTATTCTCCAGAGATTAAGGGGCAACCCCAGCTAAGCCTGGTATATAACTCTGAATTAATCATCGTTTTGTCGGGAAGCGAGTAAACTTAAAGGATATCTTCAGAGGAGGATACGCGATGAAACGACTTCTGATTCTTACGGCACTCCTGCCGTTTGTCGGCTTTGCACAGCCCATTAATACTCTGAACAACCCTAACCAGCCGGGATATCAGATCCCCAGCCAGCAGCGGATGCAAACCCAAATGCAAACGCAGCAAATCCAGCAAAAAGGGATGCTGAATCAGCAACTGAAAACGCAAACTCAGTTGCAACAGCAGCATTTAGAAAACCAGATAAACAATAATTCTCAGCGGGTGTTGCAGTCACAGCCGGGGGAGCGAAATCCCGCCCGGCAGCAAATGCTGCCCAACACCAACGGCGGGATGTTAAACAGCAACCGTAATCCGGATAGTTCGTTGAATCAGCAGCATATGCTGCCGGAGAGGAGAAACGGCGACATGCTGAATCAGCCCAGCACGCCGCAGCCTGACATTCCGTTGAAAACTATTGGGCCGTAAAGTTCGGACCAATCACGTCAATCGCATCGGTACAGATGCAATCCACGCCCCAGCGCAGCAACTCTGCCGCGCGCTGGGGTTTATTGACGGTATAAACCAGAATCCGTAATCCGGCGTCTTTCAACTGCATCACTCGCGCTTTATCGAGCAACTTATGATTGAGATGAATAGAGACGCAGCCCAGCCGCGCGGTCAGTTCGCGCCAGTCGTCGCGCCACTCATCCAGCAACAAACCGCGCGGCAGTTCCGGTACTGCCTGTTGTGCGGCTTCTAAAGCATCAATCTCAAACGATGACAGCAGCGGCGGCGTCATACCGGCCCACAGTTGGCGTGCCGCCAGCGCCACCATTTTGCCCGTTAATGGTCCAGTGCCAGTGGTGGGTTTGATTTCGATATTCGCCATCATCCCGTGTTCACGACAGCGTTCCGCCACCTGCGAAAGCAACGGCAGCGGCTCACCTTTAAACGCTTTGCTGTACCAACTGCCCGCATCCACGCGCAGTAAATCCTGCCAGTTCAGTTCACCCGCGACGCCCCAGCCGTTGCTGGTGCGTTCGAGATTGTCGTCATGGAGCAGGAAGATCTCGCCATCTTTCGATAACTTCGCGTCAAATTCGATCATCTTATGACCGTATTTTGCCCCGACGTCGATTGCCGCCAGGGTGTTTTCCGGGGCCAGCTTACCGCCGCCACGATGAGCGACGATGCGGGGATAAGGCCAGTTACTCATACTCGTTGTCCTGTTTCACCATCAAAAAGATGCAGCTGATTTTCCGGCAGATGCAGCCACAGCGTGCTGCCTGCCGTCGGGCGCTCCTGATGCGCCAGTCGCACCACCAGCTTCTGTTCGCCCCAGCGTCCGTGCGCCAGGTTATCTGCGCCGAGGATCTCCAGCGTGTCCATCACCAGCGGTACGCCGCCTTCTGCCTGCGAGCTTAGCGCAATATGTTCCGGGCGAATGCCGAGAGTCATTTTACGCCCGGCATACTGACGGTAGCCACCGTTTAGCGGCAGCTCAATACCGCCGTCCAGTTCGAAATGCGTGCCTTCGTTATTCACGCGGCCTGTCAGCAGATTCATCGCCGGACTGCCGATAAAACTCGCCACAAACAGGCTGGCGGGCTTTTCGTACACTTCAACTGGCGTGCCAATCTGTTCGGCAACGCCGCCGTTCATCACCATTACTCGCTGGGCGAGCGTCATCGCCTCAACCTGATCGTGGGTAACGTAGAGTGAAGTCGTTTTCAGGCGACGGTGCAGCTGTTGCAGTTCAAGACGCATCTGCACACGCAACTTGGCATCGAGGTTAGAGAGCGGCTCATCAAACAGGAACACCGCCGGATCGCGCACAATCGCGCGGCCCATCGCCACACGCTGGCGCTGACCGCCGGATAGCTCACGCGGGCGACGCTTAAGCAGACCGTCCAGTTCCAGAATGCGCGCCGCTTCTTTAACGCGCTCGGCAATTTGCTGCTTGCCCATGCCGCGAATTTTCAGCCCCCACGCCATGTTCTCCTCTACGCTCATATGCGGATAGAGCGCGTAGTTCTGGAACACCATCGCAATCCCGCGATCTTTCGGCTCCATTTCGGTGACACGCTTGCGGTCGATCCAGATATCGCCCGTCGTTACCCGCTCCAGTCCGGCAACCATTCGCAATAACGTCGATTTCCCGCAGCCAGACGGCCCGACCATCACGATAAATTCGCCATCCGCCACATCAAGGGTCAGCGGTTTAATGACCTGGGTTTTGCCATCCCAGCTTTTGGTTACTGCCTGTAATTTCAGTCCTGCCATCTTATTTCTCACTATCGACCAGGCCGCGCACGAAGGCACGCTGCATCACTAAAACAATCACCACCGGAGGGATAAGCGTTAACAACATCGCCGCCATCACTGAGTTCCATTCCGTGGTGCCTTCGCCTGTAGCGATCATCCCTTTGATCCCTGCCACGGTGGTGCCGAGATCCACATCGGTAATAATCAACAACGGCCACAAATACTGGTTCCAGCCGTAAATAAAGGTGATCACAAACAGCGCCGCCAGATTAGTTTTGGACAGCGGAAAAACGATGTCGCAAAAGAAACGCATTGGCGACGCGCCGTCGATCCGCGCGGCTTCCACCAGTTCATCCGGTAGGGTCATAAAGAACTGGCGAAACAGAAACGTGGCGGTCGCCGAGGCCATCAGCGGCAGCGTTAAACCTGCGTAGCTGTCGAGCATTTTCAGGTTGGCGATGACTTCCACCGTCGGGAAGATACGCACTTCAACCGGCAACATCAGGGTGATAAAAATCATCCAGAAGAAGAGGTTACGTAGCGGAAAACGAAACCAGACAATGGCAAATGCCGAGAGCATCGAGACGGTAATTTTGCCGAGCGTAATGCTGAACGCCATCACAAAGCTGTTAAGCAACATCCGCCAGAACGGCGCGCTATTCGTGCCTACCCCGTTCACCCAGATGTTGTGGATGTTTTCCAGCAGATGTGTGCCGGGGATGAGCGTCATCGGCGCGGCATAGACGGCCTGTTTATCCAGCGTCGCCGCGACAAACGCCACGTACAGCGGGAAGAGGATCACCGCGATCCCGAGGATCAGCATGGTATGGCTGAATATTGTCAGCCACGGACGGTTCTCAATCATTGGTAACGCACCTTGCTTTCAACATAGCGGAACTGCACCACCGTCAGCACGATGACGAGGAACATCAACACCACCGACTGCGCGGCAGACGAAGCCAGATCCAGTCCGGTAAAACCTTCGCGGTAGATCTTATAAATCAGCGTCGTGGTGGCCTGAACCGGCCCGCCGGACGTGGCGGCGTCGATCACCGGGAAGGTGTCGAAGAAGGCATACACCAGGTTCACCACCAGCAGGAAGAAACTCACCGGAGCGATAAGCGGCAGCGCAATCTTAAAGAAGCGGCGAATTGGGCCTGCACCGTCGATGGCTGCGGCTTCGATCAACGAACGGGGAATGGATTGCAGCGCGGCATAGAAGAACAGAAAGTTGTAGCTGATTTGCTTCCACACTGAGGCAAACACCACCAGGAACATCGCCTGACCGCTGTTTTGCGCGTGGTTCCAGTCGTAGCCGAACTCCGCGAGAAAATGGGTGATCAGCCCGCGACCGGGGTTAAACAGGAAGATCCACAATACGGCGGCAACGGCGGGAGCCACGGCGTAAGGCAGCAACATTAAGGTTTGATAGAAACGGCTGCCGCGCACGATGTACTCCACCAGCGCCGCAAAGAACAGCGATACCAGCAAACCGCTGACGGTGACAAAGGTGCTGAATTTTATCGTCGTCCAGAAGGAGTCGAGATAGTAGCTGTCATGGAACAGCGTGACGAAGTTATCCAGGCCGACAAACTGGCTGGAGAAACCAAACGGATCGACGCTTTGTAGCGAGTACCACAACGCTTCGCCCGCAGGCCAGATAAAAAAGATAACGGTGATGATGAGCTGCGGCGCGACCAGCAGATAAGGCAGCCAGCGCGAGCGGAACACCGGACGGGATGATGACATTACGGTTAATTCCTGAACTGTGCCGGATGCGCTTCGCTTATCCGGCCTACACGCGATGCCAGGTCAGATAAGCGAAACGCATCCGACATTACACTGATTAAGACTTCGTCGATTTCTCAAAGCGGCGCAGCAACTGATTTCCACGCTCAACGGCGGTATCCAGTGCCTGCTGTGGTGTCTTCTTACCGGTCCACACGCTCTCCAGCTCTTCATCCACAATCACGCGGATCTGCGGCATGTTGCCCAGACGCAGCCCTTTGGTGAACGGCAACGGCGGCTTATTCAGCATCTGACGCGTCGCGGTATCCGCCCCTGGGTTTTTCTCATAAAAGCCCTGCTCACGGGTCAGGTCATACGCTGCTTTGGTGATTGGCAGATAACCGGTTTTCTGATGCCACTCGGCAGCGTTTTCTGGCTTCGCGAGGAAATCGAGGAACTTCGCCACACCGGTATACGTTTCTTTATCTTTACCCTGCATCACCCACAGGCTGGCTCCGCCGATAATGGCGTTTTGTGGCGCATCTTTCGCATCGGCGTCGTAAGGCATCATGCCTACGCCGTAGTTAAATTTGGCGTACTCGCGAATGTTGGCAAGAGAACCGGAAGAGGCGGTGGTCATCGCGCAATCACCGTTATAGAACTTCTCGGTGGATTCATCCTTACGACCGACGTAGCTGAAGTCGCCCTTCTTGTTCATCTCCTCGAGCATGGCGATGTGTTTCACCTGCTCCGGCTTGTTGAACTCCAGCACCGCGTCCGTGCCGTCAAAGCCGTTGTTTTTGCTGGCAAACGGCAGACCGTTCCAGGCGCTAAAGTTTTCCAGTTGGATCCAGCCCTGCCAGCCGCTGGCGTAGCCGCACTTCATGCCGGAGGCTTTCAGTTTTGCGGCATAGTCCGCCAGATCCTGCCAGGTTTTCGGCGGTTGTTCCGGGTCTAATCCTGCTTTCTTGAAGGCGTCTTTGTTGTAATAGAGAACGGGGGTCGAGCTGTTGAATGGCAGGGAGAGTAAGTGGCCCGTTTTGCTGTCGGAGTAGTAACCGGAAACCGTCGGCACAAACTGCGACTCATCGAATTGAATCCCCGCCTCTTTAAACACGTCATATACCGGTTTAATGGCTTTCGATGCCATCATGGTGGCGGTGCCAACTTCATAAACCTGCAAAATAGCCGGAGCGTTGCCGGTACGAAATGCGGCAATCCCCGCGCTTAAATTCTGTTCGTAGTTGCCTTTATAGGTCGGTACAATTTTGTAATCCGGGTTTTCGGCGTTAAAACGTTGGGCCAGAGAATCCACCTCTTTACCCAGTTCCCCTTCCATAGAATGCCAGAACGGAATGGTCGTCACTGCCTGTGCATTCCCCATTAACGCCAGTCCGAGCGCCAGTGCTGAAGCTGTATAATGTAACGGTTTCATCGTTTATCTCTCTTGTTGTACCGAATGCGCGAATTCACGCGTTTTATGCTCGCGGGGTAACATGACATGCTCGAATTACAGAAAAATAACTTTTTTGTTACATTTGTAAGATAGTAAGGTGTCAGAAAGATGACAAGGCGGTGACGGTACGGGTGAGGGAAAATGGGAGATGGGGCACGGATAAAAAGCAGAATGGCTAAGAACCTTGTCAGGTACCGCGTTGACGCAAGCGGGTAACGATATCTTCTAACGATACTTTTCCCGCCGCCACATCAACCGTCAATTCTACAAACTCTGGGTTTGCAGCAAGTATGATGCCGTTACGTTTAAGGAATAATAGCGTGATAAACAGTGCGGTGCGCTTATTACCATCATTAAAGATATGACCGCGCGAGATTGCCAATAAATGCATCGCCGCCAGCAGCCAAAGATCAGAAACACCTTCATACTCATACTTATTCAGTACCCGGTACAAAAGCGCTTCTGCTCGCCCTGGATCGGACATTCCTGTTACACCTGGTGTAACGCTAAGCAATTTATCGTGGAAATAAATTATTTCCTCCGCTGAGATAAACTGAATGGTCATTTATCCGCTAACTCCTTAATTTCGCTGCCATGAATAGCCATGATGGCGTCAAATTCTGCGTCCAGTTTAGCCTTCTGGTAACGTTCAAACTCTTCTGCGCTAATAATCACAGCTGCCTTATGCCCACGCCTCGTGATCGTTACCGGAGTACCTGTCGCCGCTGTTTCCAGAACCAATGCAAGGTTCTGCCGCGCTTCGCTGTAGTTCATAGTATGCATGATATCCTCCATATTAAGTACAATTAAATTGTACAACTAACAAGTACAAAAAAGGAGTCATTCGACTCCTTTTTACTCAAAATATTATTACCCGCCTAAATACGCACTTCTCACCGCTTCATTCGCCAGCAGCGCGTCGCCGGTATCGGAGAGCACCACATGGCCGTTTTCCAGCACGTAGCCGCGATCCGCCAGCTTTAGCGCCTGGTTGGCGTTCTGCTCGACGAGGAAGATAGTCATCCCCTGCTCGCGCAGCTGCTCGATGGTGTCGAAAATTTGCTGGATGATAATCGGCGCAAGACCGAGCGATGGCTCATCAAGTAGCAGCAAACGCGGATTGCTCATCAGCGCGCGACCAATCGCCAGCATCTGCTGTTCACCGCCGGACATGGTGCCCGCCCGCTGAACACGGCGCTCATGCAGACGTGGAAACAGTTCATACACCCACTTTATGCGCTCCTGAAACTGGTCACGTTCGGCAAAGAAGCCGCCCATCGCCAGGTTCTCTTCCACCGTCATCCGCGAGAAGACGCGACGCCCTTCCGGGACAATCGCTACCGCTTCGCGCATGATTTTCGCCGTCTGCCAGTCGGTAATGTCTTTATCATCAAACACAATTCGCCCGCTGGTGGCGCGCGGATCGCCGCATAACGTACCAAGCAAGGTGGTTTTCCCCGCCCCGTTCGCGCCAATCAGCGTGACAATCTCGCCCTGATTGATATGCAAGCTCACCTCATGCAGCGCCTGGATTTTGCCGTAGTGGGCGCTGACTTTGTCAAAGGACAACATGACTTTTTCCATCTTATGCCTCACCTAAATAGGCACGGATCACGTCCGGGTTATTACGGATCTGCTCCGGTGTACCGTTTGCCAGCGGCGTCCCCTGATTGACCACGTAAATTCGGTCTGAAATCCCCATCACCAGCTTCATATCGTGTTCAATCAACAAGATAGTGGTGTTGTGATGGTTACGCAGTTCGGCAATCAGCTCATCCAGCTCTTTCGTCTCTTTCGGGTTAAGACCTGCTGCCGGTTCGTCGAGCATTAAAATCTCCGGCTGCGTCACCATACAGCGGGCAATCTCCAGACGGCGCTGGTCACCATAGGCCAGGTTACTCGCCTGACGGTTGGCATGTTCCAGCAAACCAATGCGCTCAAGCCAGGTGGCGGCGCGGTCGAGCGCTTCGCTCTGGGCGCGACGGAAAGAAGGCGTTTTCAACAGGCCAGAGAACAGCCCGGTTTTCAGTTGCTGATGCTGCGCCACCAGCAGGTTTTCAATTACCGTCATTTCACGGAACAGACGCACATGCTGGAAGGTGCGCACCACGCCCATGCGGGCAATTTGCTGCCCCGGTAAACCTTCCAGGTGCTGATCGCGCAGTAAAATGGTGCCGCCGGTGGGTTTGTAGAAACCGGTCAGGCAGTTAAAAACCGTGGTTTTTCCGGCACCGTTAGGGCCGATTAACGAGACGATCTCCTGCGGGTACAGTTCAAGATTGACGTTGTTCACCGCCAGCAGGCCGCCGAAGCGCATCATCAGACCGTTAACAGATAATAATGGCTGACTCATGCCTGCTCTCCTTTCGCTGCGCCGTTTTTCAGCTTCAGTTGCGGGCGCGTCATGGGCAGCAAGCCCTGCGGACGCCAGATCATCATCAGCACCATCAAACCACCGAGCATTAACATGCTGTATTCGTTGAAATCACGCATCAATTCGCGCGACACCACCAGCAAAATTGCCGCCAGAATCACCGCAAATTGCGAGCCCATACCGCCGAGCACCACTATCGCCAGCACAAACGCCGATTCGGCAAAAGTGAAGGATTCAGGGCTGACAAAGCCCTGGCGCACAGCAAACAACGTTCCGGCAAAACCGGCAAACGCAGCGCTGATGGTAAAGGCAGTCAGCTTGATACGACGCGGGCTTAAGCCCAGCGAACGACAAGCGATTTCATCTTCACGCAACGCTTCCCACGCACGCCCCAGCGGCATCCGCAGCAGGCGGTTAATGACAAACAGGCTTAACACCACCAACAGCAACGCCACCAGATAGAGGAAAATGACGCGATCGGAGGGATCGTATTTCAGGCCAAAGAAATTACTGAACGTGTCCCAGCCGCCTTCACGAGCGGTACGGCTGAACTCAAGGCCGAAGAAAGTCGGTTTCGGGATCTGACTGATTCCGTTCGGGCCGCCGGTAATTTCGGTGTTATTGAGCAGCAATATGCGCACAATTTCGCCGAAGCCAAGGGTAACGATCGCCAGATAATCACCACGCAGACGCAGCACCGGAAAGCCGAGCAGGAAGCCCGCCGCCGCTGCCATTAACCCGGCAATCGGCAGACAAGTCCAGAAGCCCAAGCCGTAATAGTGATTGAGCAGCGCAAAGGTGTAAGCGCCGATGGCGTAAAAACCGCCGTACCCCAGCACCAGCAGACCAGAAAGACCAACAACCACATTCAGCCCGAGACCGAGGATAATGTAGATCATGGTCAGAGTGGCGATATCCACCGTCCCACGTGAAACCATAAACGGCCACGCCACCGCAAGCACCAGCAGCGCCACGAGGAACAGTTTCTGCTTCACCGTGGAGCCATCAATGGCGGGCAGAATAAACTTCGGTCCGGAAACACTTTTCAACCCTTTCTGGAAAGCAGGTCGCAAAAGCTGAAAGAAAAAGACCACCGCCGTGCCGATAAACACCCACTGCCAACGGACATCCGAAGCGCTGTCGACCACCAGTTTGGTGCCATCCAGCTCCAGTTGCACGCCCATAAAGACGCCCGCCAGCACAAAGAACATAGCGGCAGAGAGCAGCGCCATTGCAATATGCATCGGTTTCATACTTTCTCTACCTCCGGGCGACCCAGAATACCGGTCGGCATCACCAGCAGCACCAGGATCAGCAGGGCGAATGAGACCACATCTTTATATTCCGTACTCAGATAGGCAGAAGAGAGCGCCTCCGCAATCCCCAGGATCAGCCCGCCAATCATCGCCCCCGGAATGCTGCCAATCCCACCGAGCACCGCAGCGGTAAAGGCTTTCATCCCGGCCATAAAGCCGATGTAGGGGTTAATGACGCCGTAGAACTGACCGAGCAGCACACCCGCCACCGCCGCCATCGCCGCGCCAATCACAAAGGTCAGCGCAATCACCCGGTCGGTGTTGATGCCAAGCAGGCTCGCCATTTTCAGATCTTCCGCGCAGGCACGACAGGCGCGCCCCATACGGGAATAGCGAATGAAAATCGTCAGCGCCAGCATGGCGAGGAAGGTGACAATCCAGATCACCGCCTGCATGGTGGTAATAGAGGCAGAGAAGTTTTCGCTATGGCCCACCACCCACTGACCGTTAAACAGGCTGGGCAGCGCCACATCGCGCGAACCTTCGGTCAGGCTGACGTAGTTTTGCAGGAAGATAGACATGCCGATTGCCGAGATGAGTGCAATCAGGCGCTTAGAGTTACGCACCGGGCGGTAAGCCACCCGTTCGATACTCCAGCCGTAGGCGCTGGCAATGACGATTGCGCCGACGAATCCCGCCGCCACCAGCAGCCAGCCGGTATCAATGCCCATCATCATCAGCGCGGCGATGATCATAAATGAGACGTAGCTGCCAATCATATAAACCTCGCCGTGGGCGAAGTTGATCATGCCGATAATGCCGTAAACCATGGTGTAGCCGATGGCTATCAGCGCGTAGGTACTGCCCAGCGTGACGCCGTTAAACATCTGCTGCAAGAAATACAAAAACTGCTCAGACATAAGGTAACCTTTCTAAACCCGCCCGCATTTTACGGGCGGTGGGATGATCACTTGGCTGCCGTGGATGAACCGTCGGCGTGCCACTGGAAGACACCAAAATCAAATCCCTTAAGATCGCCTTTTTCATCCCAGTTCAGCGGCCCAATCACGGTGTTTGCACCGTTAGCTTTTAAATCTTTCACCAGCGCCAGCGGCTCATCGCTGCCAGTACGCTCAAGGGCAGTCGCCAGAGATTGCACCGCCGCGTAGGTGATCCAGACATAAGGCCCGGACGGATCTTTCTTGTCTGCTTTCAGCGCATCAACGATGCCCTGGTTTGCCGGATCCTGGTCATAGCGTTTTGGCATAGTGACCAACATGCCTTCGGCAGCATCACCGGCAATATTCGACAATGATGCGTTACCCACACCTTCCGGCCCCATAAACTGAGTTTTCAGGCCAACGGAACGGGCCTGGCGCAGCATCTGCCCCATTTCCGGGTAGTAACCGCCGTAGTAAACGAAGTCGATGTTTTCTTTTTTCAGGCGGGCGATCAGCGCGGAGAAATCTTTCTCCCCGGCGGTAATACCGTCGAAGAAGACGACGTTGGCGTTAGCCGCTTTCAGCCCGTCCTGCACCGAACGCGCCAGCCCTTCGCCATACTGTTGTTTGTCGTGAATGATGGCGATGCGCTGGGGCTTCACCGTCTCAAGAATGTATTTTGCCGCCGTTGGCCCCTGGGAAGAGTCCAGCCCGGCAGTACGCATAATGTGTTGATAACCGCGTTGGGTCAGCTCCGGGTTGGTCGCTCCCGGCGAGATCATCAGAATACCTTCGTCTTCGTAGATATCTGATGCAGGCTGGGTAGAAGAAGAACACAGATGACCAATAACGTATTTAATGCCGTCATTAACGATTTTGTTGGCGACCGCAACGGCTTGTTTCGGGTCGCAGGCGTCGTCATATTCCACGCCAACCAGCTTATCGCCCTTAATTCCCCCTTTGGCATTAATGTCTTTAATCGCCTGACGCGCGCCGTTAAATTCCATATCGCCCCACTGGGCAATCGGGCCGGACATCGCGCCGACAACGGCGACTTTAATATCGTCAGCCATAGCGGTGTGTGAAATTGCCAGTGCAATCATCCCTGCGATGATAGTTTTCGCATTCCGTTTCATAGTCAAAAATCCCCATTCGTGATGTTGTGTTGCTTTGTTTTTATGTGTTAACAAATCAGACTGTTCTTTTTTTATACTGCACTGTTTTTGCCTGTCTGATTAAGGGTTTAGCGCAGTATTTTGTGATACTAGCGATTAAAATCCCTATTTTTCAGTCGATTAAGAACAGATAATATTCTGAATTTATTGATAGATAAACAGAAAAAAGTGCCTTTGTCAGCATAAAATAACGGCACAAAGGGCGGAATAATTCACTACCATTCAGGGGATTATGCTGGGTATTTTTCATTCTCTAATGTTTTAACTTTGTAATTATTGCTGTTAAAAAATTAATCACCTGCCAAAAGAAATAAAAAAGAGAAAGCCTCCGATTAAATTATTTCGCTACACTGGTTCCACTTTTGTGATTTACACGGGTTACCCATGAAGCTGACCATCATTCGATTAGAAAACTTTAGCGACCAGGACCGGATTGACCTGCAAAAGATCTGGCCGGAGTATTCCCCTTCCTCTTTACAGGTTGACGATAACCACCGTATCTACGCCGCGCGTTTTAACGAGCGCCTGCTCGCTGCCGTACGGGTAACCTTAAGCGGCACCGAGGGAGCACTGGATTCCCTGCGTGTGCGGGAAGTCACCCGACGTCGCGGTGTGGGGCAATATCTGCTGGAAGAGGTTTTGCGTAACAATCCTGGCGTTTCATGCTGGTGGATGGCGGATGCAGGCGTGGAAGATCGCGGTGTGATGACGGCGTTTATGCAGGCACTGGGATTTACGGCGCAACAGGGCGGCTGGGAGAAGCGTTAATCGTCAAGTTGATTTCAAAAGTGATGACCAACGAGAAATTGCCTGATGCGCTACGCTTATCAGGCCTACAATGTGTGTTGCAATTTACTGATTTCTTTGGATCTTGTAGGCCGGATAAGGCGTTTACGCCGCATCCGGCATGAAGCAACGTACTCGATATTAGCAATTTGGCGGCAACCCAAAGTTGCCGATTAATGATTACTTCGCATCGGTCGCCGTGCCGTTGGCGTGCCAGTCAAATACGCCGAACTCAAAGCCTTTCAGATCGCCTTTCTCATCCCAGGTCAGCGGCCCCATCACCGTATCAACCGAGTTCGCTTTCAGGTATTTAGCGATCTCCGCCGGATCGTCAGACTGATTCAGGCCCGCCTGCAAAGATTGCAGCGCGGCGTAGGTGGTCCAGACGAATGCGCCGCTTGGGTCCTGTTTTTTCGCTTTGATCGCGTCAACAATGGGTTTGTTCGCCGGAACCTGATCGTAGTTCTTCGGCTTGGTCACCAGCAGCCCTTCCGCTGATTCGCCCGCAATGTTAGACAGCGAGACGTTAGCCACGCCTTCTGGCCCCATAAACTGAGTTTTCAGCCCTGCCGCGCGTGCCTGACGCAGGATTTGCCCCATTTCCGGGTGATAACCGCCGTAGTAAACGAAGTCGATATTCTCTTTTTTCAGACGCGCCACCAGCGTTGAGAAATCTTTTTCCCCGGCGGTGATGCCATCAAAGAACACCACGTTTGCATTGCCTTTCTTCAGGCCGTCCTGCACCGCTCGCGCCAGACCTTCGCCGTATTGCTGTTTGTCGTGAACGATAGCAATACGCTGCGGTTTCACTTTCTCAAGAATATATTTCGCCGCCGTCGGCCCCTGGTCGGAGTCCAGGCCGGTGGTGCGCAGGATCAGCTGATAGCCACGGGCGGTCAGCTCCGGCGCGGTTGCCGCTGGGGTGATCATTAAAATGCCTTCGTCTTCGTAGATGTCAGACGCAGGCTGCGTTGATGAAGAACAGAGGTGACCAATCACATATTTAATGCCGTCGTTAACGACTTTGTTCGCCACCGCAACCGCCTGTTTCGGGTCACAGGCATCGTCATATTTTACGATTTGCAGTTTGTTGCCTTTAATGCCGCCTTTAGCGTTGATATCCGCAACCGCCTGCTCTGCGCCGGTAAACTCCTGGTCACCGTACTGCGCAACCGGACCGGACATTGCGCCCACGACCGCGACTTTAATATCTTCTGCCAGAGCCATATTGCTGAATGCCAGCGCGATACATCCTGCCAGTAACGCTTTACCCTTTATGTTCATCCTGAGAATCCCCATTCTTCTGGTTATTACGTGTGTTGTGATGTTGTTTTTCAGCACTTTATTTCGTTTTATGCATGACTACCCGTGCTTTAGCAGCATACTCTGCTAAAACATACCCCATTTTTATGATATTGGAATAGCTATTTTGACAGTTTATTAACAATCTGCGTGGGGATTGGCGTTTTGCCGGAGGGGGAATTGATTATTGTAGAGGCCCAAAAAACAAAAACCCCGGACTCTCATCCAGGGTTCTCTGCTTAATAGCGGAAATTACGCTTCAATAGCAGCGCGCAATTTTTTCATCGCGTTCTTTTCAAGCTGACGCACACGCTCAGCGGAAACACCGTAACGGTCAGCCAGTTCCTGCAACGTGGACTTGTTGTCTTCATCCAGCCAGCGCGCGCGGATGATATCCTGGCTACGCTCGTCCAGACCTTGCATCGCGTCGGTCAGACGGTTTGCCGCCTGCTCTTCCCAGTTATCATCTTCAATGCCGTCGGCAAAGTTAGATGATTTATCCTGCAGATAGAGCACCGGTGCCATCGGCTGGCTGTCGGAATCGTCGTCGGAAGACAGGTCAAAGGTCATGTCCTGTGCCGCCATACGTGATTCCATCTCACGTACGTCTTTGCTGGTTACGCCCAGTTCACGGGCCACCATTTCGACTTCATCCTGGTTAAACCAGCCCAGACGCTGCTTGGTTTTACGCAGGTTGAAGAACAGTTTGCGCTGCGCTTTGGTGGTCGCAACTTTGACGATACGCCAGTTACGCAGAACGTATTCGTGGATCTCTGCTTTGATCCAGTGAACGGCGAAGGAGACCAGGCGCACACCCACTTCCGGGTTAAAACGGCGCACTGCTTTCATCAGGCCGATGTTACCTTCCTGAATCAAATCCGCCTGTGGCAGGCCATAGCCCGCATAATTACGAGCAATATGAACAACAAACCGCAGGTGAGACAGGATCAGCGTTTTAGCTGCTTCCAGATCGCCATGGTAATGCAGCTTTTCAGCCAGCGCCCGCTCCTCGTCAGCCGACAACATCGGCCACGCGTTAGCTGCCCGGATGTAGGAATCCAGGTTGCCAACTGGGGCTAAAGCTAAACTTTGCATTTTGTCAGTCATTCAAATCCTCTCAATCGATATCTTCTGGCGCTTCAGTGGTAGCAACAACTGTGCCAGAGCTTAAGAGCAACGAGGTTATCATTCACTGTTTTATCAGACCGTGATTTTATCCACAAGTTCAATGCAAGCTTGTGAATAAATTACGCACAAAATGTGACATAGAGATGAAATACCGGGAAGAGACAACGGGGTCTCTTTCCCTGCTACGGAACCCATTGCAGGGAAAGAGTATAACACGCTTTTATTATTCAGGCGTAAAGTGGCGTAAATGTTGTACCGTGGCAAGCCACGCTGCCACCCAGCCAATCATCGAGCATACCAGCAGCAATAGCAGGCATTCATCGAACGATAAGCCATTGATATCAAACTTCGTTCCGAAAACCTGTGCCACTTCCGCAACCGCCGATGACAATCGCAGCACCAGAATTTCTGACAAAATTAATGACAACAATGCGCCAGAAAATCCCAGCAGTGCGCCACCATACAGGAACGGGCGCAGGATGAATCCATCTGTCGCACCAATCAGTTTCTGTACGTTAATGGAGTCACGGCGAGCAAAGATACTCAGACGCACACTGTTACCGATGACGAGGAACACGGCCGCCACCATCAACACGCCGATCATCGCCGAAACGCGCCCGACCAGCCCGGTCAACGCCGCCAGGCGGGCAAACCAGCTGTCATCCATCCGCACTTCGTCAATGCCGTTAATCTGCGTGATACGATCACGCAGCGTATTCAGTGATTCCGTCCCCTGGAAATCGAGTTTCGGGATCACCACCGCCACTGCCGGAAGCGGGTTTTCTTCCAGCATATCCAGCGCACCACCAAAACCAGACCAGTTACGGAACTCGCCCAGTGCGTCTTCACGAGAAAGATAATTCACTTTCTCCACGCCTTGCTCGGCCTGCAACTGTGCCACCACGCCCGCAGCGGCGTCATCATCCAGCGTTTTTTGCAGATAAACAGTGATTTGCGGTGACGGATAATACTGCGTCGCCGCCTGGTTAACGTTTTTGTACACCATATAACAGACGCTGGGCAGCGTCAGGGAGATGGCGATAACCATCACCGTTAAAAACGTGGCGAACGGTTTGCTTTTCAGATCCTGCAATGCGCCGTGGAAGGCATAGCGCACCTGTTCGTTGAAAACGTTGGTTTTGCGATTTACCGGTTTTGGCGAGGATTTCGCGCGTTTCGGCGCGTTACGACCGCCGTCGCCAGAGCCGCCGACCGATTTACGGAAGCGATCCAGACGCCCGCCAAACTGCCGAATATGATTGATTGCATCGCGCTTATTCATGGCCCACGCCTCCATGCAAGTGACCATCGCTCAGGGTGAGCATGCGATAGGAACGCCGCGAGATCAGGTTGATGTCGTGCGTTGCCATCAATACGGTTACCCCAACGCGGTTAAACTCTTCAAACAGACGTAAAATGCCTTCCGACAGCGCGTCGTCCAGGTTACCAGTCGGTTCGTCCGCCAGCAGTACCGCGGGCTTGTTCACCACCGCGCGGGCAATGCCAACACGCTGTTGTTCACCGCCCGAAAGCTGAATAGGGAAGTTCTTCGCTTTGTCCAGTAGCCCGACTTTATCCAGCGCCGCCGACACCCGGCGACGAATATCGTCACCGCTGGCACCGGCGATAATCAGCGGGATCGCCACGTTATCGTAGACAGTACGGTCCATCAGTAGATGGTGATCCTGGAAAATCATGCCAATCTGGCGGCGCAGAAACGGAACTTCACGGTTTTTCAGACGCGTGATGTCATGGCCGCTAAACCAGATTTTCCCGGCGCTGGGCCGCTCAATCCCACAGATCAGCTTCAGGAGGGTACTTTTCCCTGCGCCGGAATGACCGGTCAGAAACGCCATCTCACCCGGCTGCATATGGAACGTAACGCCCTGCAGCGCCTGTCTCCCACCGAGATAAGCCTTGCTGACATGTTCAAAGCGAATCATTGTTAATCCTCTCGGGCAAAAAGTGCCTCTATAAAGTCGTCCGCCTTAAACGGACGCAAATCCTCAATACGTTCGCCGACACCAATGTAGCGGATAGGGATACCAAACTGGTCAGCCACCGAGAAAATTACCCCGCCTTTCGCCGTGCCGTCCAGTTTCGTTAGCGTGATGCCGGTTAAGCCAACGGCTTCATGGAACAGTTTGGCCTGGCTTACCGCGTTCTGCCCGGTGCTGGCATCGATAGTCAGCATAACTTCATGCGGCGCTTCAACGTCGAGTTTCTTCATCACGCGGACGATTTTCTTCAACTCTTCCATCAGGTGCGATTTGTTTTGCAGGCGTCCGGCGGTATCGGCAATCAGGACGTCGATGTTACGCGCTTTAGCGGCCTGAATGGCATCGAAGATAACAGAAGCGGAATCCGCACCGGTATGCTGGGCAATCACCGGAATATTGTTGCGCTGACCCCAGACCTGAAGCTGTTCAACCGCTGCCGCACGGAAAGTATCGCCCGCCGCCAGCATCACCGATTTACCCTGCTGCTCAAACTGACGCGCCAGCTTACCAATCGTCGTGGTTTTACCCACACCGTTGACGCCCACCATCAGGATCACGAACGGCGTTTTACCTTCAACATTCAGCGGCTCATCGACTTTCGCCAGAATCTCGCCCATCTCTTCTTTCAGCAGGCCATAGAGCGCCTCGGCATCACGAAGCTGCTTGCGGGATGCGCCTTCCGTCAGATTGGTGATAATTTTACGTGTGGTTTCCACGCCCACATCGGCGATCAACAGCTGTTCTTCCAGCTCTTCAAACAGATCATCGTCGATTTTTTTACCGCGGAACAGGCTGATAAATCCGGAACCGAGATTTTCTTTGGTTTTTAACAGGCTGCGTTTCAGGCGCGCGAAGAAACCTTCTTTGGTCGGTTTTTCCTGCTCCTGAGCGATTTCTTCCACCGGCTGCTCTTCTTCTGCCGGAGGAACCACCATCACCGCCTCTTCTGCCGCTTCGGCAGCCAGCGCCGTTTCCAGCTCTTCGTCGGTAATTTCTTCTTTAGCCGCTTCTTCTTCCGCCGCTTCGACAATCTCTACGGTTTCCGCTTCAGCCTGCCACTCTTCTGGCGAAACCGCTTCGGCGTTGACGTCTTCCGGCAACGGCAGCTCTTCACGTTCGATAGCCACTGGCTCCGGCGTTTCTTCTACGACCGGTTCCGGCTGTGCAACGACTTCCGCTTCAGGCTGCGCTTTTTCACTTTCAGCAACCTGTTCAGTGACTTCCACAACGTCGGCAGCAAAAGTTTCCGCCTCGGCTTCAGTATGCGCCTGCGGCTGCTCTTCAACGGCGTGTTCAGAAGCCTTCACAGGCTCTTGCGCCTGAACGATTTCTTCTACAACCGGTTGTTCATTCTGAACTTCTGTCTCTTTTTCCGGGGTCTGCTCTTTTTGACCAAAGCCCAGCCAGGAAAAAAAGCCACGTTTTTTTTCTTTCGCCATTTGCGACTACACTCCTCGCTGTTGCTTCATGGCACAGCGTTAACGCTATGTACATAGCAGCTAAAAAAATGATGAAATAGTCTATCACTTAACTTAATTCACATCACCGCCTGCAAGTATGTGTTATCTGGCGGATTGAGCAATTTATCATGAAAAAACCGAATCATTCCGGCAGCGGCCAAATCCGCATTATTGGCGGGCAGTGGCGAGGCCGTAAACTCCCGGTTCCTGATAGCCCAGGTCTGCGCCCCACCACCGACCGCGTACGCGAAACGTTGTTTAACTGGCTGGCTCCGGTCATTGTTGACGCCCAATGTCTGGATTGCTTCGCCGGGAGCGGCGCGCTGGGGCTGGAAGCGTTATCGCGCTACGCTGCGGGGGCCACGTTGATTGAGATGGATCGCGCGGTTTCTCAGCAGTTAATTAAGAATCTGGCGACACTAAAAGCAGGCAATGCACGCGTGGTGAACAGCAACGCGATGTCATTCCTGGCGCAAAAAGGTACACCGCATAATATCGTGTTTGTCGATCCACCGTTCCGCCGTGGCTTGTTAGAAGAGACGATAAATTTACTGGAAGATAACGGCTGGCTGGCTGACGAAGCCCTGATTTATGTCGAAAGCGAAGTCGAAAACGGTCTGCCCACTGTTCCGGCAAACTGGTCATTACATCGGGAAAAAGTGGCGGGTCAGGTGGCTTATCGGCTGTATCAACGCGAAGCACAAGGAGAAAGTGATGCTGATTAATATTGGTCGTTTGTTAATGCTCTGCGTTTGGGGATTTTTAATCCTCAACCTGGTGCATCCCTTCCCGCGCCCGCTGAATATTTTCGTTAACGTGGCGCTGATTTTTACCGTGCTGATGCATGGTATGCAGCTGGCGCTATTGAAATCCACTTTACCGAAAGATGGCCCGCAGATGACCACCGCCGAAAAGGTGCGGATTTTCCTTTTCGGCGTGTTTGAACTGCTGGTCTGGCAGAAGAAATTTAAAGTTAAAAAATAACCTTATTGTTCGCCTACAAAGCTGACAAAGCGCGTTCCTTTATAGCTCAGCGTACCTTTATCGCCCACTGTCAGGGCGTGGTACTGCTGGGCGTCGAGGCGAAACGTCTGCTCCATTCCTCCGCTTTGCGGTTTGAAGCTTGCCTCATAGCGTATACTGGTGCCTGCCGGAGTCACTTCCTGCTGGCGCGAACGGCGATCGTTAATCGGTTTTTCCCGCTTGTTGCTCACCACCACCAGCTTTTGCTGGAGCGGAGCCATATCATTATCAGCTTTTTCCCGTCGCTGTTGCATAAAACGAAACGATGCGGCGACGACAATTAAGCCAATGATAACAATAAAGAAAAGAGGTGGTTTGCTCATCTTTATCCCTCATCGGAAAATGCGGAAATAAGCATACCCTGCCAGTTATGGTGTTGTCATCCGTCCACCCTCGCCACTAAACTGGAAGCAAGACCGTAGGCATTCCGCTTACGAAAAAATAACGAATTCAAGGAACTAAGATGCTTTGGTCGTTTATCGCTGTCTGTCTTTCCGCATGGCTATCTGTGGATGCATCGTATCGTGGGCCAACCTGGCAACGCTGGGTGTTTAAACCGTTAACCCTTCTTCTCCTGCTGTTACTGGCCTGGCAAGCGCCGATGTTCGACGCCATTAGCTATCTGGTGCTGGCGGGGCTGTGTGCCTCACTGCTGGGCGATGCGCTAACCCTGTTGCCACGTCAACGTCTGATGTACGCCATCGGCGCGTTTTTCCTCTCGCACCTGCTGTACACCATCTATTTCGCCAGTCAGATGACGCTCTCTTTCTTCTGGCCTCTACCACTGGTGCTGCTGGTTCTGGGTGCGCTGTTACTGGCGATTATCTGGACGCGCCTGGAAGAGTACCGTTGGCCTATCTGCACGTTTATCGGCATGACGCTGGTGATGGTGTGGCTGGCAGGTGAACTGTGGTTCTTCCGTCCGACCGCTCCGGCGCTCTCTGCGTTTGTTGGCGCTTCGTTGCTGTTTATCAGTAACTTTGTCTGGCTGGGGAGCCACTATCGCCGACGCTTCCGTGCGGATAACGCGATTGCTGCGGCCTGCTACTTTGCCGGTCACTTCCTGATCGTCCGCTCGCTGTATCTCTGATAAAACTTGACTCTGGAGTCGACTCCAGAGTGTATCCTTCGGTTAATGAGAAAAAACTTAACCGGAGGATGCCATGTCGACTCCTGACAATCACGGCAAGAAAGCCCCTCAATTTGCTGCGTTCAAACCGCTAACCACGGTACAGAACGCCAACGACTGTTGCTGCGACGGCGCATGTTCCAGCACGCCAACTCTCTCTGAAAACGTCTCCGGCACCCGCTATAGCTGGAAAGTCAGCGGCATGGACTGCGCCGCCTGTGCGCGCAAGGTAGAAAATGCCGTGCGCCAGCTTGCAGGCGTGAATCAGGTGCAGGTGTTGTTCGCCACCGAAAAACTGGTGGTCGATGCCGACAATGACATCCGGGCACAAGTTGAATCTGCGGTGCAAAAAGCGGGCTATTCCCTGCGCGATGAACAGGCCTCCGACGAACCACAAGAATCACGCCTGAAAGAGAATCTGCCGCTGATTACGCTTATCGTGATGATGGCAATCAGTTGGGGGCTGGAGCAGTTCAATCATCCGTTTGGTCAACTGGCGTTTATCGCGACCACGCTGGTTGGGCTGTACCCAATTGCTCGTCAGGCATTACGGCTGATCAAATCCGGCAGCTACTTCGCCATTGAAACCTTAATGAGCGTAGCCGCTATTGGTGCGCTGTTTATTGGCGCAACGGCTGAAGCTGCGATGGTGTTGCTGCTGTTTTTGATTGGTGAACGACTGGAAGGCTGGGCCGCCAGCCGCGCGCGTCAGGGCGTTAGCGCGTTAATGGCGCTGAAACCAGAAACCGCCACGCGCCTGCGTAACGGTGAGCGGGAAGAGGTGGCGATTAACAGCCTGCGCCCTGGCGATGTGATTGAAGTCGCCGCAGGTGGGCGTTTGCCTGCCGACGGTAAACTGCTCTCACCGTTTGCCAGTTTTGATGAAAGCGCCCTGACCGGCGAATCCATTCCGGTGGAGCGCGCAACGGGCGATAAAGTCCCTGCTGGTGCCACCAGCGTAGACCGTCTGGTGACGTTGGAAGTGCTGTCAGAACCGGGAGCCAGCGCCATTGACCGGATTCTGAAACTGATCGAAGAAGCCGAAGAGCGTCGCGCTCCCATTGAGCGGTTTATCGACCGTTTCAGCCGTATCTATACGCCCGCGATTATGGCCGTCGCTCTGCTGGTGACGCTGGTGCCACCGCTGCTGTTTGCCGCCAGCTGGCAGGAGTGGATTTATAAAGGGCTGACGCTGCTGCTGATTGGCTGCCCGTGTGCGTTAGTTATCTCAACGCCTGCGGCGATTACCTCCGGGCTGGCGGCGGCAGCGCGTCGTGGGGCGTTGATTAAAGGCGGAGCGGCGCTGGAACAGCTGGGTCGTGTTACTCAGGTGGCGTTTGATAAAACCGGTACGCTGACCGTCGGTAAACCGCGCGTTACCGCGATTCATCCGGCAACGGGTATTAGTGAATCTGAACTGCTGACACTGGCGGCGGCGGTCGAGCAAGGCGCGACGCATCCACTGGCGCAAGCCATCGTACGCGAAGCACAGGTTGCTGAACTCGCCATTCCCACCGCCCAATCACAGCGGGCGCTGGTCGGGTCTGGCATTGAAGCGCAGGTTAACGGTGAGCGCGTATTGATATGCGCTGCCGGGAAACATCTCGCTGATGCATTTACTGGTTTAATTAACGAACTGGAAAGCGCCGGGCAAACGGTAGTGCTGGTAGTACGTAACGATGACGTGCTTGGTGTCATTGCGTTACAGGATACCCTGCGCGCCGATGCTGCAACTGCCATCAGTGAACTGAACGCGCTGGGCGTCAAAGGGGTGATCCTCACCGGCGATAATCCACGCGCAGCAGCGGCAATCGCCGGGGAACTGGGGCTGGAATTTAAAGCGGGCCTCTTGCCGGAAGATAAAGTCAAAGCGGTGACCGAGCTGAATCAACATGCGCCGCTGGCGATGGTCGGTGACGGTATTAACGACGCGCCAGCGATGAAAGCTGCCGCCATCGGGATTGCAATGGGTAGCGGCACAGACGTGGCGCTGGAAACCGCCGACGCAGCATTAACCCATAACCACCTGCGCGGCCTGGTGCAAATGATTGAACTGGCACGCGCCACTCACGCCAATATCCGCCAGAACATCACTATTGCGCTGGGGCTGAAAGGGATCTTCCTCGTCACCACGCTGTTAGGGATGACCGGGTTGTGGCTGGCAGTGCTGGCAGATACGGGGGCGACGGTGCTGGTGACAGCGAATGCGTTAAGATTGTTGCGCAGGAGATAAGGCAAACCGATCGCAACATTGAGCGCGATCGGTCCCCTCGCTCCTCTGGGGAGAGGGTTAGGGTGAGGGGAAAAGGCGGCATCGAAGCCAATCAGCCCCTATCAACCGCCTTTACGAATCAAATAACGATAAGGCAGTCCATCCGTCTCTTTAGCAACCAGTTCGTGTTCCATAAAGGTACAAAACCCAGGAATATCGCGGGTCGTCGCCGGATCGTCGGCAATAATCAACAACGTTTCGCCTGGTTGCATATTGCGCACCGTTTTACGCACCATCATCACCGGTTCCGGGCAGCGCAAGCCAAGCGCGTCGAGTGTATGGTCAGGACTGGAAAAGAGATCGGTCATTTTCTTCTCATCACATAAAAAAACGGCGCTAGTTTACGCCCTGTGAGTCCGTAAGCAAACCAGGTTAACGATTGCGTGAAAATTAACCATTGCATTGTCAACGTAAAGCAGTATCATGCGGCGGCTCGAAAAAAGGGTAAGCACGTTATTATGTTAAGGTAACAGACGTGTCGTACGTATTGGGTTCCCTCACCCCAATGGTTAATCAAAAAGGTACAATATGAACGTTTTCTCGCAAACTCAACGCTATAAGGCGTTGTTCTGGTTATCGTTATTTCATCTGCTGGTGATCACCTCCAGTAACTATCTGGTTCAGCTTCCCGTCTCCATTTTTGGTTTCCATACCACCTGGGGCGCGTTTAGCTTTCCGTTTATTTTTCTTGCTACCGACCTGACCGTGCGTATTTTTGGCGCACCGCTGGCCCGACGCATTATCTTCGCGGTAATGATCCCTGCGTTATTAATCTCCTACGTCATCTCGTCGCTATTCTATATGGGTTCCTGGCAGGGATTCGGCGCACTCGCCCACTTCAACCTGTTTGTCGCCCGTATCGCCACCGCCAGTTTCATGGCCTACGCGCTGGGGCAGATCCTCGACGTGCACGTTTTTAACCGCCTGCGTCAGAGTCGCCGCTGGTGGCTGGCACCGACAGCGTCCACACTGTTCGGTAACGTCAGCGACACGCTGGCCTTTTTCTTCATTGCCTTCTGGCGTAGCCCGGATGCCTTTATGGCTGAACACTGGATGGAAATCGCGCTGGTCGATTACTGTTTCAAAGTGTTAATCAGTATCGTTTTCTTCCTGCCAATGTATGGCGTATTACTCAATATGCTGTTGAAAAGACTGGCAGATAAATCCGAAATCAACGCTTTGCAGGCGAGTTAAAGGTTCGTTATCAGAGTTGTGATAAGATGGATGAATGAGCCGTTATGGCCGTTTATCGAAAGGAAGAAGTCAATGCGCAATCTGGTTAAATATGTCGGAATTGGCCTGCTGGTTATGGGGCTTGCGGCCTGTGATGATAAAGACACTAACGCTACGGCGCAGGGTTCGGTCGCGGAAAGTAACGCTACCGGGAATCCCGTCAACCTGCTTGATGGCAAGTTAAGTTTCTCGCTGCCAGCGGATATGACCGACCAGAGCGGTAAGCTGGGAACGCAGGCCAATAACATGCATGTCTGGTCCGACGCCACCGGGCAGAAAGCAGTCATCGTCATCATGGGCGATGATCCGAAAGAAGATCTGGCGGTGCTGGCGAAGCGTCTGGAAGATCAGCAACGTAGCCGCGATCCGCAGCTGCAAGTGGTAACCAATAAAGCCATTGAGCTGAAAGGTCACAAAATGCAGCAGTTAGACAGTATTATCTCCGCGAAAGGCCAGACGGCGTACTCTTCCGTTATTCTGGGTAACGTGGGTAATCAACTGCTAACCATGCAAATTACGCTGCCCGCTGACGATCAGCAAAAAGCGCAGACCACCGCAGAAAACATCATTAATACGCTGGTTATTCAGTAAGTTTTAAGATGATGAGGCGGCCTCAGGGACGTGTTCCGGAGGCCGTTTTTTTAATCGCCACGTCAGTAATAACGCGATTGCGACCAGTCCCGCCGCCGCCAGATAAATCACCGGTACGCCCGCCCAGCTCATCACCAGCCCAGCCAGTGGTCCAGTCACGCCAAGCGATAAATCCATAAATACGGTGTAAGTTGCCAGCGCCGCCCCCTGATTTTGCTGCGGAACCGCTTTTACCGCCACTACGCCCAATGCCGGGAACACCAGCGAAAACCCGGCCCCCGCCAGTAAGACGCCGATTTTCGCCATCCACGGCATAGTCGCCACGCCAACCAGTAGCAGGCCGATTATCTCAACGCTAAAGCAAATCATCGCTACGTTTAAGCCACCGATACGGTTAATGCCGTTAGGGAATAACAAACGCGTACCGACAAACGCACAGCTAAACAGCGTCAGCGCGAAAGCCGCACCGTCCCAACCTTTAGCGTCATAAAACAGCGTGATAAAGGTGGCGATAACGCCAAATCCGGCGGAAGCCAGTGCCAGCGCCATACCGTACAGCCAGACGCGCCCAAGCACCGCGCGAAACGGCAGCGGTTTGCCTTTACTGGCTTTTACCGTCGGACGCGGGATCGCCAACAAAATGGCCACCAGCGCCACGCCCATAATGATTAACGCTAACGCCTGCAAGCCGCCCCAGTGATAAAACACGACGCCTAACGGCGCACCCATCGCCATCGCCCCGTAAGTGACAATGCCGTTCCACGAAATCACCCGCCCGATATGCAGCGAGCCAACCACGCCAACGCCCCATAGGGTCGATCCCGTTCCGGCAAAACTTTGCCCAATCCCAAGGATTACGCGCCCCAGGCACAGTAATAACAGGCTGATGACGGGCAGACTGGCGGTTAATCCTGCCGTCAGATACCCCAGACCGCTCAAAAAGCAGCCGCATAAACCGAAGACGACAATCTTTTTGGGTCCCAGCGAATCGGCGTAACGTCCGGCATGAGGGCGGCTCAGCAAGGTGGCGAAATATTGCAGGCTGATAACCAATCCTGCCCAGAAAGCGCTAAAGCCCATCACATCATGGACATAGCCCGGTAATACAGCGAGCGGCAACCCGATGGTGAGGTAGCTGGCGAAGTTAAACATGACAATGGAGACAATGCGCAAATTCAGGCGCAATCCGTTTAGCGCGGGTTCGGCTACGGGTTCGGGCATGAGGATCACCACATTTTTACAACAGTGTTTCATTTTTACCATGTGCTGACGTGAAAATCAGCAGTAAGAATCAGAATATTGCTGGCGTGACTCCCGCTACACTTAATACAAAAAGTCACAAGGAAGCCCCAATGGAAACCCCTCAACCCGATAAAACGGGCATGCACATTCTGCTCAAGTTGGCCTCGCTGGTAGTGATCCTCGCGGGCATTCACGCAGCGGCAGATATCATTGTGCAGCTATTACTGGCGCTGTTTTTTGCCATCGTTCTCAACCCGCTCGTCACCTGGTTTATTCGTCGGGGAGTACAACGCCCCGTTGCCATTACGATTGTAGTGGTGGTGATGCTGATCGCACTAACCGCGCTGGTCGGCGTACTGGCGGCATCGTTTAACGAATTTATCTCTATGCTGCCGAAGTTTAATAAGGAGCTGACGCGCAAACTTTTTAAATTGCAGGAGATGTTGCCTTTTCTTAATTTGCATATGTCGCCGGAGCGAATGCTGCAGCGGATGGACTCGGAAAAAGTGGTTACCTTCACCACAGCGCTAATGACCGGGCTTTCCGGGGCAATGGCGAGCGTGCTTTTGCTGGTGATGACCGTAGTTTTTATGCTGTTTGAAGTGCGCCACGTCCCTTACAAAATGCGTTTTGCGCTAAATAACCCACAGATTCACATCGCGGGATTACACCGCGCACTTAAAGGCGTTTCGCACTATCTTGCATTGAAGACGCTACTCAGTTTATGGACAGGTGTCATCGTCTGGCTGGGGCTGGAGCTGATGGGGGTGCAGTTTGCGCTGATGTGGGCAGTACTGGCGTTTTTGCTCAACTACGTGCCCAATATCGGCGCGGTAATTTCCGCCGTACCGCCAATGATTCAGGTGCTGCTGTTTAATGGTATTTACGAATGTATTCTGGTCGGCGCATTGTTTTTAGTGGTCCATATGGTCATCGGCAATATTTTAGAACCACGGATGATGGGCCATCGCCTGGGGATGTCCACCATGGTGGTATTTCTTTCATTGTTAATTTGGGGATGGCTGCTCGGCCCGGTAGGGATGCTACTTTCGGTGCCATTAACCAGCGTGTGTAAAATCTGGATGGAAACCACCAAAGGCGGTAGCAAACTGGCGATTTTACTGGGGCCGGGCAGACCGAAAAGTCGGTTACCGGGATGAGGCGACAAGTGATACGATACGCACTTTCATTTTCCATTAAACGTTGGCCCTGATATGTATCGGATAGTTCTGGGGAAAGTTTCGACCTTAAGCGCAGCTCCACTGCCACCGGGTTTACGCGAGCAAGCACCGCAAGGTCCACGACGCGAACGCTGGCTGGCGGGGCGTGCATTGCTTTCGCACACGCTTTCCCCGCTACCGGAGATCATCTATGGCGAACAAGGCAAACCTGCATTTGCGCCGGAAATGCCGCTATGGTTCAACTTAAGCCATAGCGGTGACGATATCGCCCTGCTGTTGAGTGATGAAGGCGAAGTCGGCTGCGATATCGAAGTGATTCGCCCGCGCGCCAACTGGCGCTGGCTGGCGAACGCCGTATTCAGCCTCGGGGAACACGCTGAGATGGACGCCGTGCATCCTGATCAGCAACTGGAAATGTTCTGGCGCATCTGGACGCGCAAAGAAGCCATCGTTAAACAGCGTGGCGGCAGCGCCTGGCAAATCGTCAGCGTAGACAGCACCTATAACTCCTCGCTGTCAGTCAGCCATTGTCAGCTAGAAAATTTAAGCCTGGCGATCTGCACCCCTACCCCCTTTACGCTCACCGCCGACAGTGTGCAATGGATCGATTCAGTTAACTGATCCGCCCACCCGACTGCCCATCTATTGATCCAGAACAGGTAATCAGTATGACGAATACTTAAAATCGTCATACTTATTTCCGCCATCTATTTTAATCCATTGGGGTTACCATGTTCTCTACACTCCGCCGCACTCTATTTGCGCTGCTGGCTTGTGCGTCTTTTATCGTCCATGCCGCTGCACCAGATGAAATCACCACCGCCTGGCCGGTGAATGTCGGGCCACTAAACCCGCACCTTTACACGCCTAACCAGATGTTCGCCCAGAGCATGGTTTATGAACCATTGGTGAAATATCAGGCAGACGGTTCGGTGATCCCGTGGCTGGCAAAAAGCTGGACTCATTCAGAAGATGGTAAAACCTGGACCTTCACCCTGCGTGATGACGTGAAATTCTCCAACGGTGAACCGTTCGATGCCGAGGCGGCGGCAGAAAACTTCCGCGCAGTGCTCGATAACCGTCAACGTCACGCCTGGCTGGAGCTGGCAAACCAGATTGTTGATGTTAAAGCACTCAGTAAAACAGAGCTGCAAATTACCCTGAAAAGCGCCTACTATCCTTTCCTGCAAGAACTGGCCCTGCCCCGTCCTTTCCGTTTTATCGCACCCTCGCAGTTTAAAAACCACGAAACCATGAACGGAATTAAAGCGCCGATTGGCACCGGACCGTGGATTTTGCAGGAATCGAAACTGAATCAGTACGATGTCTTCGTCCGTAACGAAAACTACTGGGGCGAAAAGCCAGCGATTAAAAAGATCACCTTTAACGTCATCCCGGACCCGACTACCCGCGCGGTGGCGTTTGAAACTGGCGATATCGACCTGCTGTACGGAAACGAAGGGTTATTACCGCTCGATACCTTCGCCCGCTTTAGCCAGAATCCGGCTTACCACACCCAACTGTCACAGCCGATCGAAACCGTGATGCTGGCGCTCAATACCGCCAAAGCCCCCACCAACGAGCTGGCAGTACGTGAAGCTCTTAATTACGCGGTAAACAAAAAATCGCTGATTGATAACGCGTTGTATGGCACCCAGCAGGTCGCCGACACCCTGTTTGCCCCTTCTGTGCCCTACGCCAACCTCGGCCTGAAACCGCGCCAGTACGATCCGCAGAAAGCGAAAGCGTTGCTGGAAAAAGCCGGTTGGACGCTGCCTGCAGGCAAAGACATCCGCGAGAAAAATGGTCAGCCGCTGCGCATTGAACTGTCGTTCATCGGCACCGATGCGTTAAGCAAATCGATGGCGGAAATCATTCAGGCTGATATGCGCCAGATTGGCGCAGATGTCTCGCTGATTGGCGAAGAAGAGAGCAGTATCTATGCTCGTCAGCGCGACGGTCGTTTTGGCATGATTTTCCACCGCACCTGGGGCGCGCCATATGATCCACACGCCTTCCTCAGTTCAATGCGCGTACCGTCACACGCTGACTTCCAGGCACAGCAAGGATTAGCCGACAAACCGCTGATTGATAAAGAGATCGGCGAAGTGCTGGCGACCCATGACGAAACGCAACGTCAGGCGCTGTATCGCGACATTCTGACCCGTCTGCATGACGAGGCGGTTTATCTGCCTATCAGTTACATCTCAATGATGGTGGTATCAAAACCGGAGCTGGGTAACATCCCCTACGCGCCGATCGCCACCGAAATTCCGTTCGAACAGATTAAACCGGTGAAACCTTAATGTTGCGTTACGTATTACGCCGCTTTCTGCTGCTGATCCCGATGGTGCTCGCCGCCTCGGTGATCATTTTTCTGATGCTGCGCCTCGGTACCGGCGACCCGGCGCTCGATTATTTGCGTCTGTCTAACCTGCCGCCGACGCCGGAGATGCTGGCCTCTACCCGCACCATGCTGGGACTGGATCAGCCGCTGTACGTCCAGTACGGCACCTGGTTGTGGAAGGCGCTGCATCTTGACTTTGGTATCTCATTCGCCAGCCAACGCCCGGTACTGGACGATATGCTGAACTTCCTGCCCGCCACGCTGGAACTTGCAGGTGCGGCGCTGGTATTAATTCTGCTCACTTCCGTACCGCTCGGTATCTGGGCGGCGCGCCATCGCGACCGTCTGCCGGATTTCGCCGTACGTTTCATCGCGTTTCTTGGCGTGTCGATGCCTAACTTCTGGCTGGCGTTTTTACTGGTGATGGCGTTTTCGGTGTATCTGCAATGGCTACCCGCGATGGGTTACGGCGGCTGGCAGCACATCATTTTGCCTGCGGTTTCCATTGCCTTTATGTCGCTGGCGATTAACGCGCGTTTACTGCGCGCCAGTATGCTGGACGTCGCCGGTCAGCGTCACGTCACCTGGGCGCGTCTGCGCGGCCTGAACGACAAACAGACCGAACGTCGCCACATCCTGCGCAATGCCTCGCTGCCGATGATCACCGCCGTGGGGATGCATATCGGCGAACTGATTGGCGGGACGATGATTATCGAAAACATCTTTGCCTGGCCGGGCGTCGGGCGCTATGCGGTGTCGGCGATTTTTAACCGTGACTATCCGGTGATCCAGTGCTTTACGCTGATGATGGTGGTGGTTTTTGTGGTCTGTAATTTGATTGTCGATTTGCTCAACGCCGCGCTGGACCCGCGCATTCGTCGTCATGAAGGAGCGCACGCGTGAACTTTTTCCTCTCTTCCCGCTGGTCGGTACGCCTGGCGCTGATCATTATCGCCCTGCTGGCGCTGATTGCGCTCACCAGCCAGTGGTGGCTGCCGTATGACCCCCAGGCGATTGATTTGCCGTCGCGCCTGCTTTCGCCGGATGCGCAGCACTGGCTGGGCACCGATCACTTAGGTCGCGATATTTTCTCGCGGCTGATGGCAGCGACCCGCGTGTCGCTCGGTTCGGTAATGGCCTGCCTGCTGCTGGTGCTGACATTAGGGCTGGTTATTGGCGGCAGCGCCGGGTTGATTGGCGGGCGCGTTGATCAGGCCACCATGCGCGTCGCCGATATGTTTATGACCTTCCCGACCTCGATTCTGTCGTTCTTTATGGTTGGCGTGCTCGGCACCGGGCTGACCAACGTAATTATCGCCATCGCCCTGTCGCACTGGGCGTGGTATGCACGCATGGTGCGCAGCCTGGTGATTTCACTACGCCAACGCGAGTTTGTGCTGGCGTCACGGCTTTCCGGCGCGGGCCATGTGCGGGTGTTTGTCGATCATCTGGCAGGCGCGGTGATCCCTTCGCTGCTGGTGCTGGCAACGCTGGATATCGGCCATATGATGCTGCACGTCGCGGGGATGTCTTTCCTTGGCCTCGGTGTGACCGCGCCGACCGCCGAATGGGGCGTGATGATTAACGACGCGCGCCAGTATATCTGGACCCAGCCGCTGCAAATGTTCTGGCCGGGGCTGGCGCTGTTTATCAGCGTGATGGCCTTTAACCTGGTGGGTGACGCACTGCGCGATCATCTGGACCCTCATCTGGTGACGGAGCACGCACACTAATGCCGCAACAGATTGAACTACGTAATATCGCGCTACAGGCCGCGCAGCCGCTGGTACACGGTGTATCGTTAACCCTGCAACGCGGGCGCGTGCTGGCGTTAGTCGGCGGTAGCGGCAGCGGGAAATCATTAACCTGCGCCGCGACGCTGGGCATTTTGCCCGCTGGCGTTCGCCAGACGGCGGGGGAAATTTTAGCCGATGGCAAACCGGTTTCGCCTTGCGCCCTGCGCGGCATCAAAATTGCCACCATCATGCAGAACCCGCGCAGCGCCTTTAATCCACTGCACACCATGCACACCCACGCGCGTGAAACCTGCCTGGCGCTGGGGAAACCCGCCGATGGCGCTACGCTTACCGCTGCCATAGAAGCGGTGGGGCTGGAAAACGCCGCGCGCGTGCTGAAGCTGTACCCGTTCGAGATGAGCGGCGGCATGTTGCAGCGCATGATGATTGCGATGGCGGTGCTGTGCGAATCACCGTTTATCATCGCCGATGAACCGACCACCGATCTCGACGTGGTAGCACAGGCGCGCATCCTCGATCTGCTGGAAAGCATTATGCAAAAACAAGCGCCGGGAATGCTGCTGGTGACCCATGATATGGGCGTTGTGGCGCGTCTGGCGGATGACGTGGCGGTGATGTCTGACGGTAAGATTGTCGAACAGGGCGATGTAGAAACGCTGTTTAACGCCCCCAAACATACAGTGACGCGCAGCCTGGTTTCCGCTCATCTCGCCCTCTACGGTATGGAGCTGGCATCATGACTTTACTTAACATCTCCGGCCTTTCCCATCACTACGCGCACGGTGGATTTAACGGAAAACATCAACATCAGGCGGTGCTGAATAACGTTTCCCTGACCCTGAAAAGCGGCGAAACCGTCGCCCTGCTGGGGCGCAGCGGCTGCGGGAAAAGTACCCTCGCGCGGTTGCTGGTGGGTTTAGAATCGCCCGCGCAGGGGAATATTAGCTGGCGTGGCGAACCGCTGGCGAAACTCAATCGCGCCCAGCGTAAAGCGTTCCGCCGCGATATTCAGATGGTATTTCAGGACTCCATCAGCGCCGTGAATCCGCGCAAAACCGTGCGCGAGATCCTGCGTGAACCGATGCGCCACCTGCTATCACTGAAAAAATCCGAACAACTGGCGCGCGCCAGCGAAATGCTGAAGGCGGTCGATCTCGATGACAGCGTTCTCGACAAACGCCCACCGCAGTTAAGCGGCGGCCAGCTCCAGCGCGTCTGCCTGGCTCGCGCGCTGGCGGTCGAACCGAAACTACTGATTCTGGATGAAGCCGTTTCTAACCTTGATCTCGTGTTACAGGCGGGTGTCATTCGCCTGCTGAAAAAGCTACAACAACAGTTTGGCACCGCCTGCCTGTTCATCACCCACGACTTACGCCTGGTAGAACGCTTTTGCCAGCGGGTAATGGTTATGGACAACGGACAAATCGTCGAAACCCAGGTGGTGGGAGATAAATTAACCTTTTCCTCTGACGCCGGACGTGTGCTACAAAACGCGGTATTACCCGCATTCCCCGTGCGCCGTCGCACCACAGAAAAGGTTTAACGCAAATGCAACGAGTCACCATCACGCTTGATGACGATTTACTGGAGACGCTGGACAGCCTGAGCCAGCGTCGTGGTTATAACAACCGTTCCGAAGCTATCCGCGACATTCTGCGTAGCGCCCTGGCGCAAGAGGCCACCCAGCAGCACGGCACGCAAGGTTTCGCGGTGCTGTCGTATGTGTATGAACACGAAAAACGCGACTTAGCCAGCCGCATTGTCTCCACCCAGCATCATCACCACGACCTCTCCGTCGCCACGCTGCATGTGCACATCAACCACGACGACTGTCTGGAAATCGCCGTGTTGAAAGGTGACATGGGTGACGTGCAGCATTTTGCCGATGACGTTATCGCCCAGCGCGGCGTGCGGCACGGGCATTTGCAGTGCTTGCCGAAGGAAGATTGAGTCTATTATTGGGTCCTTTGGTGAACGATCAACAAAGGGCCACTAGCACACCTGATTCCTCTCTAAATACCCTATCCGAACCTTCTCTTTTGTAACGTTCTAAATATATTCCTAAAAATCTTCAATTCATTGTGACCACAAGTTTTTCTTCGCTTTTTCGTATGAAGATACTGTCATTAAAATAATAGAAAAGGATTTTACGATGAGCGGAAAACCGGCGGCGCGTCAGGGCGACATGACGCAGTATGGCGGTAGCATTGTTCAGGGTTCAGCCGGGGTGCGCATTGGTGCCCCCACCGGCGTGGCCTGTTCGGTGTGCCCCGGCGGAGTGACGTCCGGCCATCCGGTCAATCCCCTGCTCGGTGCAAAGGTCCTTCCCGGTGAAACCGACATCGCCCTGCCCGGCCCGCTGCCGTTCATCCTCTCCCGCACCTACAGCAGTTACCGGACAAAAACGCCCGCGCCGGTGGGGAGCCTCGGCCCCGGCTGGAAAATGCCTGCGGATATCCGCTTACAGCTGCGCGATAACACACTGATACTCAGTGATAACGGCGGCAGAAGCCTGTATTTTGAGCACCTGTTTCCCGGTGAGGACGGTTACAGCCGCAGCGAGTCACTGTGGCTGGTGCGCGGCGGCGTCCTGAGACTGGATGAAGGTCACCGGCTGGCCGCACTCTGGCAGGCGCTGCCGGAAGAACTCCGCTTAAGTCCGCATCGTTATCTGGCGACAAACAGTCCGCAGGGGCCGTGGTGGCTGCTCGGCTGGTGTGAGCGGGTGCCGGAAGCGGATGAGGTGCTGCCTGCGCCGCTGCCGCCGTACCGGGTACTGACCGGGCTGGTGGACCGCTTCGGGCGCACACAGACGTTCCACCGCGAAGCCGCCGGTGAATTCAGCGGCGAAATCACCGGCGTGACGGATGGTGCCGGGCGTCACTTCCGGCTGGTACTGACCACGCAGGCGCAGCGGGCAGAAGAAGCCCGGCAGCAGGCCATTTCCGGCGGGACGGAACCGTCCGCTTTTCCTGATACCCTGCCGGGTTACACCGAATATGGCCGGGACAACGGCATCCGTCTGTCTGCCGTGTGGCTGACGCACGACCCGGAATACCCGGAGAATTTACCTGCCGCGCCGCTGGTGCGCTATGGCTGGACGCCACGCGGCGAACTGGCGGTGGTGTATGACCGTAGTGGCAAACAGGTGCGCAGCTTTACTTACGATGATAAATACCGGGGCCGGATGGTGGCGCACCGTCACACGGGCCGGCCGGAAATCCGTTACCGTTACGACAGCGACGGGCGGGTGACAGAACAGCTTAACCCGGCAGGCTTAAGCTACACGTATCAGTATGAGAAAGACCACATCACCATCACCGACAGCCTGGACCGCCGTGAAGTGCTGCACACGCAGGGCGAAGCCGGGCTGAAGCGGGTGGTGAAAAAGGAACACGCGGACGGCAGCGTCACGCAGAGTCAGTTTGATGCGGTGGGCAGGCTTAAGGCACAGACGGATGCCGCAGGCCGGACAACAGAATACAGCCCGGATGTGGTGACGGGCCTCATCACGCGCATCACCACGCCGGATGGCAGGGCATCGGCGTTTTACTATAACCACCACAGCCAGTTAACGTCAGCCACCGGGCCTGACGGGCTGGAAATACGCCGGGAATATGATGAATTGGGCCGTCTGATTCAGGAAACTGCCCCTGACGGCGATATCACCCGCTACCGTTATGATAATCCACACAGTGACTTACCCTGCGCAACGGAAGATGCCACCGGCAGCCGGAAAACCATGACGTGGAGCCGTTACGGTCAGTTGCTGAGCTTCACCGACTGTTCCGGTTATGTAACCCGTTATGACCATGACCGCTTCGGGCAGATGACGGCGGTGCACCGCGAGGAAGGGCTGAGTCAGTACCGCGCATACGACAGCCGTGGACAGTTAATTGCCGTGAAAGACACGCAGGGCCATGAAACGCGGTATGAATACAACATCGCCGGTGACCTGACCGCCGTCATTGCCCCGGACGGCAGCAGAAACGGGACACAGTACGATGCGTGGGGAAAGGCCGTCCGTACCACGCAGGGCGGGCTGACGCGCAGTATGGAATACGATGCTGCCGGACGGGTCATCCGCCTGACCAGTGAAAACGGCAGCCACACCACCTTCCGTTACGATGTACTCGACCGGCTGATACAGGAAACCGGCTTTGACGGCCGCACACAGCGTTATCACCACGACCTGACCGGCAAACTTATCCGCAGCGAGGATGAGGGGCTGGTCACCCACTGGCACTATGACGAAGCAGACCGCCTCACGCACCGCACCGTGAAGGGTGAAACCGCAGAGCGGTGGCGGTACGACGAACGCGGCTGGCTGACAGACATCAGCCATATCAGCGAAGGGCACCGGGTGACGGTGCATTACGGGTATGATGAGAAAGGCCGCCTGACCGGTGAGCGTCAGACGGTGCATCACCCGCAGACGGAAGCACTGCTCTGGCAGCATGAGACCAGACATGCGTACAACGCGCAGGGGCTGGCGAACCGCTGTATACCGGACAGCCTGCCCGCCGTGGAATGGCTGACCTACGGCAGCGGTTACCTGGCAGGCATGAAACTCGGCGACACACCGCTGGTGGAGTACACCCGCGACCGCCTGCACCGGGAAACGCTGCGCAGCTTCGGCCGTTATGAACTCACCACCGCTTACACCCCTGCCGGGCAGTTACAGAGCCAGCACCTGAACAGCCTGCAGTATGACCGCGATTACACCTGGAACGACAACGGCGAACTCATCCGCATCAGCAGCCCGCGCCAGACCCGGAGTTACAGCTACAGCACCACCGGCAGGCTGACCAGCGTTCACACCACCGCAGCGAATCTGGATATCCGCATCCCGTATGCCACAGACCCGGCAGGTAACCGCCTGCCCGACCCGGAGCTGCACCCGGACAGCACCCTCAGCATGTGGCCGGATAACCGTATCGCCCGTGACGCGCACTATCTTTACCGGTATGACCGTCACGGCAGGCTGACAGAGAAAACCGACCTCATCCCGGAAGGGGTTATCCGCACGGATGATGAGCGGACTCACCGGTACCATTACGACAGTCAGCACCGGCTGGTGCACTACACGCGGACACAATATGCAGAGCCGCTGGTCGAAAGTCGCTATCTTTACGACCCGCTGGGCCGCAGGGTGGCAAAACGGGTATGGCGACGTGAACGGGACCTGACGGGCTGGATGTCGCTGTCACGGAAACCGGAAGTGACCTGGTACGGCTGGGACGGCGACCGGCTGACCACGATACAGAACGACAGAACCCGCATCCAGACGATTTATCAGCCGGGGAGCTTCACGCCACTCATCAGAGTTGAAACCGCCACCGGTGAGCTGGCGAAAACGCAGCGCCGCAGCCTGGCGGATGCGCTTCAGCAGTCCGGCGGCGAAGACGGTGGCAGTGTGGTGTTCCCGCCGGTGCTGGTGCAGATGCTCGACCGGCTGGAAAGTGAAATCCTGGCTGACCGGGTGAGTGAGGAAAGCCGCCGCTGGCTGGCATCGTGCGGCCTGACGGTGGAGCAGATGCAAAACCAGATGGACCCGGTGTACACGCCGGCGCGAAAAATCCACCTGTACCACTGCGACCATCGCGGCCTGCCGCTGGCGCTTGTCAGCACGGAAGGGGCAACAGAATGGTGCGCAGAATACGATGAATGGGGCAACCTGCTGAATGAAGAGAACCCGCATCAGCTGCAGCAGCTCATCCGCCTGCCGGGTCAGCAGTATGATGAGGAGTCCGGCCTGTATTACAACCGCCACCGCTATTATGACCCGCTGCAGGGGCGGTATATCACTCAGGATCCGATTGGACTGAAGGGGGGATGGAACCTGTATGGATATCAATTGAATCCGATATCAGACATCGACCCCCTGGGTTTATCTATGTGGGAGGATGCAAAATCGGGGGCATGTACTAATGGTCTTTGCGGCACACTATCCGCTATGATAGGTCCAGATAAATTTGATTCTATAGATAGCACCGCATATGACGCCTTAAATAAAATAAATAGCCAATCTATTTGCGAAGATAAAGAGTTCGCTGGTTTAATATGTAAGGATAATAGTGGCAGATATTTCTCAACAGCACCTAACCGAGGAGAAAGAAAAGGATCATATCCATTCAATAGCCCTTGCCCTAATGGTACTGAGAAAGTATCAGCTTATCATACTCATGGTGCAGATAGTCATGGAGAATATTGGGACGAAATATTTTCAGGTAAAGATGAGAAAATAGTTAAAAGTAAAGATAACAATATCAAGTCATTTTATTTAGGTACGCCCAGTGGTAATTTTAAAGCAATAGATAACCACGGGAAGGAAATAACAAACAGAAAAGGATTACCTAATGTCTGCAGAGTTCATGGTAATATGTAAAAAAATATTGTTTAGGAACTGTGTCATTGTATCTTTGTTTGTTTTTACATACAACACATGGGCGCAGTGTAATAATAATATTAAAATAATGCGCAAGTATGAAAGTGAAGGTAAATATACCGTTAGAAATTTGGTTAAAAATAAAGCTATAGCATTGGAATTAGCTGAGATGTATGTTAAAAATCGTTATGGGCATGATGCCGCAGAAGAAGAAAAACCATACGAAATCACTGAGTTAACAACAAGTTGGGTTGTTGAAGGTACCATTCACTCAGACCAAATTGCTGGTGGGGTTTTTATTATAGAAATAGGCAAAAATGATGGGAGAATTCTGAATTTTGGCCACGGAAAATAAGTATGTAAGGATAATCAAACATCGTGTGCGCTGATGGCAGAGTAGGTGGAGGACTCCAGACAGTCAAACGATAGAAAAAGATAGTCTTTATGGAGGTTCCTGCAATGTCAAATACATACCAGAAAAGAAAGGCAAGTAAAGAGTATGGTTTATATAATCAATGTAAGAAACTAAATGATGATGAATTATTTCGCTTACTTGATGATCACAATTCCTTGAAAAGGATTTCATCTGCCAGAGTATTACAGTTAAGAGGTGGGCAAGACGCTGTTAGATTGGCAATTGAGTTCTGCTCTGATAAAAATTATATCCGTAGAGATATCGGAGCATTTATACTCGGGCAAATAAAAATTTGCAAAAAATGCGAAGATAATGTTTTTAATATTTTGAACAATATGGCATTGAATGATAAGAGCGCTTGCGTTCGAGCTACGGCAATCGAGTCAACGGCTCAGCGATGCAAGAAAAACCCAATTTATTCACCTAAAATAGTAGAACAATCTCAAATTACTGCTTTTGATAAATCGACTAATGTCAGACGTGCTACAGCATTTGCTATTTCTGTTATCAATGATAAAGCAACAATTCCACTATTGATTAATCTGTTAAAAGATCCAAATGGAGATGTCAGAAACTGGGCCGCATTTGCAATAAATATCAATAAATATGATAATAGTGATATTAGGGATTGTTTTGTGGAGATGCTTCAGGATAAAAATGAGGAAGTCCGTATTGAAGCAATAATCGGACTTTCCTACAGAAAAGATAAAAGGGTTTTATCTGTTTTATGCGATGAGTTAAAAAAAAATACTGTTTATGATGATATCATTGAAGCTGCGGGTGAATTAGGTGATAAAACGCTGCTTCCTGTTTTAGATACTATGTTGTACAAGTTTGATGACAATGAAATTATAACTTCCGCTATTGATAAGCTGAAGCGTTCATAGCGTGAGTTGCCTATGCACAGTGGGGGATTCCCGCCGGCACGGTGCAGATGCTCGACCGGCTGGAAAGTGAAATCCTGGCTGACCGGGTGAGTGAGGAAAGCCGCCGCTGGCTGGCATCGTGCGGCCTGACGGTGGAGCAGATGCAAAACCAGATGGACCCGGTGTACACGCCGGCGCGAAAAATCCACCTGTACCACTGCGACCATCGCGGCCTGCCGCTGGCGCTTGTCAGCACGGAAGGGGCAACAGAATGGTGCGCAGAATACGATGAATGGGGCAACCTGCTGAATGAAGAGAACCCGCATCAGCTGCAGCAGCTCATCCGCCTGCCGGGTCAGCAGTATGATGAGGAGTCCGGCCTGTATTACAACCGCCACCGCTATTATGACCCGCTGCAGGGGCGGTATATCACTCAGGATCCGATTGGGCTGAAGGGGGGATGGAATTTTTATCAGTATCCGTTGAATCCGGTCATAAATGTAGATCCGCAAGGTTTGGTTGATATAAATTTATACCCCGAAAGTGATCTTATCCATTCTGTAGCTGATGAGATTAATATCCCAGGCGTTTTCACAATCGGGGGGCATGGTACCCCCACATCTATTGAATCCGCAACGCGCAGTATCATGACAGCTAAAGATCTAGCATATCTAATTAAATTTGATGGGAATTATAAAGATGGGATGACAGTTTGGTTATTTTCTTGTAATACAGGTAAAGGACAAAATTCATTTGCTAGCCAATTAGCTAAAGAGTTACATACAAATGTAATAGGACCTGACACGCTATGGACGTGGTGGGGGCGAGGAACTAATGGTAAGTTAAAAATGGATACAGTGCTAACAGCACCAACGAACCTTAATTCAAATAAGGATCTAATGGCTATAACAACAAAAGACCTTGGTAATTGGATAACATATGGGCCATCTGGGCACCCCATTTCTAATATGCAAGGTACGCCAGAAAAACCCAGTGATATAAGATAGGTTGTAGATGTATGAAAGCATGCTTGTTACTATTTTTTTATTTTTCTCTTATTGGTCAATTGCATGGTGCTGATGTGAAAATAAAAGAAAACGAAAGTGTGATGGGATCTACAGCAATGACCTATGATTTAAGTGAAGAAAAGCTGATGAAACTGAAGTATAAATCACAACATGGTGATTCAGAGGCATCATTTCGACTATATCAATATTACTGCTTTACTAAAAATAATATTGATAAACAATTGCGATTCTTGGAAAGATCAGCATCTCAGGGGAATGTTACAGCGCAGTTTAATTATGGGGTCTTTTTATCAGATACAAATCCAACATTATCAGAATATTATAATTTGAATAGAGCTATTTATTGGATGGAATTCGCTGTAAATAACGGTAATATTGATGCAAAGAGCAAACTTCAAGAGCTCAAAAAGCTAAAGCGAATGGATAGAAGGAAGAATAAGGAGAATCCGTAAAAGCAATAGTTCATCAGACTGCCGCAGCAGTAGTATGATGATGAATCAGGGCTGTACTATAACTATTATCGGTAACATTAACCGCAGCAGGGGCGGTATAACACTCAGGCTCCGATTGGGCTGGAAGGTAGGTGGAATTTTTATCAGTATCCGTTGAACCCGATTTCTGGAATCGATCCCCTTGGGATTAGCCACCTGTTTATACAGCATAACTTTAGGTATGCTTTCGTGTGTTTCAGATATACCATGTGATGATAATTTTTATGATGTGCTTAGTATTCCAGTCGCTTCTGGTAATAATATGCAATGTAAAAATAATCCCCGTTGTACACATTTATAAATAGATGGCCAATACCTCAAGGCCTATGGAGTTGGAATGTTAATGACCCGGGAGCAAGCAATAGAAAACCTGACGGCATACGATTAGTACCGTCAGTTAATACAGGAACTTATAATCGCAATGGATTTTCAATACATAGTTGTTTAAACGCTTTTGGTCCGTCTTTAGGACCTCGATTCTGTTCCGAGGGTTGTATAACTGGTTTATCTAATGACATGCAAAAATTAAATGAGTTAATATTTTCAGAGCCAGATAGCACATTAACAGTTACGGACTAAAAAATATGGCAAGGTTATTAACAATTGTATTTTTTTCTCTATTTCTGCGAGTGCAGTTACTGCAAGACAATTTCAGAGAGAGTTAGATTTGGCAGACAAAGCAATATTATTGGCACTAATATCAGCCAGTACTAAAGAGGGACGAAAAGCGTGTTCACTAAGCTATTTTGCCTGTAAGGCCGCAGAGGCTGAACTCGGACTGGCATATATGGCTGCGAATGATAACAAGGAATTTCTCACATCCTTATCTAATATAATGAGGTACAAAATAGATGCTGGACTTTCCGAATCCTATACATGCTATTTATTAAGTAAGGGAAAGATCATAAGACCATATCTGAAAAATCTAAATCCACTCCAACTTGCCGCTGATTGCATTGAAACAGTAAATAAAATAAAAGATAAGAATAAAAAAATCATTGATATAAATTCAGTTAATATTTGTAGTGATGATAAAAATATAAAATTGAGAGTTAATAGTACTATTATGGCCATTGATGATTCTATAAAGTGCATCGATGAATGATAACTTAATTTTATTTAAAAATATATTAATAACTCACTCTCCAGGAGTTTTTTTAACTTAGTTTTATAATGAATACGATAATTAAAAGTGAAGAAGAAAATAGTTGTATACATATATTCCATGACCCTACATTGTGATCTATAGATTAAATATTTTTTAAATGTGACTGTCATCCTTCAGATAATAAAGCCATCATCGCAATAGTTGGAAAAGCACTCCTGCTCTTTTTTGATTAGAGCCGTCGCAGGAGGAACAACTCATATCATCATTGCGATCTCGACGATGTATAGTCTCATCCTGCGGCAGAACAAGACGGATAAAAAATCCAATGAGAGCACACTCATCCAGAACTTATTAACATAATGAATATTAAAGAAAAATCATCGCAGCTAATGAAGTAATATGCAAAAATAATTAGTCCTTACAAGGAGCAAAGTTCCATAATCTCCCCCCTCCCCCTCAATGATCCAAATAAAGATAATGCATCCAGCTGGTCATTCTTAGCAGCACTTTCCGCATCACCGAAACATGGCTGAAATGGTCGG
>OGDD01000280.1_pt1 | contig 52168 bp, 33 predicted proteins | sample 1570301 | NCBI WGS metagenome assembly OGDD01 (sample SAMEA2581971, study PRJEB24529) | metagenome | biome: Human gut stool | place: China | collected 2011 | reverse complement strand
GGCCGTTTCCAAGACTGAATATGCTTTCCGACCACCGCATGCGGTCGGCTTGAAAACTATCTTCTATAATATTCCATTCATCGGTTTTAAGGTATTTCTTCATGGCGCTCTTTTTCTGTGTTATCGGTGTAAAGATAAACAAATAAACGGATAAACAAATAGGATGCGGAAAAAAGAAGAATGTGCCAAAATTAAAATTCGCTTGCTATTTATTTATTTTTAGGCACGGATTACGCAGATTTCACGGAAAAGAGATAAAATAAATCCGTGTCAATCCGCGTAATCCGTGCCTAAAAGAAATCATCAAGTGTATTTTACATCCTCTTACCGATGAGGAAGCATATATTCATCGGTGAGGAGAGGAGCTGTTTACGCCCTTTCTCCTTTGGTCTCTTTTATCAAATATACGCAGGCAGCTCCGATTATAAGCATCACACCCGCCGTTACCAGCATGTTTATTTCAGGGGGAAGCATCCCTTCCGGCGTAAACAGTGCCAGAATACTTCCGCCTAACGCCGCTGCTACGATTTGCGGAATGCAGATGGTTCCGTTAAACAGTCCGAGATACGTACCCATGTGTCCGCCGGACAAGGCGTTGGTCAGGATGGTGAAAGGCAGTGCCAGCATGGCGGCCCATGCGCAGCCTATCAGCAGGAAAGATACAAACAGCACATACTGGCTGTGTACGAAATAGGTGGATATAAATCCGATACCGCCCAGCACGAGGCTCAGCGCGTAAATGAAGCGGCGGTCTTTGAACATGGGGATGCAGATTGCCCAAAGTACGGAACCGATAGCCTGTACGGCAAACAGTACGCCTACCCAGTTGGCAGCTTCCTGATATTGCAGGCTTTTGGTGTCGAGAACTATTTTTGTGATTCCATTTACCGTATTTTCCACGGTGGGAGCATCAAATACATTTGCGGCGATGCTTCCGTTGGTGTATGTCCACATGAACATAAAGGCGAACCAGCAGAAGAACTGCACCAGCCCTACCGTCCAAAAGGCTTTCGGCGCTTTTACCAGCAGCTTCAGCATATTGACTTTCTCATGTTCCTGCTCTTCCGTGATCCCATGATACTCGGCATACTCTGCGGGCGGCATTTCCTTGACTTTGACCGTTGTATAAATAACGCAGAATATCAGAATGGCGGCTCCGATATAGAACGAATAGATTACAGAATCGGGAATTACCCCCTGGGGCGCCGTGTTGCTGATACCCACCCACGCAAATATGAACGGGAACAGATAGCCCACCAGGCTGCCGGCATTGCATAAGAAACTCTGGATGGAATAGGCAAGTCCTTTCTGTTTTTCGTTCACCATATCGCCTACCATCATCTTGAACGGCTGCATTGCCATATTAATGGAAGTATCCAGAAACATCAGCGATACCAGACCGAAAATCATGGCCGTGCTCACCGCCATACCGAAGCTGCCGGCATTGGGCAGCAGGCACATGACGAGTACCGCAACCAGCGAACCGATGAACAGGTAGGGAATGCGACGTCCGAACCGTGTCCATGTCCTGTCGCTGGCAGCTCCTACGATGGGCTGCACGATGATACCTGCCAGCGGCGGTAATATCCAGAAATAGCTCAAACTGTGCGGGTCGGCTCCTAAAGTAGAGAATATACGGCTGATGTTCGCGCTTTGCAGGGCATACGCAATCTGTACGCCGAAGAAACCGAAGCTGATATTCCATAGTTTCCAGAAACTTAAATCGGGTTTTACTTTCATTGCTCTCTTGTTTTTTATGATATTAGTTTATAGATGAATTCGGTTGTGTTTTTATTTGGTCGTTCCCCTTACCACCAGGTTTGTCCGTACGATTTTGTTGGTGCTTTTCCCCTCGTGCCCGTTCAGTTTGTCTGTAAGGATGCCGAATGCGCTTTTGCCCACTTCTTCTCCGTGCTGCTCCACGGTGGTCAGTTTCGGGTCGGTGCTTTGGGCGATGGCTCCATCGGTGAAGCCGCAGATGGAAACCTCATCCGGCACTTTCAGTCCTACCAGCTTGCAGGCATACAATATGCCCGATGCTGTTTCGTCATTGATGGCAAAGAAACCGTCGGGACGGTTGTCGCTCTCCAGCAGGTCGGGCGTTATGGCAATGGCACGTTCACGGTTGTCGCACAGCTTTATCATGCTGTCGTCCACCGGCACTTTGTATTTCTTCATGGCATCCAGATAGCCGTTCCGCCGGTTCTTGGTAATCTCCAGATGCGGAGATGCTCCGTAGAAGAAGATGCGTTTGCATCCGGTCTGAATCATGTACTCTACGGCGGCAAACGAGCCGGCATAGTCGTCCACAACCACCCGTTCCGTTTTCAGCTCCGTACAGATGCGGTCGTAAAACACAATCGGTATGTCGTTGTTCAGCAACTCCTGATAGTGGTCGTATTGCTCCGTGTTTTTGGCAAGGGAGGCTATGACGCCGCAGACGCGGGCGGCAAGGAAAGAGTGGACGATTTTGACTTCCTGTTCGTAGGACTCGTTGCTTTGGGCCACGATTATGTTGTAGCCGGCTTTGGCCGCCGCTGTCTCGATGCCGCTCAGCACGCACGAGAAGAAATGATGCACCAGCTGGGGTACAATCACGCCAATCGTATTGCTGCGGCTCGAACGGAGGTTCACGGCAAGCACATTGGGTTTGTAGTTATGTTCGCGGGCGTAGGCATGGATGAGGTCGCGGGTTTCCCGGCTGATGTCCGGATTATCCTTGAGCGCTCTCGACACGGTGGACGGCGAGACATTCAATGCCCGGGCAATATCTTTAATGGTTATCTGCGGTTTGTTCATCAGTATGATTTCAATTTTCAGCCAAAGGTAATAAAAATAGGAAGATATACGAAGACCGTAGCCGGGCTTCTTATTTATCCTGCTGCAAAAATAGCGGAATGCGTCTAATAAAACTTTTCTGTTGATACATATCGGATTATAAGTTTGTGCAAACGATTGCATATACTGTTTGCAACCATGTATTTGCCCGTTGCACGGTAAATTCCCGGTAAAAATCATTTGCTATACGATAAATCTCCGTAACTTTATCCTCTGAAAAATGTGGTATCGCTATCATGTTCAAATAAAGATTTTAGAGCTTGTTTGAATTTTGTCCGGCATTCTTCAGGGAGTCGTTTAGAGGCTGTCTTTCTCAACCGGTTTTTAATCATCATACCGGCCTTTATTAATATAATGTATTGACTGACTATGATAAAGAGACTTGTTTTATTTTTTTGCCTATGCTTGCCGGCATTGGCTGCCTCTGCTCAAGAGCAGGAAGTTAAGTTTGCTTTCGATAACTATCGCCGTTATTACCGCGAGGCGCGCCTCTGCACCGATAGTGTAAAATTGGAGGCTATGAAGAAATTGCGTGTTTATTTTCATGAGCATCCTTACAGGCTGTCTAAGGTGAACATGTCCGTGCCGCCCGCCAGGTGTCTGGAGTTGCTTACGCCGGAGGGGACATTCTCGGATATGGACGCTTTGGAAGCTGAGTTCGAACGTAGCAATGCCTATCGGAAGGGCTTTCATACAACGGCCGATGACCGGGTGGGCATTTTCATCGGAAACGCTCTTGACCGCTTGTGCTGCATTGCCGACGCATACCGCCGCGGTACGCTGACGGCAGACGAGTCGTTGAGCGACAAAGTGCTGAAAGCGGTGGTGCACTACGGCATGCTGGAAGCCGGACGCTCGAACGCCGTTTCCCGTTTTCACGCTTCCTGCTTTGCCATTCCTACGGCTGCGGTAAACATCTATTTCGCCTGGCTGGATAAAATGGAGCTTGCCGAACGCGGCGGTGCAACTCCTTTGCTGGAGGCCGCTTGCGATATGCTGAAGGTATTGGGGCTGCAAGCCTATACGCAGCCGTTGCGCCATGATGAAACCGACAAGAACGTTGTCTCGATAGAACGTTTCCGCAATCATGTATGGTGGGTGGGCGGCAACGCGTTGGCATACCGTTCGCTATTGCCCGTAGCTGCAATGTATAGTTCGGTGCCTATGGTGGATGTATTGGCAGAAGTTTGTCGGAGAGGTATCAGCGTGACTTCCCAACTTACTCTGCACGATTCTTTCTGGACCGAAGGTTTTACTGCCGACGATGCAGGGTGGGGACATGGCAAGCAATGCCTGATTTGGGGATATCCCATAGACGGAACCTTCAATGCCTTGAATATGCTGGGTATGCTGAAAGGGACACCGTGGGCGGAGCGCCTGAGCAGGGAGAATGCCCAAGCTATCCTGAACTTTCTGCGCGGTGGAAACTGGTACTACTATAAAGGATTTACCTTGCCTTGTCTGGACCGTGGCTCGTATGTCTATACCGCTGCCGAAAAAGAGATTCCTTACGCAAAGATGCTGAATAAAGTACTGACGGACTGGATGGATGCTTTTACGGAAACCGAGCAGGCGGAGTTACGGCAGTTATGGAAAGAAGTGAAAGAAAAGCATATCCGGATGGCGGGGTACGCTCCGGGCATGTATTCCGGAACGCGCTGGTTCTTTAATAACGATGATTTGATAAAGAAAACCCCCGACTGCCACATAATGGTGAATATGGCTTCCGTGCGTTGTGACGGCTTGGAGAGTGCGCCCAACTTTGCCGATGCCTATAATTTCTACCCTACGGACGGTATGACTTTGTTTCAGCGCAGCGGCAACGAATATCGCTCCATCATGGGTGGCTGGGACGTAACGGCATCTCCCGGAGTAACCGCACGCGAAGGCATGGAGCGTCTGGAACCGGTAGTTAACTGGCGCGGCTATTGCAGTAAGCATAATTATGCGGCAGCAGCCACGGACGGTAGCGGCGATGCAGTGGCGGGATATATTTTCGAGAAAATGAATGCTTCGGAGAAAGAGGGTGTAAACGACCGGGGCAGCAGTGCCGGCTGTAACGAGGTGCTTTATGGCGTAAAGGCTTATAAATCTTATTTTATTCAGGGAGACTATATGGTTGCCTTGGGAGCGGGTGTAACGAACTGGCAGTCCGGACAGCCGGGACACATCCGTACCACTATCGACCAGACGGCCTTGCTGAATGATGTCTGTTTATTGGAGAAAGGCAAGAAAACGGCTCTTTCAGCCGGTGTGCATACCTGGAAAATCTCAGGCAAGAACACACCCTGGCTGGTGCAGGAGGGGCAATTTGCTTACCGCGTTCTTCCTGAATACAGCCGGAAAGCGTTCGTAGCCTGCGAAACGCGTCCTGCGAACTGGGTGTTGCACAACAAAACAAATGCCGGTAAGAAGAATCTGCCGGATAGCGTGAAAATTCTCCGTTTGTGGATTGACCACGGACAAGCGCCCGTGGATGATACCTATGGCTATACCGTGTATACGGGAAAGGGCACTCCGTCCGCCCGGTTGCCTTTCCGTGTACTGAGGAATGACTCCTTGGTACAGGCGGTGCAGTCGGCAGACAAAAAACTGTTGCAGGCGGTGTTCTATCCGGGCAACAATGGCCTGCAGGCCGGCGGTATGTCGCTTACAGCTTCTGAACCTTGTACCGTAATGATAAAGACGGTGGCAGGAAAGTCCGTCTTTACAGTGACGGATGCCTGCATGAATGCGGCTTTGAAGAAAATAACGCTTACTTATAACGGTGAAACGATAGAAGTACCTATGCCGCAGGGGGAATTTTGCGGTAGGACGGTATCGTATGAATTGCCTTAATGGGGCAGACGGGATGCCTTGTCTGTCTTTTTGGGAAAGGAGTTCCTGTTTTAGAGTTTTATACATTTTGTCATCACTCGTCACCAATCACTCTGTATCCCTTTATTGGAAAGGGATACAGAGTGTGATGACAAGTGTGACGAGAGTGTTGACAAATTTTTGGTCATCACTTAGATAAGTGTTATTTAGTTTATAATGAGGATGCTATGATGTTTTGCGTATAGGTGGTAATAGAGACTTATTTAATGATTTCTAAGTTCAAAGTAGCTTTATCATGCAATTCGGTGTACTATTTGGATATAAAAAGCTCGTAATTTTTTGAATCTGCTTTATATTAATAAGGTATTTATTAGGGATAAATGTCTTATTTCTTCTTTCTTTTTTTTGCTTTATCGCATATATAATATCGTTTTATCACTTTCTTTTCCTTGTTTTTCGGTTGCGGGCTCTACAGTTGCCAATTGCAAGCCCAACAGCCCGCAGCTGGCAACCGTAGAGCCCACAGCTGCGAAACGAAAAAATAAACCTGCTTTTTCGGGGAAAATATAGTAGGTAAACTACTATTAAGTGAGTGCTTTTGCAGGTATTATCTTGTTGATTTCCCGTTATTCATTGCGTGTTTTGTTTATGTGTCCGTGCATTTATCAGATGATTGTGTATTATACCGGATATAGTGCAATCGTTTGCATTCTTCTTATTGAAGTTTTTGCAGCATCTTTGTCGCTTACTCGATAATATGGTATACATTTGTTCTATCATAATAAAGTATTTGGGATACGTTTCGTAATAAAGTTAATATACTGAAACGTTTTTTGAATATACTATGGATAATTAATATTGTTAACTTTAATTTTTAAATGCATGAAGCAAGTTAATCTTAGAATCTATCGAACGATTCTTCCCTTGTTGTTAGGGTTATTCTTGTCAGTTGGCGCTTATGCACAGAACATTACTGTAAAAGGAAATGTAAAAGATGCTACAGGTGAACCTGTAATTGGCGCAAATGTACTGGAAAAAGGTACTACAAATGGAGTTATTACTGATTTAGACGGTAATTTCCAGTTGCAAACATCGGCGGGTGCAACTCTTGTTGTTTCTTTTGTGGGCTATCTTCCTGCAGAAGTAAAAGCTGCATCCGTACTTAATGTTGTTTTGAAAGAAGATGCTCAACTTCTTGATGATGTCGTTGTAATTGGTTATGCAACAGGAAGTCAACGGACAATATCCGGTGCAGTTCAGAAAGTGGGACGTGAAGAAATGAATGCCGGTGTTGTCGTCAATCCGTTATCTGCCATTAAAGGTAAAGTTGCAGGTGTGAATATTCAGAAAACCGGTGGTGACCCTACTGCTGCTCCGGCTATTCGTGTTCGTGGTACTACTTCTTTGACTGGTGGTAACGACCCGTTGGTTATTATTGATGGCGTATTTGGCGATTTGAATATGCTGAATGCTATTTCTCCTGCTGATATTGAGAATTTTACAGTGCTGAAAGATGCTTCTGAAACGGCTCAATATGGTTCTCGTGGTGCTTCCGGTGTCATTGTTGTTACCACTATTAAAGGTAAAAATGGTGTTAAGAGCTTAAGTTATGATGGTAGTTTCGGTATTGAAACCGTTTATAAGAATTTGGAAATGCTGGATGCTAACCAGTATAGAGCTGCTGCACAGAATTTGGGAATTGATATATTGGATAAGGGGTATAATACTAACTTTATTAAAGAAATGCAGCAGACTGGTTATACTCAAAATCATCGCTTGTCATTCTCCAATGGTAATGATGATTCAAACTACCGTGCTTCTATTGGTGTTATAGATCAAAAAGGTATTATAAAAAATAATACAATGCGTAACTATACCGCTAAGATTGATGCTATGCAAAATATGTTCCATAATAAGTTGAAGTTGGAATTTGGAATGTTCGGTTCGTTGAAAGAAAACAGATATGTGAATGACTATCAGAAAACATTCTATTCTGCTGCTTCTTATAATCCTACTTTCCCTAATTTTAAAAATCCGGAAACAGGTATGTGGGATGAAAATGCAAATGCTAATGAAGTACAAAATCCATTGGGTCGTTTGGATATTGATGACCGCGAAACTAATGCTTTTATCAATACAAATGCCCGCATTACATGGAGCATTAATAATGATTTGAAATTAAGTGCATTCGGTTCATATACCTATAATGTAAAAGAGAATAAAAAATATATTCCTTCTTCTATAAAGGCCGGCCTGAGTAATCGTGGAGAGGCATATCGTGGTGATAATAAATCTCAGTCAATGTTGGCTAACTTGATGTTGACTTATAAAAAAAGCTTTGGAAAACATTATATCAATGCTTTAGGTTTGGCGGAAGTTCAACGGGTAACCAATACGGGTTTTGGATCTACGGTACATGGTTTCAGCACAGACGATTTTTTATATAACAATTTGCAGGCTGGTGCTGTATTGAAATGGGGAGATAATACTTCTTATTATAATAACCCGAGTTTGGCTTCTTTCATGGCACGTGTCAATTATTCATACGCAGATAAGTATATTGTTACAGTGAATGCTCGTACAGATGGATCTTCAAAAGTAGGAGAGAACAATAAATGGGCGTTTTTCCCGTCAGCATCTCTTGCATGGGTTCTTAAAGAAGAAGCGTTTTTGAAAGATGTTGATATGATTAGTAATTTGAAATTGAGAGTCGGTTACGGTCTTGCTGGTAATCAAGATGCTATTAGCTCTTATAATTCATTGCCATTGATGAGTCCTAATGGTACGACAACAGTAAATGGGCTTCCGGTAGTAACAATGGGAGTTACTCGCAATTACAATCCTGATTTGAAGTGGGAAGTAAAGAAAACTTTTGATGTAGGTTTGGACTTTGGAATGTTTGATGAACGATTGAGTTTAACTTTAGACTATTATAATTCAAAAACAACAGATTTATTGTATAATTATGATGTAAAGGTTCCGCCTTTTACTTATCCTACTTTGCTTGCCAATTTGGGTGCAATGCGTAATACAGGTTTTGAAATAGCAATCAGCGGTACTCCGTTGAAAACAAAAGATATGGAGTTGAATATCAGTGCTAATGTTGCATTTCAAAAGAATAAGTTGCTTTCTTTGAACGGAACGTATATGGGAGAACCTATGACAGCTAAGGAATACATGAACTTGGGCGGTATGAATGGTGCCGGATTTATTGGTGGATATAATCAAATTATTTATCAAATGGTCGGACAACCGGTAGGCGTATTCTATTTGCCTAAATGCGATGGATTGGTTGATAATGGTTTTGGTGATTATACTTATCATGTTCAAGATATTGATGGCGTGGAAGGTGTTGATTTGGCTGATGGAAAGGATCGTTATATTGCTGGTCAGGCTATGCCTAAAGCTTTATTGGGTGCAAATATCGGATTCCGTTATAAACAATTTGATATTCAGGTACAAATGAATGGAGCTTTTGGACATAAGATTTATAATGGTACTTCTTTGTCTTATATGAATATGAGTCAGTTCCCGACTTATAATGTTTTGGCTGAAGCTCCTCAGAAAAATATTAAAGACCAAACTGTAACCGATTATTGGTTGGAAAAAGGTGATTACCTGCATTTTGACTATGTTACATTGGGTTGGAACTTGAATACAAAAAATCTGAAAGCCATCAAATCTTTACGTGTTACTTTCTCTGTAAATAATTTGGCTACGATTACAGGATACTCAGGGCTTTCTCCGATGATAAACAGTACAACGGTAGGAAGTGACCTTGGTATTGATGACAAGCGTTTCTATCCTTTGTCACGTACTTATTCATTGGGACTTAGTGTTAACTTTTAATTAGATGCATATTATGAAAAGAAGAATATTATATAGTTTGTTGATGACAGCAACACTTGGCTTATCTTCTTGTGAATCTTTCTTGTCGGAAAATCCGAAAGACCAAATTACAGAAGAACAAGCTTATCAGAATTCTACCTTATTATACTTGAATACGGTAGCTTCCCTTTATACGCAAGTAGGTGCTAATGGCGGTGGGGCAGGACTACAAGGTACTGACCGTGGGCTTTATGATTTGAATACTTTCACAACCGATGAAGCTATGCTTCCCACGCGCGGTGGTGACTGGTATGATGGTGGCTTGTGGCAAAATCTGTTTCTTCATAATTGGGGTACGAAGAATGATTTGGTAAAAGGCAGTTGGGATTATCTTTATAAGGTGATTGCACAAGCTAATCAATCATTGGATAAATTGAAAGAAATTTTGGAGAACAATCCGGAGAACATTTCAGTTCCTAAATATATTTCGGAAGTACGGGCATTCCGGGCAATGTACTATTATTATTTATTGGATATGTTTGCCCGTGTTCCATTGGTTACTTCTTCTTCAGTAGCAATGGAAGATGTAGTACAATCTGAACGTTCCGCTGTTTTTAATTTTGTAAGAACCGAATTAGAAGAATCGGTTGAAGACCTAAGCGATGCGCACAGTAATTTGACAGGTGAATATTATGGTAGAATAACAAAACCTGTTGCGTATTTTCTGTTGGCGAAGCTAGCTCTTAATGCAGAAGTCTATGCAGATGACAATTGGACGGACGGTACCAAATTGGATGGAAAGAATATCAAATTTACAGTAGACGGTACTGAAATGAATGCTTGGGAAGCTACAATCGCATACTGTGACAAGATAAAGAATCTGGGCTATAAATTGGAACAAAAATTTGAAGCAAACTTTTCACTTAAGAATGAATCTTCTGTAGAGAATATCTTTACTATTCCGATGGATGCAAATCTTTATAAGAATGAATTTTATAATTTGATTCGTTCCCGCCACTATAATCATGGTAATGCTTATGGTCAAGGTGGATGGAATGGTTCGTCTGCAACAAAAGAAGCTCTCGATGCCTTTGGTTATGGTACAAACTCCCAAGATCCGCGTTTTGAACTTACTTATTATGCAGGAAAAGTAGAAGGACCTAATGGGACTATAAAGCTTGATGATGGAACAGATTTGGAATATGTACCTTCTGAAATTACTTTGGATTTGTCTGGCAAAGCCTCAGAGAAGACGGCAGGTGCACGTATGAAAAAATATGAATTGGATGCTTCTGCTACCAATGATGGTAAACTTCAAAGTAATGATATTGTCCTGTTCCGATATGCTGATGTACTTTTAATGAAGAGTGAAGCTAAAGTGCGTAATGGTGGCAATGGAGATGCTGAACTGACAGAGGTTCGGGAGCGTGCCGGTGCTACTTTGGATGTGACAGCCACTCTTGAAACTTTATTGGAAGAGCGTTTGAGAGAATTTGCATGGGAAGGTCTTCGCCGTCAGGATTTAGTTCGTTTCGGTAAGTTTACCCGCGCATATACTGATAGACCTCAGTTGCCGAAAGAAGATACTGGTTATACTACTGTATTCCCGATTCATGAAGATGTATTGAGCTTGAATGGTAAACTGACTCAAAATTACGGTTATTAATAATTAATGATTTAATGGAAAGTAATATGAAAAAAGTATTCCAATATATGACAACGCTCCTATTGCTGTTGGTGGTGGGAACAAGTTGTGAAGAAGGCAATGATAACTGGAGAATCATTACTGATGCTCAACCGGGAGCTTATATCACTGGTGATGCTACGATTTATAGTGCTACGGCTACATCGTCCCAACTGGTGGCTGCACCGTTGGATGGAGCTCCGGAAGGTACAAATGTAATAGGTATTTACACTTGGCTGAAGTCAAACGGAAGTTTTACCATTCTGAATGTAGATGAGGAAGGTAATGAGATAAATTATGGCAAGGGTGACGTAGTAGCTTCTACTCCTGCTGAAACAGTAGCTTTAGCAGCTGGTGGTACGCCTTTCACTGTTGCGGAGGATGGTTTGTACTATGTGGCTATGAATAAAGCAGATAATCAACTGACGATAATACCTGCTACATTCGGTATTATCGGTGATGCTACTCCCTTGCAATGGAATGGTGAAACTGCCATGCAGGCAAGTTATAATGAAACTCAGGCTACGGTTGAATATACTATTAGTGATGTAACGTTGGATAAGAAAGAAATGAAGTTCCGTTATTCAGGTGATTGGGGGCTGGAATTCCCTTATCAAGGTGGTAAGGTTAAACTTCATACTAATATGGGATATAATGGCGATAATGCATCTGCAATATCAGAAGCTTTTAGTGAGTGTAAAGGTGGTGGAGCAAACTTTCAGGTGGGCAAAGCCGGTGTCTATACAGTTACCTTAAAACTGGATTTGCGTACCGGGCAGTTCTCTGCAAAAGCTGTTTGTACAGCTGAAGATACATCTTCTGCTACATTACCTGAAAAAATGTTTGTAAATGGTGATGCTTGGGAGTGGAAGCAGGATTGGAGTACAGCTCCTGAGATGATACCTGTTCATAGCCATGATGGAATGTTCTGGGGCATCTATTATTTGCAGGCAGGTGACGGAATGAAATTCAATAATGAAAAGAGTTGGAGTACCGGTGAGAATTTCGGAGTGGAAAATGAGGATCCTAAAGGTTATGGTGAATATCCGGCTGGTGGTTCTAATTTAAAAGTTGCTGATACAGGATATTATTTGGTAATTGTATCTTGTACTCTTTCTGCGGATAAAAAATCTATAAACAGAAAAGTTATTCTTGCTGAGCCGAAACTCTTCTTAAGAGGTGCTTGTGCCGGTGGATGGGCAGACGCAGGTGCAGGTAGACCGGATGATTCGGAAGTTGCTTTCACCTTGTCGTCAGATGGCATTGCTTATGAGGCTGTAGCAGCCGGAGACGGAGACCTGCGTATTTATGTGTCTACTGGAATTCAAGGAGTTGATTGGTGGCAGTCTGAATTTCTGCTACGAGATGGTAAAATTGAATACCGTGGTAAGGGTGGCGATCAGGAACCTCGTGTTCAGATAGAAACCGGAAAGACTGTTACTCTTGATTTTAGGACAAATACCGGTACTATCCAATAAGTCTTAAGAATAAAAGAAAGTGAGGCTACAATGGATGAATCTTCATTGTAGCCTCTTCTCTTCTTTTCGATATTAGTTTTAAACAGAAAAATCTAATGATATGAAAAAAGTAAAATTACTTCTTCTTTTTTTATTTTGGATAATTCCCTTTTGCTTCATAGCATGCAGTGACGATGAAATTGGTGGTGGAAGTGGCAATGACGATGGTATTTGGATAGATGTTGCGGCATCTTCTGCCAATTGGGATGGTGAAAAGAGGGCGGACATATCTTATCAGCTGTTGGTATACTCTTTCGCTGACAGTAATGATGATAAATGTGGAGATATCAGAGGACTTATTACAAAACTGGATTACCTTAATGATTTAGGGATAAAGGCTATTTGGCTATCACCTATTCATCCGGCTATGTCATATCATGGATATGATGTGACAGACTATTCAGGGTTGAATCCGCAATATGGAACGATGGCCGATTTTGAAGAGTTGGTTACTAAAGCCCATAGCCTCGGTATTAAAATTTATCTGGATTATGTGATGAATCATACGGGGAGTGCACATCCTTGGTTTAAGGAAGCCAAGGCCTCTCCGAACAATGAATACCGTAACTATTACATCTTCTCACAAGACCCGAAATCCGATATTACTGCCGGTAAAATTCCAATGATAAAGCGGGAAAGCTCTATGGGATATAATGCAGGCGAATGGTTTTCGGCTGGTATAGGTGATGCCATGAAAGGATATTATAAGTTTGTACTCGACTGGTCTAATGCTGCAAGACCCACCATAACAGTTACAAAAGCAGATACTCCGAACGCGGATACTCCGGACGTAACCACGCAAGATGCCAAGTACTTATATTATGGTGAGGGCATTTGCAAGAAATTCTATGCGAGAGGCAATAATAAGTACGAGTTAACGGTTGATCTTGATACGGATTGGGGCTTTTTAATCCGTACAAGCAATACTTCATGGGACAACGGAACGAAGTATGGAGCTCCGTCTAAAGCAAGTAAAGTGCAGTTGGGCAAGCCTTTTACTTTGAGTAATGCAAATCCTGAGGACATATTGTTTGCATCGGTCGAAGCATGGTATTTCCATTCCCATTTCCAAACAGACTGGTTTGCCGACCTTAATTACGGTGCTATTGATGATGCTGACAACTCTCCGGCATATAAAGCAATATCCGCTGCTGCAAAAAAATGGATAGACAGGGGAATTGACGGCTTCCGTTTGGATGCGGTGAAGCATATTTATCACAGTGCCACTTCGGATGAGAATCCCCGTTTTCTGAAAATGTTCTATGATGATATGAACGAATATTATAAATCGAAAGGGCATACAGATGATATTTATATTGTAGGTGAAGTCCTTTCGGGCAGTGACGAGGTGGCACCTTATTATCAAGGACTTCCCGCATTGTTTGAGTTTGACTTCTGGTATAAACTGGACTGGTCGATTGCCAACTCCACTGGTTGTTACTTTGCGAAAGACATACTTTCTTTCCAACAGAAATATGCGAGATACCGTGCCGATTACATAGAAGCTACCAAACTATCCAACCATGATGAAGACCGTACAGCATCCAAACTAGGAAAATCAGAGGCAAAGTGTAAACTTGCGGCTGCCGTATTGCTCACTGCACCGGGCGAACCCTATATTTATTATGGGGAAGAATTGGGTATCTACGGAACGAAAGAAAAGGCGGATGAATATGTACGCAGTCCGATGCTGTGGGGAGATACTTACACTACTGCCTATACGGACAAGATTGATGCCACCGTGGCTTCGAGTATAAAATCCGTAGCAGAACAGAAGGAAAATGCAAATTCGTTGCTGAATACCTATCTCTCTTTTACCCGTTTGCGTAATACCTATCCGGCTTTGGCTCAAGGTACAATGACAAAACATGCGGTATATAACGAATCGAACGAAAAGTACAAGAGCATTGCTGCATGGTATATGACAAAAGATAATGAAAAGATGCTTGTTCTTCACAACTTTGGAAGCGCATCTGTTAAACTGTCATTGACAGATAATATCGAGAAGGCTGTCGGTGTATCGGGAACTGTTCAGGTGAAAGAAGGGGATAATACTTCCATACGGTTGGGAGGATATTCGTCAGTGGTCTATAAAATAGCCCAATAGCCCGTTTACTCATACATCTTTATCAGCACCCTGTTCAGCCATTCCCACCGAAAACGGAACCAGCGACGGGTGCTGATTTGTTTTCCGCCGAAGCGGAGCACGAATTCGCGGTAGCCATGTTTGTGGAAAGGCAGGCCTACGTCCATAAATTCCAGGTGGCGGTAGCCGCGTTCTTTGGCATCGTGCAATGCCTGCCACACGGCAAGAATGCCGGGATATTGCAAAGCGTATGTTTTACGCATGCCGCCGGAGAACCATAGGTATGCACTGTTATTGGAATAGATACAGACGCTTCCGCCAATAACTTTGTCTTTATAGGTTACAATGAAAATACGGCTTTTCCGGGGCATTTGCTTCTCCAGAAGCTGGAAAAAGTCTATGCTTGGGAAATGCCGCCGTATCTTGGCAGAGTAGTTGTAATGCAGCATCTTGGCAAAAGCATGGATTTCTTCCGGGGTATGCGCTTCTTTTACTTCTGCTCCGTTGTTCAGCCCTTTTTTGATTTGGCGGATGCGGGAGGAGCTGAAACGGGATTCTACCTGCTCCACATTATGCAACGAGTTGCGTACGCGCAGCCAGTTGACGGCAAAGTAACGGTTCTTGCGGAATACTTTATAACCGGACAACGAATTGTCCAGATTGCGGAACTCGATAAGGAAGGCTTCCCGCAGGGCTTCGTCCGTGAGGCGTTGCAGCATATCGCTAAAGACAGCTTCACGGTTGAGCGTTTCATCGAAATATTCTCCGATGCCATATACCTCACACCGCTTGATGATGGCGGGTGGAAACAGTCGTACGCTCTTCCGTATGGCGGCAAGCAACTTGGCTACGGGTATTCCGTTTTCCGACGCCACAATAAGCAAAGGTGTGTATCCCGGAGTTGCTTCATAGACGTGAAACAGCTCCGTAGAGTGGAATGTATCGGTTCCCGGCAGTTCGGGTATCCGGCTTCCCCGATGGTATGTAGTCAGTTTCAAGGGCATTGCTGCAAATTTAAAAAAATAATCTTGTATCTTTGCATTACTTAACGACAAAGTATTCATTTCTAAACGATATACACTATGGAAAGTTTTAGCGAATTGATAAAGACCCGCCGCAGCATGCGGAAGTTTACAGAAGAGGAGTTGACGCAAGAACAGGTGGTTACGCTGATGAAAGCCGCACTGATGGCGCCTACTTCCAAACGGAGCAATGCGTGGCAGTTTATCGTGGTGGATGATAAGGAAACATTGAAAAAGCTGTCTTTCTGTAAAGAGCAGGCGTCGCAATTCATAGCGGATGCCGCATTGGCTGTGGTTGTAACCGCCGACCCGCTGGCAAGCGACGTCTGGATAGAAGATGCCTCTATCGCTTCCATTTACCTGCAACTTCAGGCGGAAGATATGGGATTGGGCAGTTGCTGGGTACAGCTTCGCGAGCGTTTTACGGCATCCGGCATGTCCTCTAACGAATATGTGCACGAAGTACTCGACATGCCTTTGCAGTTGCAGGCTCTCAGTATCATTGCCATCGGGCATAAAGGAATGGAGCGCAAGCCTTTCAATGAGGACAACCTGCAATGGGAAAAGATTCACCTTAACAAATATGGAGGAAAGTAACGGTGAGCGCGGCGAAAGCAAATAACAATAAAGATACCTATAAGGCTACGGCTATCACGCTGATTGTGTTCGGCGTGCTCTATCTGGCAGACAAACTGCTGCATTTCTCCACACTGGGACTGTCGTGGGTGATGAACCGGGATAATTTTCTGCTTTATACGGCGGTCATCTTCCTGTTATTCAAGAATGACAAGTCGGTGGGACTGGTGCTGACGGGCCTGTGGCTGATATTGAATTTCGGATTGATAACGGCTCTGCTCGGTACTATGTCCGCTTATTTGCTGCCGGTGGCACTGTTGGTTGTAGGCGGTATTTTGTATTTGGTATCTACGAGATAAGATGAAAAGAAGCATAGAAGATACATCTGTTGTATTTATCGGAGCCGGCAATCTGGCTACGAATCTGGCAAAGGCGCTTTATTATAAAGGATTCCGTATCGTGCAGGTATACAGCCGTACGGAAGAGTCGGCGCGAACATTGGCACAGGCGGTAGAGGCTGCCTATACTACCGACTTGTCGTCTGTGGCAGCGGATGCCTGGCTGTATATCGTTTCGCTGAAAGATGCGGCGTTTGTGCAACTGCTGCCCGAAATTGTTGCCGGAAAAGAAAATGCCCTGTGGGTACATACAGCCGGAAGTGTCCCGATGGACGTTTGGGCAGGCAAGGTAAACCGGTATGGCGTGTTCTATCCGATGCAGACATTCAGCAAACAGCGTACGGTCGATTTCCGACAGATACCGGTTTTCGTGGAAAGCAACTCTGCGGAGGATACCCGGACACTGAAAGATATTGCTTCCGTACTCTCCGAGAATGTGTATGAGGCCGATTCCGAACAGCGTAAAAGTCTGCACCTGGCAGCGGTGTTCACTTGTAATTTTACCAATCATATGTATGCCCTTGCAGCCGGGTTGTTGAAGAAATACGGGCTTCCTTTTGAAGTAATGCTGCCTTTGATAGACGAGACCGCCCGTAAGGTGCATGAACTCGAACCGCGTCTTGCGCAGACGGGGCCTGCCGTGCGGTATGACGAAAATGTTATCGGCGAGCACTTGCAGATGCTTTCCGACGAGCCGGACATGCAGGAACTGTACAGGCTGATTAGCGAAAGCATACATCGGCAAAATAGTTAACTTCTTGGAAAGAATAAGGATGAGTACAATCAATTACGATTTGAATAAGATAAAAGCCCTCGCCTTTGATGTGGACGGGGTGTTGAGCGCCAATGTCATTCCGATGAGTACGGAAGGCGAGCCGCTGCGTACGGTAAACATAAAGGATGGCTATGCCTTGCATCTGGCTGCCAGACATGAAATTCCATTGGCTATCATTACCGGTGGACGCACGGAAGCGGTGCGCAAGCGTTTCCTTGCTTTGGGATTATTGCCGGAGAATATCTATATGGGGTCTTCCGTCAAGATACACGATTATCGCGACTTCCGCGACCGCTACGGCCTGCGGGATGAAGAAATTCTATATGTAGGCGATGATATTCCCGATATTGAGGTGATGCGCACTTGCGGTTTGCCTTGCTGTCCGCGGGATGCCGCTCCTGAGGTAAAATCCGTTGCCCGCTACATCTCTCACAAAGAGGGGGGATACGGTTGCGGACGGGATATCGTGGAGCAGTTCCTGAAAGTGAAAGGCCTTTGGATGGCAGACGAGCGGGCCTTCGGCTGGTAACTTCTGCCGGTTTGATACTCCGCAATCCATAATTCATAACTTATAACTCATAACTCTACTAAAAGCCATGTTGGATAATCTCAAAAAATATAAAGTTATACTTGCCAGCAACTCTCCCCGTCGGAAAGAGTTGCTGGCAGGACTTGGTGTGGACTACGAAGTGCGTACCCTACCGGATGTAGATGAATCGTACCCTGATACATTGCAGGGTGCGGATATACCTCTTTATATCGCAAAAGAAAAAGCGGATGCCTATCGGAACATGTTGCAACCGGGCGAACTGATGATAACTGCCGATACCATTGTCTGGCTGGACGGGCGGGTGCTTGGGAAACCTAAAGACCGGGAAGACGCTTTGTGCATGCTGCGGGATATGTCCGGTCGCACCCACGAAGTGTTTACCGGAGTTTGTATTACTACAACGGAATGGCAGCGCAGCTTTGCCGCTCAGACGGAAGTACGCTTTGCTGAGCTGAGCGAAGAAGAAATAACCTATTATGTAGATAAGTTCCGGCCGATGGATAAAGCCGGTGCCTATGGGGTGCAGGAATGGATTGGCTTTATCGGGGTAGAGAATATTTCGGGAAGCTATTATAATATTATGGGGCTGCCGGTGCAGCGGCTTTATAAGGAGCTTGTCAAGGTTTGAATCCGTAATATCTCGAACGGAAATAAACGACGTTTTTTTGATGGTTGGATATAGTTAAGGGTTGCGCTTTTGTAAGTGCAGCCCTTTTGCTTTATATTCGGATACATTTATCTTTGAAATGTGCTAATCTTGGTGTAGAGATACCCAGAGCACAGGTGATTTATTTATTGCAGACCGGATTTTACTCTTTTTGTACTAAATCTTACTCATGGTGATGCTGTCTTTTACGGATATTTGCGCAGGCAATAGAATGTTTATTTGTGACTATTGAATACTAACTATAAAACACTAATACTTATGAAACATTTAATGAAATTATTATTTGTTCCGTTTTTGCTATTCTTTTCTTGCACTACGCAAGTCGATGGCGTTTTGAACGACGGTGATCTTCCTCAGAACAATGAGGATGCTTCTGTGGAAGCTACTTTGCATCCCGTCGGTATCAGTTTTAGTAAATCAAGTATTGCTGCATTTGCAGAAGAAGGTATTTCAGAAATTGGCATTTATGTGTACATGGACGGTTCTCTTATATATGGAGAGAAGCAACCTTTGGTGCATGGTGCTATTGAAGTTCCCTTACCTTTGGGTGAAAACCTACAGACTTTTGTTGTGGCGAATGCGGATGAGGTGGCTGATGCCGATCAGCTTTCCACGGCTGTTATCCGTCAGAACGATAATATGCAAAAGCCGGTTTACATTTCTGAAATAATAGGTTTTACTTCTGATAATTCCGTAAAGTCACTTGATGTGGAGCTGAAGCGGTTAGTGGGTCAGGCTGTGTTTGCTCCGGTGGAGTCGCAGGAGGAAATGGATGGCATTACTCAATTTGATGCATTGGACATAACTTTCACCAATGTAGGAGTAGCTTATAGTGTGAAAGAAGAAAAGGCTGTTCTTGAGGATGTCACTGTACGCACAAACCGAGAGTCAGGTTTCGGTGCTTATGTTTATTCTTTCCCTACGGAGAACAACGGTTCACGCACTTCTGTTGATGTCGCTTATCTGAAAGAGGGAGTAATAGTGAACCGTACGAATGGCTCTCTCGATACGGGTATCATCTTTAAATCTTCCAAACGTTCGGTTGTTCATATGGAAATACTGAATGAAGACTGGGTGGAAACCGAGTGGGAGAGTATGATAGAAGAAATTGATTTTTAAAAAACAGCAAAATCTGATATGAGAAAAAGTATATTATCAGCTGTGGCAGGAGTGACGTTCTTGCTCGGCATTGCCGCTTGCTCCGAGGAGAATAAATATGATTCTTCGGTGGTGACGGACATTCAATTGTATCTGGACGATGAGGCTTATTCGCTGAATACCGGCTCGTCCAATAAGCCGTTGTTTATTTATGCCTCCGATGGCAGGTATGTGGCTAACTATTCTACGTTATATCGTTTTCAGCTTCCTAACGGTACATACCGTGTTGTTGCTACTACCGAAGCGGATTCTCTTCCTCATCCGGGCAATTTGAACGACATCGTGCTTAATCAAGACCCGAAAGCAGAGAAAGTATATGCTTTATCCGCACCTGTGGAATACACTTCTCCGTTTAATAATCCTTTGGAGGTTCGTATGTACAACCGTACCGGTACGCTCCGTTTGAGAGCTACAGACCGTAAAGCGGACAAACGGTATTCCACGATACGTGCTATTGTATCTACACCTATATCCGGGTATAAGATTTCGGATGCCACATTTGTGAAGTCTCCTATCGAGGTGGTACGCAATACTGCGACTTCTACAGGGGGTGTGAACTATACCGATGATTTGGTGCTGTTTGAAACAGAGACCAGTCAAGAAGCCGTAACTGTACGTATTGAGTATCTCGATGAGAAACAACAGGTAATTCAGACCAAGGACATAGATGGTACCTTCTCCATTTTGCCTAAACAGCTCACTACGGTTTCATTCGAACTTAATAATCCGGATGAACCTACAATTCAGGATTATACGGTAACGATTACTCCCGAAGAATGGGAAGAAGAGGATATTACTCCTGATGCTCCTATTCGTGTGCCGGATGGATATACATTCGTCAGCCCCGGAGAGAATATTAATAATGTTTATAACAAATTGAAGAGTGATGAAACGGCAGCAGACATTAAACTGTTCCTAAAAGCTGGAACTACTTATCAGTTTACATCCAAGACATTGGATAATATTCCGAAAGGACTTTCGATTGTTGGACAAGAACCTAAAGCCGGTGAAGACCTTGCCGTGTTGGAATTGAAATCAAGTTTGAGTATGGAAAGTGAGAATCTGATTGAGGAACTCCATTTTGAGAATTTGGTTATAAAAGTAGATGCACAAGATTTCTTCAGACTGAAAAATCAAAAATTCCATGTAGGTACTATTTCATGGAAGAACTGTGAAATTAATGATTTGCAACGTACTATGTGGTATCAGGAGGTAGATGCCGCTCAAAAGCAGATTGTGGATAAGGTCTGCATTGAGAGTTGCCGTGTTTTGGGTTTGAATTCGGGTAAGAGTGGCTTGTTCGGCCTTTCTACCAAACAGGATGCCCCGATACATGCCTTTGAATTTAGAAACTCGACTTTCCACGCCAATGATATGACAAAAGCGTTGATTACAGGAGTTAGCTCAATGAAAGGTAATCTGGATATAGTAGTGGAGAACTGTACGTTTGTTGCCACGAAAGCAGGTATGACTTTCTTTGACTTGAATGCCAAGAATATTACCGACGGAAGTGTCATAATAAAAAACAACCTTTTCAGTGGTGAGGTTGATGCTGATAATGGTACTTGGTTCAGCCTTCATAAAAATATCACTACCCGTACATTCGAGAACAATTATATCACCAATGGTTTTGCATTGAAAAACTGGGGTGTGGAAGAGGATGAAAAACCGATAGAAACCGTTCTTCCCATGAATGAACTGTTCGAAGATGTGTCTAACAGGAATTTCACCATTAAGGATAAATCCTCTGAGGTTTATACACAAGGCATCGGTGACCCGTATTGGAGAAAATAAAACCGGAATACTAACGAAAAACAAATAAAAACTATGAGAACTTTCTTATTCATATTATTGGCGGGCTTGTTAGGAGCATGTAGCGACGATGGCGAACTGAATGGCGCCGTGGAAGCCGATAATCTGGAACTGTCGAAGAATGAACTGAAACTTTCCAATGTAGCCGGTTCTTCTACTGTGGATATAACGGCTACTGCCGACTGGGTGGCTGCTGTGGTAGAACCGGTTGGCGATGCGGAGAATACGTGGCTTACCTTGTCGAAAGATAGTGGTACGGGAAATGATGAACTTCGTCTGTTTGTTACGGAAAATACAGATGGAGCCAAACGTACTGGTAAGGTTAAAATAACCATGGCGGGTGCCGGTGCTGCTTTGGAACAGGAGATTTCCGTAGAGCAACTGGGTTCCGACCCTGACATTCTGTTTGAATTTACTTCCGAACCTATCTCTTTCCGGGGAGCGGAAGTGGAACTTAAAGTCGTTTCTAACATAGAGTGGAAAATGAATATCGATGAGCAGTGTGATTGGATTGAAGTAGTGGAGGAAACTCCGGCAACCCGTAATTTCACTACCGATAACCTGAAACTCAAAGTGGCTCTTAATACGGGTGTTGCCCGTTCTACGGAACTTGTTTTCAAAACAGTAGGCGAATACAAACTGCAACGTGTACTGAAAGTAATGCAAGAAGCAGTGAACGGTATGGCAACCATTGAACAGGATGAGTACGCCATTCCGTATAAATGCCGTAAACTGGTAATTCCTTTCACCCAGGAAGGGGATGAATTGGTAGAGGATTTCGATGCCATTCCTTCTGAGTCTTGGATTACTCACAATAAGCGGGAGTCAACAGGAAATGAGATTGTATTGACAATTGCAGATAATGAGGGTGTTTTACCCCGTACATGTACAGTGCGTATCTTGGATAAGAGCGTGACGATTTTCCAATACGGAAAGCCCGATACCGGCATCGGTGATGACAAGAGTGTCGGAGCGTTGGCTTTCCCCGGTGCGGAAGGTGGTGGTCGCTTTACTACGGGCGGACGTGGCGGTACACTCTATAAGGTTACCAATTTGGAAGATTACGGTAGTGGAGAAACACCGATAAAAGGTAGTCTGCGGTATGGTATCGAGCAAGTGGAAGGTCCTCGTACTATCGTTTTCGATGTTGACGGTATTATTGAATTGAAACAGGGTATTTATCTGGTAAATCATCCGGATTTGAGCATCATCGGACAGACTGCTCCGGGAGAGGGTATTACATTGAAGAATTATAATTTTTCTTTCAATCTTTCCAAAAAGCCGGAAGAAGGTGCAGGAAGTAAAATCAATGCTATTGTCCGTTTCTTGCGAATCCGTCCGGGAGATACTCATTCCGATTATGCCGAGGATGCTATTGGCGGACGCTATTTTACAGATGGAATCATCGACCATGTTACTGCCGGTTGGAGTGTGGATGAAACGTTGACTTTCTATGGAGTGAGAAACTTTACGGCGCAATGGTGCATTGCCAGTGAGAGTCTGAACTTGTCTAACCATGCCAAAGGCGCCCATGGTTACGGTGCTATGTTTAGCGGTGATAATGCTTCTTTCCACCATATTCTGTTGGCACATCATGGTAGCCGTTGTCCGCGTATCTCCGATCTTTCGGAACCGGGAACTCAGGCTGACTATGACTATTGCGGATATTTTGATGTACGCAATAATGTTTATTACAATTGGAGTGAAAGCGGTTTCGGAAGCTATGGTGGCAAGTATGCCAAATTCAATCTGACAAATTGTTATTATAAACCGGGACCGGCTACCGGTACGGGATATAAGTCATATCGTATTCTTTCTTCCGATCCCACTGCCAGAGCTTATATCGATGGTAATTATGTAGAAGGTAATTCGAAGGTCAGTGCCGATAACTGGACGGACGGTGTTTGGGCGCAGTTTGATAAGAGCTTGATTGAGCAAGGTGTGTCTGAAGAAGAGAAACAAGCTATGAAGATGGCGGATTATCAACCGTTCGGTAAGGTGACCAGTCATACGCCGCAAATTGCTTATGAAAGAGTATTGGATTATGCCGGGGCTTCTTTGCGTCGTGATGAGATAGACCAGCGAGTAGTAGGAGAAGTCAGGGCAGGAAGTGCTCCTTATAAAGGTTCGAAGATGCAATATTGGGATGACAAAGGAAATTTGGTTACTCTGAAAGACTCTGATAAAAAACCGGGTATTATCGATACTCCGACTGATGCAGCCGGAGGCTATAAAGAAGTGAAGAAAGGTTACCTCTGGCCGGATAGTGATAATGACGGCATACCCGATATTTGGGAACAGGCATACGGCATGAATCCGGAAGACCCTACAGATGCCAATCAAATCAGTACCAATGTAGATCCTAATGGCCGTTACTCCAATTTGGAAGTATATTTCCATAATCTGGTGCAGCATATCGTTTATTATCAGAATGAAGGTGGTCTGTCTATGGAGAGAAAATAGTGAACAACACATACATATACTATATATTTTAGAAAAATGAATAAGTTAATCATAAGCATATTTACTTTGTTGATGGTAGCGGTCGGTGCAATGGCACAGACTGCCACCGTAACAGGTACGGTGACCGACGACTATGGTCCTGTAATCGGCGCCACTGTGATTGTACAAGGTACGACATTGGGTTGTACTACGGATTTGGATGGCAAATTCACATTGACAAACGTTCCTGATGTGAACAAGGCTGTTTTGAAAATCAGTTTTGTAGGTATGGAAGAAGTGAAAGAACCGTTGAAGGGTCGTACTTCGGGTATTAATATACACATGACTGAGTCTGCCAGTATGCTGGAAGATGTAGTCGTTATTGGTTACGGTACTCAGAAAAGAGGTAATCTTACCGGTTCTATCTCCAGTGTGTCGGGAAAGATTCTGGAAAAAGTGCAGACAACTTCTGCAGCCGAAGCTATTGTCGGTAAACTGCCGGGCGTACAGGTGACGACGGTCGATGGTTCGCCCGATGCGGAAGTTAAGATTCTGGTACGTGGCGGCGGCTCTATCACACAGGACAACAGTCCGCTGATTATTCTCGACGGTTTTGAAGTAAACAGCCTGAATGATGTTCCGCCCACGGATATCGAATCTATTGAAGTATTGAAGGATGCCGCTTCTACAGCTATTTATGGTGCTCGTGGAGCCAACGGCGTTATTTTGGTGACAACCAAGAATCCGACGGAGGGTCGTGTTTCTATCAGCTTGAATACCTATGTACAAACCAAGACGCTTTCCAACAAACTGGATGTGATGGACCCGTATGAATTTGTATTGATGCAGTATGAGAATGCCCGCCAGAAGAGCTCCAATCCGACTGACTTTAACAATAAATACGGTCATGCCTACGAACATTATATCTATCAAGGCGACCCTGGTACCGACTGGCAGGATGAGGTGTTCGGTACTCATCCCGTGGCTTCTTATCTTGATCTCAGTGTGAATGGCGGTACGGAGAAAGCAAAATACAAACTGGCTTTTATTCATCAGGATCAACCCAGCGTAATGGTAGGCAATGGTTTGAAGCAGAACAACCTGAATGCCTCGTTCAACCTAAAGCCTTTCAAGTTTCTCACAATGGAATATCGTACCCGCTTGTTGCATAAGGAAGTAGACGGTTCCGGAACAGAGGGAGTCAGTTTGTTGGATGCTTTGCGCCAGGCACCTACCGAAGGATTGGATGAATACATGACTCTACCTGAGGACGATACTTATTTCGATCCGGACCAGCTGGAAGAAGTCGTACGTTTCAATCCCAAAGAAGAGTCAGAAAAAAACTATAAGAAACGTATTAATAAGTCGCTCAATACCATGGGAGCGCTGACATGGGAAATAAAGAAAGGACTGACTTTGCGCAATGAGTTCGGTTTTGAAAATAATACCGAAGAACAACGCAAATTCTGGGGTATGGGCACCAAGAATGCCAAGAATAACAATAACCAGCCTATGGCGGAATGGATGATGAAGCAAGGCACCAAGTGGCAGTTGACCAATGTATTGAACTACAACTTTACTTTGGATGATGATGCGCACGATATCCGGCTGATGTTGGGACAGGAAATCAAACACCAGCAAACCAAGACCAAGACTTATTCCACCCGTTATTTCCCGGAGAATACTACGGCCGAGCAGGCGTTTGACAATCTGTCACTCGGTACTCCGTACGAAAATTCTTCAAAAGCGGATTCTCCCTCACGCATATCTTCTTTCTTCGGTCGTATCAATTATGGATATAAGGACAAATATCTGGCTACGTTTACGCTTCGTGCCGACGGCTCATCGAAATTCGCTTCCAATAATCGTTGGGGATTCTTTCCGGCAGGAGCTTTGGCATGGCGTCTTTCCAATGAAGACTTTATGCAGGACATTCCCTGGATTTCCAACCTGAAACTACGTTTGAGTTACGGTACTTCCGGTAACGACCGTATTGATGCCGACCTCTATCAGAAACTCTACGGAGTAAGCAGCAAGACGCCTGCCGGCTGGGGCGAAATAAGCCGCTACTATTATCAGTTCTATAATACCAGATATGTGTACAACCCCAATGTGAAATGGGAGACTACCATTACCCGTAATCTTGGTTTCGACTTCGGTTTCTTTAAGGAACGTCTCAGCGGTACGGTAGATATTTACTGGAATACGGTGAAAGATTTGCTTGTTCCTTCGGACATTCCCGGCTATACGGGGTATACCAAATTGATGACTAATGTGGGGCAGACTTCCAATCGGGGTATCGAACTTCAGTTGAATGCCTATATCGTTGAAACAAAAGATTTCTCTCTGAATGCGAATTTCAATATCGGTCATAATAAGAACAAAATAGACAAACTGGCAAGCGGTGAGAAAGAATGGATACTGACTTCCGGTTGGAATAAAGGTCTGATGAATGCTGATGATTACCGTGCTTACGTAGGTGGTACCAGTGGTCTGATTTACGGATACGTCAATGACGGTTTCTATACGGTGGATGATTTTGAATCGTTCGATGCTAAATCGCGTACTTGGAAATTGAAAGAGGGTGTGGTAGACTCCAGCCCGTTGTCGGATACTCCGCGTCCCGGTAATGCCAAGTTCAAGAAGCTGACTCCGGTAGACCCGAACAGCGCCAATCCTTATCAACTGACAGAAGCCGACCGTACCGTTATCGGAAATACAACTCCGAAGTTCTCGGGTGGCTTTGGCTTGAACGCTACCTATAAAGGTTTTGACCTCAGTATGTTCTTTAACTTCATGTACGATTTCGATGTATTCAATGCCAATAAGGTAATGCTTACCACGTGGGCGGATAACCATGAAAATAACTTCGGCATGGAAGTAGCTTCCGACAGACGTTGGCGCAATTTCGACGATATGGGTAATGAAATCCGCTATAGTCCGGAAATTCTTGCCGAATTCAATAAGAACGCTACTATGTGGAATCCTACATCCATAGGTAAGCCTATCTGTATGTCTTATGCAGTGGAAGACGGTTCGTTCCTGCGTCTGAACTCGGCTACTTTGGGTTATACGCTTCCGCAGGAGTGGACTAAGAAAGCAGGTCTGAGCAAAGTGCGTTTTTATGTGGCGGGAAGTAACCTGTTTACTATTACCGGATATACCGGATATGACCCTGAAGTGGATATTGCCACGGGATTAACGCCGAATATAGACAATAACCGTTATCCGCGTAGCCGTACCTATACTTTTGGCGCACAGTTGACCTTTTAGTTGAATCTTTAAAAAAAGAACTATGAATAAGAAACTTTTATATGCGTTCGTTGCAGGTTCTCTGCTTTCTTTGTCTTCCTGCAATGACTTCTTGGATGTGACACCGGCTTCGGGATTTACCCCCGATTACGTATTCTCTTCCGAGACGGAGATGAAATCATTGATGACCCGTATTTATTCTTCCATGACGGAAGACGGTCTTTACGGCAGTAATCTGGCCAGCGGATTTAATACGAATACCGATGTGGAAATGTCTTCCTTCAAGAACAGTACGGTCAATTCCGCAGGGTCGGATATAGGTTGCTTTGATGCACGTCCCACCTGGGGAACACTGAACAGTACTTGGAATAATCTGTATTTTGTCATAAACTATGCCAATGACTTTTTGCAATCCGTTCAAGAGTCTCCTCTTTGGTCGGAAGAGATAGGTAAAGAAGGCCCTACCGAAACACAACAGATGTATGGCGAGGTAAAGACACTTCGTGCCATGTTCTATCTCGACTTGATTCGTACATGGGGCGATGTGGTGTTTGTTACCGAACCTACAGAGTCTACGGATGATTTCTTCAGTCGCGGCACTACCAACCGTGACAAGATACTCGAATTCCTTATTGATGATCTTATTGCAGCAGAACCGATGATGAAGTATGCTGCCGACTTGGATTACGGTGTAGAACGTGCTTCACGCGAATTCTGTCAGGCACTTATCGGACAGCTTGCCTTGTACCGTGGCGGTTGGGCATTACGTGCCGATAAAGATAATCCTACGAATGTAGGCTATATGGAGCGTGGAAATAATTTCGAGCATTATTATCAGATTGCCGTTACCTATTTGGGCAAGGTTATCAAAGAAGGCAAGCACGATTTGAAACAGAGTTTTGAAAACCTGTGGATGAACGAATGTAACTGGAAAACCGCCAATGATGATGATGTTATTTTTGCAGTTCCCATGCTGAAAAGTATAAGTAGCCGTTTTGCTTATAATATCGGTGTTACCATTGCCGAGGGTAACCATGAATACGGAAGTGCCCGTAATTACGTCACTTTCTGCGGCACTTATATCTTTTCGTTCGATAAGGACGATTTGCGTCGCGATATGACTTGTGCGCCTTATAAATACGATAAGGATTTGAATCAGGAATATGATATGGGTATTGCCGGTATGGGGGCAGCCAAATGGTCTAAACTCTATATGCAGTCTCCGTTGGGCACAAGCAGCGGAACCAACACAGGTGTCAACAATGTGCGTATGCGCTTTGCCGACGTATTGTTGATGTATGCCGAAGCCGTGAATGAACTTTACGGTCCCCGTGAGGATGCGCAGGAAGCTTTGAAGCGTGTGCGTCGCCGTGCTTTTGCCTCTTCTCTCCATGCAGAGAAAGTGGATACTTATGTGGCATCGCTTACCAATGAACAGGATTTCTTCCAGGCCATTATGAATGAACGTAAGTGGGAATTTGGCGGTGAAGGTATCCGTAAGTACGACCTTGCCCGGTGGAATAAATACGGTGAAGTTATTTATAACCTTTACAATGAAATGATTAATTGGGGACTGGTAGCCAACGGTACGGCTGTGCCGGGAATAGAGAAAGTACCCGAACGCATCTACTATAAGAGCGTACCCGACCCGGAACATGCCGGTCGTACGGTTCTTGACATTGTGGGAATCGATGAATACGGTCCCGAGGTGGGACGTCCTGCCGGTTATGAGATGAAGGAATATGCCATTACATGGCGTACGCTCAATCAGGAGACCCAGCAGTATGAGCCGGCAAGCGAAATTTACTGGAGTTTCCGTGGATTCATTAATAAAAACAATGAGCAGATGGTGAAACCTACCGATCCTTTGCGTTATCTCTGTCCTTATCCGTCCAAAGTGATTACCGACCATAGAGGACTGATTCAAAACTATTACGGATATTAATTACAGCTAAAAGATGAAACTTATGATAAAGTTATTTCATAAACTGATGACGGCCGCATTGCCCGTATTGCTGTGTGGAACACTGCTTACCGGCTGTACGGATGATAAATATAATAAGATAAACGACCTGTTCCAGCCTCGTTTCGTATTGGAGGAGCCGGAAGTGAAAGGCAATTCTATCAGCCTTGTGTGGTATAAGGTTAATGATGCTGTTTCCTATACGGTGGAGTATTACCTCGACCAGTACCACAGCAACTTGTTCATGGCTCAGGAAACAACAGTACCGCAATTGTTTGTCGATGACATTCCTTACGGAACTACGTATTACATTCGTGTACGTAGCAATGCGGCTGATGAGGCCAACAATTCGCAGTGGAGTTACACCACGGCTTCTACCGAGAAACGGCCGGAATTTACCCGTCTGCTCGAAGATGTTTCAAAGACAGAGATTACAGAAACAACTGCTATTATCCGTTGGAAGAAAGATTATAAGAAAGATCCCGTGGACAGTATCAGCGTAATGCCTATGATGGACGCTACATTGCCGGGAGTAAGCCGTTATCTCACCATTGATGAAATGTTGCAGGGGTATGCGGAAATTGAAGGGCTGACGAAGAATACGCTTTATACAGTTAATGTATACGATACTAATAAACCTCGCAAGTACGACAAACCTTACAATTCCGTAACGCTCCGTACTGCCGGACCGTCTGCATCGTCCATTCCTGTAGGACCGGAAGACGATCTTTCTGCCATGTTGCTGGAGAATGACCTTAATCCGGAGATTCCGGAAGGAACGGAATATTACCTGCCTGCCGGTTCTTCCTACCGTATTACTCCGTTCGAACTTGCCAAAGGTTTCCGTCTGGTAGGTAGCAGTGAGGGTGTCAAGCCGAAAGTGATTTTGGACGATTGGTGGAGGATTGCCGAAGGCTCGTATATTACGGCATTGGAATTTGAGAATATCGAGTTTTCACATACATCCAACAATAAGTATTTCATGAATGCCGACAAGTCATTCACCATTGAAAGTGTCAGCTTCGTCAACTGCGATTTCATCGGGCTTACCCGTGGCTTCTGGCGTCATCAACAGGCAACCAGCAAGCATATCATGAGCTTTGCGGTGGAAGGATGCCGTTTCGATAAGTGCGGTTGGCAGACAGGTGGTTACGGTTTGATGGATTTGCGCTCGTTCAATGACCCGACAGCATACGACCAAGTGGATAAAGTTGTCTTCCGCAATTGTACGTTCAGCCGTGACAATGACGGTACGACAGGATTCGGTTGGGGCAATCTTTTCAATGCACCTTACATTGATAAGCCCATACAGTTGGAATTCAAGAATATCACCGTTTATAACTACTGTCTCAATAAGCGTTTGATAAATATCGGTTCTGCCGTAGGCTCCGAACTGACTATCGAGGGCATGGTGCTTGCGTCGCCTTCAGGAGACCTTTATGTGGCGGGTGCCAATACCACTACTCATTTTGCCAACAACTATACGACGAAAGATTATGCTTTGGGTGGTGCCAAGATGAATGCTACAGACTTGGATATTACGGCAGCCGAACTGTTTGCCGATCCCGACAATGGCGACCTTACCATCAAAGACAGTTCTTCGCCGATAGTTACCAATCGTGCGGGTGATACACGCTGGTTGCCTTGATAAAAGAACGATAATAAAACTGACGAAATTATAAACTTAAAAATTTAATAATATGAAACTTAAACATTTATTCTATGCAGCAGCCGTCTCTACATTGGCGGCTGCTTGCAGCGAAGCAGACGAGTTGAGCTCCGGTATCCGCTCAGAGAAGACATTGGATGCCATCCATTCGGGCACGGACCGTTTTGCCACACGTGTCAATCTGAACAGCGAGTGGGAGAGTGGTGATGCTATCGGAGTATATATGCTCGATGCAGGAACAGGAAACATCCGTAACTCTGCAATGAATATACAGTATAATGCCGATGTGGCAGAAACATCTACAGAAACCAACTTTGTAGCTGCCGCAGATGGAATAGGTATTTATGACCAACCGTGCGATTTCGTGGCATATTATCCCTATTCTTCCGGTGAGGAAGGGAAAGTGGATGCCGGTGCAGGTGTATACAAGATAGACTTGGCAGACCAGTCTGCCGGTATTGCCGGTCATGACTTGATGTGGGCAAAGGTTGAGAACAAGACTTCGGATGAATTGCTAAGTAGCGGGCTGTCTATGACTTTTCATCATCAGTTGGCATTATTGTATGTAAATATAGGTAATGAAGATGTGAAAGTCGAAAATGTGAAAGTAAATGGACTCAATACAACTGCTCATTTTGACCTGCTCAAAGGAGAACTGTCTGTAGATGATGCACCGAAAGCAGTCACTTTACATAAATTGTCTGATAAATCGTTTGTAGGTGTGATGCTTCCTGTTGCTAATATAGCAAAGGTTATGTCTGTAACCATTGAAGCAGGTGGAAAGATTTTTCAATATATGGTACCGGCAACCAGTAAGATTTCTAAGTTTGAAGCCGGTTATGAATACATATTTAACATAAATCTGAAAAACTCATCCGGCGATTTGATTTCGGGCGGGAATGGAAGTAATGAAGGTTGGAAACCTGGTGAGAATGAAGGTGGCGATGCTACAGAGACCAATCCGGAAATACCAAGTGGATATGAAACCATTCCGGTTAATGGTGATACAGAACTGACTACTGTGTTGGACGGTGCTTCTGGTAAGATTGCTTTGTTGTTTGCATCAGGTAATTCTTACAATTTTAGCACTAATCTGGTGATACCGTCTGCGGTTACGGAATTGATGTTGTTGGGTGACGGGAAACAGCAAGTGGTATTGTCCATGAAGAGCATTATAAATACCGGTCTTCAGAAACTTTCTTTGAATAATTTAAAGATTACAGGCGAATCAAATGCAACTTTGTTGAGTAATGCGGCAGAAGATAACCTTGATAACCAATTTGCATCGGGTGCAGTGGTAGAGATTAAAAAATGTGAGCTTACAGGAATGAAATATGTATGTAATTGGGATGGTAATAAGGATCGTGATGTTGAAAGAAATGCCTTGTCTTCTTTTGTGGTAAACGATTGTTATATGCACGATATCGTTTCTGTCTTTGAAGAATATCGTTCGGAGACGATGATGTTTACAAATTCTACTTTCTATAAGATGTCGGGACAGGCTATTCATCCGCATACTTATGGTACTGCTCCCAATCCTACAATAACCGTACAATATTGTACATTGGTTGGTTTGGATAAAACTCCGATTCAAGGAACCAATCAAGGTTGTAATATAACGTATGAAAACAACGTTTCTGCTATGATAGATCCGGAACATTCCAATTTGTCCTATAACACAAGTAGTTCGAATGGCGATGGCAATTATGCGGCGAAGAATGACGGCGATGGAAAAGTGGCAACTGGTGGTTTCAAGCACGTTAATTTTAATACCGATTATACAGTATCTGACTTGTTCGTGAATGCAGCCAACGGCGACCTTACGCTCAAAATTGATGTTCAAGCAGGTGATCCCCGCTGGTATAAATCAGTAGAATAATCCGTGTTTACGTATAACAATTATTTAGACTATAACTTTATGAAATTATTTCATACCCTATTATATCCCCTTTTGGGACTATTGTTCCTCTCCTGCTCGGACAACGAGCAGGAGACGGGTGATAATCCTGCGCCTACTACCGGTACGATTACGTTCGGTGTAGACCTGACAGGCTTTACCACCCGTGTCACACAAGACGGCACGTCTTGGACGAATGGGGACAAGATTGGAACATTCGCCTTGGATGCCGATACGTCCGAGCCGGTATTGGACAATGTGAATGTACCTTATGTATGTGCTGAGGACGGTCAGTCGGTAGCATTCACTTCGGAAACACCGCTTGCTGTGCAGGACGATGGCAAGCCGGTGAAGTTTGTCGCTTACTATCCGTATAATGTCGATATGCAGGATTTTAACTATCCGGTGTCGATAGCCGACCAAAGCAATGGAAGTACCGCTTGCGACTTGCTGTACGGTACTGCATCCGAACCGTATGTGTATGATAAAGAAAGCGATACGAACATTGCGTTGAAATTTACACACCGTCTCTCAAAGGTGGTTTTGAAGTTCATGGATATGGAAAAGAACCCCTTGACGGTAAGTGATGTGAAGATACTGGGTATGCCGGTTTCCGCTGCATTCAATGTGCAGACGGGGGCGTTGACAACAGATGATAATTCCGTAGCCGATATAACTCCTTACGTGAATTCTGCTAACAATTATCGTGAAGCCATCATTCTGCCCGTTGCTTTAAGCGATGCTTACAAGGTTTCGTTTGTTTTGGACGGCAGAACACGCGAATGGGTGTTTGCCGACCTTGATATCAGTCTGCCCAAATTCAATGCCGGTTCGCAATATACGTTCGGAATTTATATCGATCCTACGGAAGATATTATCATAGGCCGTCTGGAAGATGTGGATGCAGGAAACAGCTCCGCTCCGTGGGAAGACGGCAGCAATGAAAACGGTACGGCGGATGGGAATCAACCTGCCGAGTACCATCTCTTTCCAGCCGATAAAGCAACTGATGCTTTTGCCGATACGGAATTGAAAATCTCTTTCGACGGCGTAGCGCCTGAGCTGGGTACAAGCGGATACATCCGCATTTATCGGATGAGCGACCATAAGATGGTGGATGAGATTAATATGGGAGAACGACGTGTGTCCATTGAAGATGGAAAAACTCTTCTGAATACTTGGATGGATATCATAGGCGTGACACCTAAGGGTTCTTCTGTCAGTCGTCGCGTGGTGAACTATTATCCGGTACGGGTGGAAGAAAATGATTTTATCATCAAGCCCCATCAGCAACGTTTGGATTTTGATACGGAGTACTATGTGGTTATTGACCGCGAAGCTATCGGTCAGGAAGATTTTCCAGGCATTTACGGTCGTGCGTGGACTTTCAAGACAAAGCCTGCTCCTCAGATTGACGGTCCGGAATATAATGTACGGATAAGCCATACCGATGCGGCAGCCCATTTCTATACATTGCAGGGAGCTATCGATTTTTGTGCTGTTAATGTAGATCTAAATGCACAGAAAGTATTCCGGTTGGATGATGGTATTTATCAGGAAATGATTTATTTGCGCGACCAAAGTAATATTACTATTAAAGGGAATCCGGGAGATAATACAGCGGTTAACGTTCAGTATGATAACTCGAATGATATAAACGGCGGTATCGGCGGTGGTACGAATATCGATCAGTTTGCTCCGGTGGGAACAATTGTACCTTCTTCTGGTGGTCGTTCGGTTGTAATACTTCAAGGTAATTCCGAGCATATTCGTTTTGAGAATCTTACAATAGAGAATGCTTATGGATGGACGTTGGGCAAAAACGGACAAGCCGAAGCGTTGTTTATTGATAATAAGTCGGCCGCTCTTGTCAATTGCCGTATTCTGAGTTTTCAAGATACTTTGCTTCCGGGCGGTGGATATAATTGGTTCTACAAATGCTATATCGCAGGTGCTACGGACTTTATCTGGGGTTCGGGAGAAGTTGTGTTGTTCGAAGACTGCGAACTTCATGCACCTACCGGCACTCGTGCCGTGATGCAGGCTCGTGTCAAAGAAGGTTATTTGGGTTATGTGTTCGACCGTTGCCGTTTTACGGTAGGCGAGGGAGTTACTAAGTCCACATTGATTTATCAGTATGCACCTGACAACCTGACTTTCCTGAACTGTACATTTGCCGATGTGTACGGTCCGAACTTTGTAGGGGAAAATAAACCGTTGGAGCCTGCCGTACCGTCGGTTACCGCCGGTTGCAAGATGTACAACGGTAAGACAGAATCCGGAGACGATTTCTACAATCTTATTCCTGAAGCTGTGAGAACTACGGTACTTAATCTTAGTGAGGCACAGTTTAATGAAAACTTTGGTAGCCGGGAAAAGATTATGAGTTGGAAAGGCAATGATCCCTCTTGGTTTAAGGAGTAAACAAACACAAATATAAATACTTAAAAGTTTTATAACTGATGAACAGATTAATGAAAATGGCGGGCTTCATGCCCGTCATTTTAGGAACACTTTGCGCTTGTCAAAGCGCTTCGACGGAGCGTTATGACATCGCAAACAAGGAAGACCTTTATAAGAATCTTCCCTTTGAGATGCCTGTCGTACAGCATCCCTCTTTCCCAGACTATCAGGTGGATATCCGTGATTTCGGTGCAAAGGCGGACGGTGAGACACTGAACACCGAAGCCATAAACAATGCCATCAGGGCGGTGAGCGAGAAGGGTGGTGGTAAAGTAATCATTCCCGAGGGATTGTGGCTTACGGGGCCTATTGTATTGCAGAGCAATGTCAACTTGCATACCGAACGAAACGCGCTTGTACTCTTCAGCGATGATGCCGCTTTGTATCCGTTGGTACATACCTCTTTCGAGGGGTTGGACATGCTCCGTTGCCAGTCGCCTATCTCTGCGATGAAAGCAGAGAATATAGCCATTACGGGGCACGGGGTCTTCGATGGTTCGGGCGATAGCTGGCGACCTGTGAAACGTAATAAAATGACGGACGGACAGTGGAAGGCACTGCTCAGGTCGGGTGGTGTGGTAGACGATGCCGGCAAAGTGTGGTATCCCGATGCCGGTGCTTTGAAAGCTTCTGTACTTACCGGCAGTAAAGAGAAAAGAACAGTTTCTGCCGATGAATGGGAAGGAATGAAACGCTGGTTGCGTCCTGTGCTGCTGAGCTTCGTAAAGAGTAAACGCATATTGCTGGAAGGCGTAACGTTCCGCAATTCGCCCAGTTGGTGCCTGCATCCGCTCTCTTGCGAAGACCTGACATTGGATGGCGTCAAGGTGTTCAATCCCTGGTATTCGCAGAATGGAGATGCCCTCGATGTGGAATCGTGTAAGAATGTGGTGGTAGCCAATTGCCTGTTCGATGCGGGTGATGACGCCATTTGTATAAAGTCGGGTAAAGATGCCGACGGCCGTCGACGCGGAGAACCTTGCGAGAATGTGATAGTGAAGGACAACACCGTATTGCACGGACACGGCGGTTTTGTTGTGGGCAGTGAAATGTCCGGCGGCGTCAGGAATGTGTATGTGGCAGACTGTACATTCATCGGTACCGATGTCGGGTTGCGTTTCAAGAGTACGCGCGGCCGTGGTGGTGTGGTGGAAAATATCTACGTGGACAATATCAATATGATAAACATTCCGGGTGATGCATTGATTGCCGACCTCTATTATGCTGTGAAAGAAGCGCCCGGTGCTCCTGTACCTGCTGTGACCGAAGAGACTCCGGCTTTCAGGAATATCCACATCTCCAATGTATCCTGCAAAGGTGCCGGCCGTGCCATGTTCCTGAACGGACTGCCCGAAATGCCTATCGAGAACTTCTCTGTTAAGAATATGAAAGTAACCGATGCGCAGAAAGGAGCTTCCATAAACAAGGTTGCCGGAATTACTCTGGAAAATATCGAAATAGAAACGGCTGATGATGCGTATCTGCAAGTGGAGAATGCCACGGATATAGTCATCGACGGTAAGGCATACGATAAAATCTCGGAAAGGAGATTGCTCACACAGAATTGAATTTAGACATAACTTCGTGTTGGTAAGGCACGGATTGTATGGAACTGGTAAACCGGAAGCGGCTACTTCATACAATCCGTGCCTATTGTATTTTCAGGAGGTGCTCTATTCGCTTTTTTCCCCTTCTATATACAGTTTGGTATTTATCTATAACTCTTTACGGTTATCATACTTATGGAAAGGTCCGTTTCCCACGGGAGAAACAACCGTTTCCCTTAAAGGAAACAAGAATTTCCCTTAAGGGGAACTGGAGTTTCCTTTAAGGGGAACGAGCGTTTCGCTAGTGGAAACTTCCGTTTCGCCTCATGGAAACGGAAGTAACCGCCAGTGTGACGGACCGGCAGGACGTTGTGCCAAAGAATACGGCCGGTATCCTTGTCGGATAAAAGCAAAGCGATGAATGCTACAGAGTGGGAGTTCTATCGGTTTCTTATAACAGTTTTAGTGTTTTCTTTTGCAGGTCTTTTTCTTGAGAGCTTCCACCTACCAATACATCGAAGGTATTTTGCATGGTACGCATCGTGTTGGTGGTGTTGTCCCACCATTCCAGTTGTTTGGGAGTCAGTTCGAGTTCCACTTTCACGGTCTTTCCTGCCGGGATGCGTATGCGTTTGAAGGCGCGCAGCGTCTTGATAGGACCGTCTGTCTCTCCGTTCTTCTTGAGATATACCTGTACTACTTCCTCGCCGTCGCGGCTGCCGGTATTGGTGACGGGTACGGTGATTTTTGCCGTTTCGCCTACCTTGACAGATGAATCCAGTTTCATTTTACCGTATTTGAATGTGGTGTAACTCAAACCGTATCCGAACGGGAAAAGCGGTTTGCCTTTGAAGAAGCGGTAGGTATGTCCTGCCATGTTGTAGTCTTCGAAGTCGGGCAGTTGCGACAGGTTGCGGTAGAACGTAACCGGCAGGCGTCCGGCCGGGTTGTAGTCGCCGAACAGGACTTCGGCAACAGCCTTACCGCCCGACTGTCCCGGATACCATGCCTGCAGAATGGCTTGGCAGTATTCCGTCTCGGCTTCCATGGCAATGGGGGAACCCGAACAGTTTACGAAGATAACCTTCTTGCCTGCATCGTGAAGCGCTTTAATCATTTCCCGTTGAACGGCAGGCAGTTCGATGTCCGTGCGGTCGCCTCTCTTGAAGCCGGGCAGGTCAACGCCCATCTCTTCTCCTTCCAGTTGAGGGGATATGCCGCCTGCAAAAATCACGATATCGGCATCTTTCACTTTGGCTACCGAGCGTTGTATGTCGCACTCTTCCTTGAAGCCGATGTCGAAGTTGAGCTGGGCATCGCTGGCAAAGTATTGGAAGCGGATTTCAATGTCATACGATTTGCCGGCCTCTACACGCATGCCGTGTGCTTGCGGACGGCTGCCGTGTTTGTTGGTGAAGCTCTTCACCTCTTTGCCGTCGACGAGCAGCTTTACGGAACCGTAGCAGTAGAAGTCGAACACAACATCGCCGCTCTCCCGGGGAGTGAATACGCTTTGGTAAACGGCAGAGAAATCGGTGAGGTTTACGCCCGGTGCAAAAACAGTGGCTCCGGAAGTACAGAGATGGAACGGAGTGCTTAGCTGTGCCGTGGCTGCGGGTTCGCCCTTGAACTCCGTATTGTTCCAGTAACGGGCGCTGAAGCCGGGGCCGTTTTCGGATTTACACTGGCTGAATACGCTGCGTATCAATTTCCTTTCCACCCACGAACAGCCTTGTTCGTAAATCAGTTTGTCGTCTTTGCCCATGGCCGAGCGGATACCGTCCAGAATGGTGATGGTACGTTTGGGAGTACCGTTGTAGTTTCCCCACTGCATCACGGAGTCGTTGGCGTTGGGCCCCATTACGGCGATGACTTTCCCGCCGCGTTCGAGGGGAAGGATGCCGTTTTTGTTTTGTAACAGTGTCATGGACTTGCGTGCCATGTCCAGCGACAGTGAATCGTGCTTGTCGGAGCCGACTACGGAATAGGGTGTCTGTGCCCAGTCCACCCGGCTGAGTTCGTCCATCTCGCCCAATTCGAAGCGTGCCTGTAACAGACGTTTTACGGAGCGGTCGATGTCTTTTTCATTGATGAGTCCTCTTTTTACTCCTTCTATCAGCGAACGGTAATTGGAACCGCATTCCAGGTCTGTTCCACTCAGTACGGCGGCAGAAGAGGCGGAAGCGGCATCGGGGTGGGTTTTGTGTCCTTTGGCGTTGTGGAAGTCGCTGATGGCGCTGCAATCGGATACGACAATACCGTCGTATCCCCACTCTTCGCGGAGAATATGCGTCAGCAGGCGGTTGCTGCCGCAGCAAGGTTCACCCTCGAAGCGGTTGTAGGCACACATCACTTCTTTTACCTTACCTTCTTTTACCAGTGCTTCAAAGGGCGGCAGGTAGGTTTCGTACAAATCGCGCGGGCTGATGTTCTCCGCATTGAAGCTGTGGCGGTTCCATTCGGGACCGGAGTGCACGGCGAAGTGCTTGGCGCAAGCGTGTACCTTATCGTATTTCCGGTTTTCGTCCAGGCATTGCAGGCCTTTTACAACATTTACGCCCATAACGCTTGCCAGATAAGGGTCTTCACCGTATGTTTCTATACCCCGTCCCCAGCGAGGGTCGCGGTAGATGTTCACCGTGGGTGTCCAGATGGTCAGCCCTTGATAGCGTTTGTAGCTGCCCTCTTTCGAGTAGACGGCATTCTTGGCTCGTGCTTCGTCGGATACGGCAACGAAAGCTGTATGTAAAGCTTCGGGAGAGAAAGAAGCCGCCATACCGATGGGTTGCGGAAAAACGGTTGCCAAACCGCTGCGTGCTACTCCGTGCAATGCTTCGTTCCACCAGTTGTAGGGCTTGATACCCAACCGTTCCACGGGTTTTGAGTTGTCCATCATCAAGGATACTTTTTCTTCCAGTGTGAGTTGTTTCACTAAATCTTCCGCACGCTCTGCCGGACTGTAGCTGTTGTCCTTATAGACGGACTGTGCAAGGCTGCTACCCGAAACAATGAGGCAGGCAAGCAGATAGGTTATTCTGTTTCTCATGATTATATGAATATAGTTGTTTTTTTCTGTATGCTTTGATAACGTTTTGATATCAACATTTATTTTCTTGTGATACGGAACCAGTCTACATCCGTCCAGCCACTGTCGTTGGTGCGGATAGCGGGGCGGGTACAAAATGTTCCTACTTTGGCTCCTATCCATTTGCCTTCACGGGCTTGGAAGGTTTCGCCGAGCGGACGGAACTCCTTGCCGTCGAGACTGTAACTGAAGTTGCAGCGTACCAACAGGTCGTCTGTGCCTTTCACTTTACTGCCGTCGGCGCTGAACTTCACTCGCAGGTAGAGGGTAGAGTCTTTTACGGCAACGCTGTCATTTGTTTTTTCGGTGCCGCCTCTGTCTGCTTTCCGGCAGGCGATTTGCGAAAGTACGGTTCCCTGTTCCGTATTCTCCAGTATGAGTCCGGCATAATCCATGCCCATGACTACCAATCCGGTACGCTCGCCTTTGTACTTCGGGTTGGGGCGGAAGGTCAGTTTCATGGTTGCGGTGAAGTTGTCCGACGGGGTTTTCTGCAACAACAGGTTGGGCACATCCCACAAGCTCTTGTAATTATCCGGAACGGGATAGGAGTAAAGACGCACCATACTTCGGTCGCCGGCGTAATATGCCCATTTATCATTGATGTTGGCGTGCCACTGCCATTGCGGAGACAGGGTGTAGCCGTCGAACTCATCGCTTTCTTGCGGAGTACATACGGAGTATGTCTTACCTACATCGGGCTTGCGGTAGGTCAGTACGGGTTCGCCGCATCCGTCCCCGTCTTTATCTGTTCCGATTACAGGCCAGTCGTCAATCCACTTCATGGGTTGCAGATGTACTACACGTCCGTAGGCACCTACATCCTGAAAGTGCATGAACCAGTCTTCACCGGTAGGCGTGTCCACCCAGCCACCCTGATGAGGCCCGTTGACGGGTGAGTTACCTTGTGCCAGTACGGTACGGTTTTCGTAAGGACCATAGATGTTACGGGAGCGAAGCACCACTTGCCAGCCGGTAGCCACGCCGCCGGCAGGGAGGAAAACGTAGTAATAACCGTTGCGCTTGTACAGTTTCGGCCCTTCGCACGTGCCGTGATGTTCGTGTCCGTCGAAGATGATGCGGGAAGGACCGATGACTTGGGTAGCGTCGGCGCTCAACTCGCAGATGGCGATGACGCTTTTCAGCCCGGCGCGGCTGCCGGCGTATGCGTGTACCAGGTAGACTTTGCCGTCCTCATCCCAAATGGGGCAGGTATCGATAATGCCCTTAATCTCTTTTACAAGTACGGGCTTGCTCCACGGACCTTCTGCCCGGGACGACTTTACCATGAATATGCCTTGGTCCGGGTCTCCCCAGAAAATATAGAATTCGCCGTTATGATGGCGGATACTGGGAGCCCACACACGGTTGCCGTGTTCCGGACGTTCGGGAGTGGTGACCGGAGGAAGGGCGGTGGGTACGGCGGCGCTGATAATAGACCAGTTCACCAAGTCTTTGGAATGGAGAATCTGTAGTCCGGGCAGACAGCCGAAACTGGACGAAGTCAGGTAGAAATCATCACCCACGCGGCAGACATCAGGGTCGGAGTAGTCTGCATAGAGAACAGGGTTCTTGTAGGTGCCGTTTCCTTGGTCGGCTACCCATACTTCGGAAACATAGTTTGATTGTTGGGCCTGGGCACCAGTCGTTAGTACACCGGCAAGGCAGGCGATAATCCATTGTTTTTTCATCTTTGAGTAATCGTTTTTTATGGTATTCCGTTTAACGATTGCAATAGTACGCGCTTTCCGGTTTTTAAACGGGTAATATCCGGTCGAAAGAGTGTGTTTTTTATTCGGAATGTTTTTTCATTTTCTCTCTTTATATTCCGAAGGTGTGACCCCCATAACCTTTTTAAAGCATTTGCTGAAGTACTTCGGATCGCTGAATCCGGTCATATAAGCAATTTGCGAGAAGTTATACTCTCCGCTGTCTATCAGTTGTACGGCGCGTTTGATGCGGATTTCGCGTATGAAATCCACGGGAGTAAGCCCGATAATCGATTTCAACTTCCGATAAAAGATAGTACGGCTCATCATCAGATGCTCGGCAAATGCGTCGATAGTCAGCTCCGAGTTGTCCATTTGCTGTTCCATAAACTCCATAACCTTTTGCATGAATTGTTCGTCAAAAGGAGTAATCTGAGGTTGTGAAGGGGTGAGGTTGCCGGAGATAATGGCGTTCTTGCTTTCAGTGAGTTGCGCCATGTACATTTCCTGCAACGATTTGCGTTGGCGGAGGAGCGTGACGATACGGGTTTTCAAGTAAGTGGCGCTGAAAGGCTTGGTTATATAGTCATCTATTCCCTGCTCCAGTCCTGCTATGCGATCGTCCAAAGATGCCTTTGCCGATAGTATGATGATGGGAATGTGGCAAATGGAATTGTTTTCTTTGATGTGCTTCACCATTTCCAATCCATCCATGACGGGCATCATGACATCGCTGATGATTAAGTCCGGGAGATTGTCTATGGCAGATTGCAGCCCTTCTTCTCCGTTGGAAGCAGTGATAACGGTGTAGTCTCCCGACAGGCTGTTCTTTAGAAAAGTCCGCAGTTCTTTGTTGTCCTCTACCACCAGAATGGAGTGGCAGTCGGTGGTATTATTGTCATAAATCTCTTTTGTATCTGTTTCTTTTGTGTCTTCATCGGTGGCAGTCAGAGAGGATGACTGAGCATCGTTCAATATGAATTCCGCTTGCGTATCTTTCTCGAAAGCTTGCTTTTGCAGAGGCAGGGTTACGGTAAAACGGCTGCCCACACCGGGCTGGCTGTCTACTTTGATGCTACCGTGGTGAATTTCTACCATCTCTTTTACCAGTGATAGTCCGATACCCGATGAGGGCTGGAGAATATTCTCCTTTACCAGTGTTTCAAAGCGCTGGAAAAGGGTACGCAACTTTTCCGTTGCGATTCCGATTCCTTCGTCTGCCACTTCGATGTCTATCGTGTCTTTATGTGGCGTAACTTTGACTGTGATAGCTTTGCCGTTGGGAGTATATTTGAATGCGTTGGAAAGCAGATTAAAGAATATCTTTTCGAATTTGTCCCGGTCTATCCAACCGAAAACGGATTCGGTCGCAGATTGCATCCGGTAATCAATCTCCTTTTCTTTGGCTATCAGCCGGAAACTGTCCATCACTTTCTGCAAGAGCGGAATAAGGTCTGTGTTTTCCACTAACAGCTTCATCTTCTGATTTTGTATTTTGCGGAAATCCAGTATCTGGTTCATTAGTCGGAGCATCCGTTCTGTGTTCCTGCGCACAAGGGTCAGGTGCTCGCGGGCAGTGGGAGACAGGGGCTCATTCTCCAGGACTTCTGTAACCGGACTGCCTATCAGGGTCAACGGAGTACGCAGTTCGTGGGAAATATCGGTGAAGAAACGTAGCTTGACATTTGCGAGTTGCTGTTCCATGTCTACTTGGTGGCGCAGACGGTAAATATAGAACAGAACATATACAATGGTGGCGGTGAACAGGACAAACAGAATGAAATAGAGTAGCCATGCCCAATAGGTTTCCCAAAATGTCGGGAGTACATGGATGGATAGCGTACGTATGTTGTCGGTCCATACTCCGTCGCTGTTGGTCGATTTGATTTGTAATTGGTACTGTCCTGCCGGCAGATTGATATAGCTGGCGGAACGGTTGTTGTCGACTTCATTCCATTCGTCTTCCAGCCCTTGCAGGCGATAGGCGTAAAGTATATTGTCGGGATTTACGTAATCGAGTGCGGCAAACTGGAAAGTAACGTTCCGCTGGGATGCTTTCAGTTCCAGTTCTTTCAGATTGTCGATTGGATGGTCTGCCGGATGCCCTTGTATTTTAAATCCGGTAAATACGATAGGGGGTACATAGGTACTTTTTCGCATCTTATCGGGAGAAATTTCCAGAAAACCTTTGTCTGTACCCAATACGATTTGTTTGCGGGCGTTAATGACAGGGAGAGCTTCTGAGAAGTTGAACTGTTGCTGGTAGGTGGAGCCAAGCATGTAGTTTTCAAAAGTCTCGTTGTCGGGATTAAATCTGGATAGGGCTATTTCGGAAATTATCCAAAGGTGATTGTGGGTGTCTTCCGTCATTGAGAGGGTCAGGTCGGAGGCCAATCCGTTGCTTTGGTCGTAGTTCTTGAAGCGTATTTGTTCGCTGAGCAATTGACCGGAGATAATTTTACTGATACCGCCGGTGAAACTTATAACGTATGTTGTCTTTCGTCTGTCTGTATAGATGTGCGTAATGTCGTTGGTGGCAAGACTGTTTTTATCGCCCGGCTGATGGCAGTTTCTGTAGAACTTTACCTCTTCGGGCAATTCAAACTTATTGGAGAAAGTGAGCAGTCCGTTCGTGGTACCTACCATAAGTACGCCGCCGGGAGCTTCGGTGATGTTACGCACTTTCATCCCATAATCCGTGGGATAGTTTTTCAGTTCATTGTTGCTATGGATGAATATGGGTGTTTGGTCATTTCGCCGGGTCAGCAGGTTTAGTCCGCCACCATAACAACCTATCCAGATGCGGTTGTGGCTATCCTGAAAAATGGAATATATGCTGTTGTCACTTATACTGTAAGGATTGTTCGGTTGGTGCTTGAAGCAAGTGACGGAATATCGATTTATTCCTTTGGGAGTCAGTTGGAATAATCCGGCGCCTTTCGTACCCAGCCAGATGTTCTTCTCTTTGTCTTCCATGATGGCGTATACGCCGTTGTAGAACAGTTGTTTCTCTTTGACAATATTTCCCTGTGGCGAGAGGTAGCCTTCCAAACTTCCGTCGGGGGCATATATCTGGATGTAACTTGCTTTGGATGCGCTCCATAAGCGATTGTTGCTATCTCGCAGGAAGGCACGTGTTTCTGCTTCGTAATCGGTTTGGTTGAATTGGAAACTTTGAGGGAAAAAACTTATCCGGTCTATTCCGCGTGCAGTGGCAAGCCAACAGTTTCCTTGTGTGTCGAGAGTGTAAAAGCGTACCAACGGGCTGAATATGGATTTAGGGTTGTCAGTGTCGGTAAGCAGCGGTTTGAGTCTTTTTTCTTTCCGGTCGTAATAAGAAAGGTTACCGTTGGTGGGCAATACCCATAGGTTACCGGTTTTATCTTCGAATATCAGTTTACGGCTGTTGCGCCCGTGCCTGATAACTTCATTCTGGGGAGTAAACAGGTGCTCTTTTTCATCACAGCCGGGCAAGATACGGATGACGCCGGAGCTTTGGGAGAATACCCAAATATTTTGTTGCTTGTCTTGATAGACCTGTTCCACATAATTGGAAGGTTGGGTGGATGTACGAATATCGATTTGGCGGAATGTATTGTCGGGAGTGGAATACAGTATCAGACCATTGTCCGTACCTAATGCCAGCGTTTCTGTTCCTATTGCAGTAACATTGGTTATTCTGTTGTGAGAACAGGGGATATTGATAAACTTCAGCTTTTGGGTTTGGAAATTGTATTGAGCCAGTTTACCCTTGTCGGCAATCAGATATATATTCTCCTTTATTTGTGTGATATATTGAAATGGAAAGTCGGTGTCTACCCTTTTATTTCCGACAATGGTGACGCCTTTGTTGGTCAATATCCATTCGTCTTCATCGGAATCCTGATAAACGGTATAGATACGGTCTCCTTTCAGATTCTTGGTGAATGTAGAGTACAGTGTGATACCTTCTCCGTGTTTGCATAGTTGTTCATCGGCTCTATATGTGTATCCGTTTTTGCAGATAATCCACGCTATGCCTTTCTTCAATGACAATATGCGTGAGACATAGTTAGAGTGCTTGGTTGTAATTTCAAGAGGTTGCAATACATCGATGAATTTTTCCGTTTCCACATCGAACAGACAGGCTTGTCCGTCGTAGGTAGGACACCAGATATCTCCGTATTTGCTTTCGGAGATTGTTCCCATACGGTTGCTGCCGAAAGCGTAACGGTCTTCCTGAGAAGTCTTGTAGGTCTTGAATGTGTATCCGTCATATTTGCTCAGTCCGTTCCAAGTGCTGAACCAGATGAAGCCTTTTTGGTCTTGAAGCATTCCCATTACATTTCCTTGGGCGAGACCGTCATTGACAGAAAAGTGCTTGACCTGACAAACCGGTTGGGCAATGATGAATACGGTTATTGATAGCAAAAGAATAAGAACATCGAGTCGTTTCATTGTATTTACTTTAAAGCTATAGCAAAAATAAGTAAATACCTTCAATTAGGAAATAAGGAGAGGTAATATGAACGGAAAATACACCATTTCGCCTGTTTTTTACTCCAATGAGGTAAATATAGGAGGTATGGGAAGCGAAATCTTACGTCATACTGTCATTCAGAGACGTGTAGCGGTAAGTTTATATAGGGGAGGGAGGCTTTTCATTGCTACGAGTCTCTGAATGACGGGATATGTTTTTTTATCTTTTAATCAGCGGTTAAACCAAAATCTCTTATCAGCGGTATGTCGTTTTCGTCTACCCCCAACTTGATGAGCATCTCCTTGTCTTTATCGAACATCTCAAGAAAAGTCTCCCGGTTACCGCTTTCTGAGGTAGCTTTCCCGTACAGTTCGGCAGCCTTTTCCATATTTCCCAATAGCAATGCTGCGTGTCCGGCATTGAGGTAATCTGTGGAAAGCGGTTTCAAGGCAAGTATCTTGTTGTAATACCGCATGGCCTGTTCAAATTTTCCGCTGACAAACGAGCACCAGCCTATGGCACGCCATGCCTTGATGCAGTCGTTCTCCATGAAATCCAGCTTAAAGAAACATTGCAAGGCTTCTTCGTAGCGTTCCTGTTCCGCCAGGCAACTGCCGATGAGGAATGGCAGGTTTCTGTTTTCCGGTTGCATGGCTTCCGCTTTTCTGTAATATTCCAATGCTGTTGCAAAGTCCCTCAATTGGCGGTGGCAGGTGGCGAGGTGGCGGATAGTCCATACATGGTCGGGTTTCAGCACATCGGCTTTCCTATAAGCCTCGATAGCTTCTTTGTAACGTTTCTCTTTTTGCAGGCAATAGCCGGTCTTTTGGAAGATTTCCGCATCGGCATGGTTCATATCCGTTATTTCTTTATAGATGCTTAAGGCTTTTGCGGGATGCTCTTTGCGGAAATGGAAGTCGGCTATGGTTGCCAATAGTTCGGGCTTGCACAAAATGTCTTTCAGTGCCGGTATGCGGTGCAGGGCTATTTCTTCCTTGAAAATATCACGGAACTCATGGCGGCGCTGGCTTAACTTGAAGAACCGATATAAATCGTGGATATACTGGTTGCTGATAACATCCGGTCGCAAAGCATACTGTCGCAGGCTGGACGATTTGCTTTCGTCCATCAGTTCATTCAAATCCTGTGATGTCATTTGACTGAGCATCATATTACGCTGCGCTTGCGGTATATGTGCCATGGTAAAGCATAATGAATACTTGTCGCTGTTGCAGAAAAAGCCCGATTGCAGTATCAGTGACAGGACGGCGTTTTCTCCGGTAGGCTTCAGTCCGAACTCCCGTATGATGCTGGAATGCTGCATGTCGAACGGATAGAACCAGTTATGCGGATTTTGGAAGAACGGGTAACTCTTGAGTTGGGCAAACGTACTCATATATACATCGGCTCCTTCCAGTTGAAGTTCGTTCATCTCGCGTATCTTGTCGCCCAGGCCCGATTCCTCGAATGCTTTCTCCCAGTCCGGATTGCGGTCGTCTTCATCAATGTTTTCTTCGAAGCCGTACTTCATGTTGCGCATGATGGTGACGTTCTTCATCATTTCCGGAATGATTTCTTCACGCATCTTCTTGTCTATCTTCTCTGTCTCACGGCTGCGGAGTAGCTGGATGTAAACCCGGTTCAACTGTTTGCCGAAGCTGCCGTCCTCATTGAGAAGCGATAACTTTGCCATCAGCTCCGGGTATAGCCGCAAGCGGTTGGAGTGTATGTGCAGTATGATGGCGATAATCACCAGGGCGCGCTGGTTGACTTGTGTGTCGGCGTGTGTTGCGGCATCCAGTAACCATGAGAATTTCCGCGGATCGAAACATTCCATCAGGCTGAGCAGGATGGCTCCGGTGAACAGACACAAGTCATTTACCGGCAATAATTCGGACTCCAGATACAGCCTGGCTTCCTGTTCTTCTTCTGCCGTCCAGCCACTGTTGCCCCATGTAGTGAGGAACAGATATTGGGCAGTGCCTTCATGGCGTTGCAGGGCGCTGTCCAGACTTTGTTTGTTGTCCGGCATAAGCTGGCAAACCGCCATATCGTCAGGAAAAGATTCCAGAACTTTCAGCCAGGAAGACATGCCGTAACCGGCTACCATATTCTTTTTGTTCTTGTGCAGGGAGTGGTAATAACGGGTGGAAACCTCATCGAGCAGGCTGATGCGGGTCTGTTCGGCAAGCTCCCAGGTTTCTGCCAGAAGTTGCCGGTATAGTTTCTGCCGTTCCGGATCGTTTACGCCCTGGCGCATGTACTGTAACATGTATTGGTAGGACACCTTAGCCTGCTCCAGACGGTTGCGGAGCGTCCAGTCGTTGCAGTTCCATAAAAAGGCTTCCAGTTGTACTTGAGCCTCTTTCAGACGTTTCTGTTCCAGTAGATTGACTATATGCTGATATTGCTCTTGTATGGCTTGCTCGTTCATAAGATTGTATTCATTAAGTGATTATACTCTACAAATGTACAAAAAGAATGCCAGAATGTTTTCATAAATCAGAAACGCACCTGCAATTGTGCCTGCAGCAGGTTGGAGTTTTCTCCTTTGTGGGGATCGTAATAGGTGTATTGCGCCTGCAAGCGGCATTTGGGATAGAACCACCATTGCACGCCGGCCACATAGTTGCTCTGTTTGTAATCCTGCGCTTTGTCTTTGTTGAAATAATCATAGGATGCTACAATGTCGAATTTGGGAAGCACATGTATGGATGCGGTTGCATAGTATCCGTCGCTTTTTACATGTCCGTCTTTGCCGGCAAGGTATTCGGTACGCAGGCTGACAGGCTTTGTCTGTATGGTGGCGCCTGCCGACCAGCGGTTGCGTGTGTAGCTGTCGCCTATCGCTATATCTGGATTGACGGAAGAGGCGGCTACGGCACAGCCTTTGCCCTTGACGAACGAGCCGCCCACCGACAGCCAGTCGAGCGGATGAACCATCAGGCTGCCTACTATGTCTTTTTGATTGTTCTTGTCTTTCAGATTGATGCCTTGCCCGTTCATGACGGCAAGGTTATAACTCAGCTTTTTCTTGAAAAGGTCGCCGTAGATAAGGATACCCATGTCACGGCCGCTGTTCGAGCCATAGAGTGGGTCGCTGCCGTTGATGCCTGCCAGGTAGTTGACCACCTGTGAATAGCAGTTTATCAGTTCGACAAAACAGGGAGACATCGGATTCTCAATGGTGTACATTGTTTTGAACTGTCCGATGCGGGCGGTGAGTTGGGGCAGGAACCGGTATTCCGTATAAGCTTCCAGTATCTTTCCGGTATTGGCGAAGCTGTACATGAAGTAGCACGACCATTTGTCGGTAATCTTGCCGCGTGCCATGAATATGGCGCGTTTGAGGTCGAAGGTATTGCTGGCCTTTTCGCCGGCATCATCATAGGTATATCCCACTTGGGCATACCCTGCCAGGGTGATGCGTTCTTTCAATGTATTCACTACATTGTTCAGACGCGTATCCTGGGCTTTTAATGTATGTATGGAGAGGAGAAGAAGACAGGATAGTAGAATTCGTTTCATGTGTCGGATATATAATTAAAAAAAAAGCAACCCTTTTTTCAAAGAGCTGCCTTTTGTATGAATGAGGTTCTTGTTATTCGTTGATAGCAGCGATACCCGGAAGAACTTTTCCTTCGATTGCCTCGAGCAATGCACCGCCACCGGTAGAAACGTAAGAAACGCCGTTTGCCAGACCGAACTTGTTGACGCAAGCTACAGAGTCGCCACCGCCTACGAGTGAGAACGCACCGTTCTTGGTTGCCTCTACGATAGCTTCACCTACAGAGCGTGAACCGTGAGTGAAGTTGTCGAACTCGAATACGCCCGTAGGACCGTTCCAAAGGATAGTCTTGGAGTTCTTGATAACTTCGGCAAAAATCTTTTCTGTCTCAGGACCTATATCCAGACCTTCCCAGCCGTCAGGTATTTCGTTTACTTTGCAGAACTGAGTGTTGGCGTCGTTAGAGAAAGAGTCGGCAATCTTGGCATCTACAGCCAATACGAGGTTTACGCCTTTTTCTTTTGCCTTCTTCAACAGTTCGAGAGCCAGATCCAGCTTGTCGTCTTCGCAGATGGAAAGACCGATTTTACCGCCTTGAGCTTTGGTGAAGGTATAAGTCATACCGCCGGTGATAATCAGATTATCCACTTTGTTCAGCAGGTTTTCGATGATTTCAATCTTGGAAGATACTTTGGAACCACCCATGATAGCAGTGAACGGACGTTGGATGTCATTCAACACCTTGTCTACGGCTTTCACTTCTTTCTCCATCAGGTAGCCGAACATCTTGTTGTCTTTGTCGAAGTATTTGGCAAAGATAGGAGAGGCTGTTCAAAATCAACTAAAGATAGAGGTTGAATACAAAAGAATGGACAAAAAAGTGGTGAAGAGAGTTATTCAACCAGTGGGAATTATGTTTTCAGAGTATTATTTCTATCTTTTAGGACATATTGACAACATAGATAAGGAGAAATATTTTGCCAATAAAGATGATATTTTTCCAACAATATATCGTTTTGATAGAATAGAAAGTTATAAAATATTAGATGAACACTTTCCAGTGATATATAAAAATAGATTTGAAGAGGGAGAGTTTAGAAAAAGAGTACAGTTTATGACAGGTGGTAGATTGAAAAAGATAACCTTTAAATACACTGGAACCTCTTTAGAAGCTGTGCTTGATAAGATTCCAACAGCTCAAATATTGGAGCAAAATGATAAGTATAGTGTAATTAGTGCTGAAGTTTTTGGTAATGGAATAGATAGATGGATACTTAGTCAAGGAAAAGATATTGAGTTGCTCAATTAATAATTAGAAAGGAAACAGTAATTTTAAATTATGGGAATATATATTTTAACAATTTTTTCAAAACTATTTTATTATAAAACAGCGATACCAGTAATAATAATACTGATATTTCTCTTTATTAAGGTGAGAAGATTTAGGTTGATACTATTTTTTTCTGTTATCGTTTATACTCTATATTTTGCAGTATTTTTTCCTCTAAAAAATTATGGAATTGACTCAATAACCTTATGTCGAATGAAATTTAAACTAACCTCTTTAGCTTATTTCTCATATAAACAGGATATTGAGCTAATGAAAACTTTTAGAGATAAAAGAGGGTTCTCTATCTTTATGTTCTATAATTCTCATCTATTTAACGAGGAGTTTAATATTATCGAGAAGTTTTTAAAAGAGGAAGAAAAGAATAAAAAAGAGTTGAAATTGGAGTATCTAAATAATATAAGGGTAATTTAGGGAGGAAGAGATGAAAGAGATAATCTATTTAAAGGGGGATGCAACCTCTCCACAGGGTAAAGGACATAAAATAATAGCTCATATTTGTAACAATAGAGGAAGTTGGGGAGCTGGTTTTGTAATGGCTATCTCTAAAAAGTGGAGTTCTCCAGAGATTGAGTATAGAAAATGGATAGAGACAAAAACTGCCACTCTTGGTGAAATTCAATTAATTCCTGTGGAAGATGAGATTGTAATAGTTAATATGATTGCTCAAGATGGGTTTGTTAACTTTCTTAACCCTGTGGCTGTGAGATATGAGGCATTAAAAGAGTGTTTAAATAAATTGGTTTATAGAATTAAAGCAAATGATGTATCTGTTCATATGCCAAAAATTGGTTGTGGAATTGCAGGAGGAAAGTGGGAGGTGATTGAGCCTATAATTAAAGAGACTCTTTGTAAAAATGATATACAAGTTTATGTTTATGATTTAATTTAGTTTTGTTGATGAAAATATAAAAAACTACACTCTCTATCTTAATTTATAAGATTTTGAGTGTAGTATAAAATATTATTTAATTTTTATGCAAACAACCCAACTGCCCCTTTAATACCAGCTTCATTTCCTAGTACCCCAGGAACTATCTTTAAATCTACCAAATCCCATGAACAATCAGCTTCAGGTGTTAAGCGGGCTTATTAATA
>OGDD01000275.1_pt1 | contig 52653 bp, 45 predicted proteins | sample 1570301 | NCBI WGS metagenome assembly OGDD01 (sample SAMEA2581971, study PRJEB24529) | metagenome | biome: Human gut stool | place: China | collected 2011 | reverse complement strand
TTCTCTTATAATTCTTTTTCTGTATTTTAACTCATTTTAAGTTATAATACAGAATTCAAGTTAAGATTTGCTGTGAATCACTTTTTCTTTACCATGCAGCGTTTTTTAAAGAACGAAATACCGTAGCAAAGGATTTGATCGTAGTCATCCTCATACTCTTTTGCATACATCCGATCATCAATTTGCTGCAACGCTGTATCGCACTCACTCTCCAGATTTTCCAAAACCTTCGTATACTTCGCCTCAAAGATTGCAACGCGGGCATTGATGGAATCGTAGACGACCACATCGCTTCGTCCTTCGCCATGTTCCTTATTGGAATCCACCATGTATCCTGCACCTGTGAAGATGCCCGCAAGGAATGCGTGGTAGAAGTCCTCCCGATAGTCATGGTAGCTAATGGTGCGCCGGAGCAGAGCATTCATTTCCTTGGTAATGCCTTCGCTGTCACCGTTCCAGACTGCATCAAACAAAGCATTTCGATTCCACTTCTTCGTACTGTCATCGAACCATTTGATGACTGTTGTTTCAAAAATCTCTTTGATTTCTGCATTAGGAATCATAAGGGCAACCATGCCATCCGACAATTCGCCTTTATAATCGCCTTCACGAGCTTTGGTCAAGTACCCTGTCAGATACAGCGTACTCCAGAGATTATCTTCTGAGGAATGCAGGTAGTCATAGGTCAGGTTTTCATCCACACGCTGAACAATGTAGCCGCCAGCCATCAGGGTTTCAAGTTTATTTGTGATTGTACTCCCCGCATAGTCAATAAAGGAACGGATGATTGCATTGTCGCTGGTGTTCTTCCAGTAGCTGATAGGCTTAGCCTTCGGGTTGCGCTGTAATTCCAGCATATAGTTCATTACATCCCACGGGCAGTAAACATCAAAGGCTCCGAAATGGTATCCATCATACCATTTTTTGATATTCTCAGCCTGCTCTGTCAGGTCGGCATCCTTTAGCAGCTGGTCAACCTCGCTCTGTACAAATCCGAAATACTCGTTCAGACGAGAATTTGTAATAGTATCCGATACAAAATTGTTGGTTCCTGTAAAGATGCTCTCTTTCGCAATCTTTAAGCAACCCGTAACAACTGCGAATTGAAGTGCTTGATTGTCTTTTAGGGCCTGCATTAAGCCTTTCATAACATCGAGCATTTCAGTATAGTAACCGTTATTGTTTGCTTTCGCTACAGGAACATCATACTCATCTATAAGAAGAATTACTTTTTTGTTGTAATGCTTATTTAGCAGCAATGTTAAAAATTGAATCGAGCGCAGCACATCCGTCTTTTCCGCTTTTCGATCACTTATCTGCTGAAAAAGAAATTTTTCTTGTTTGCTTATCACCTGACTATCCAACAAATACGTGTGATTCTGATACAGAAGAGTAATTTCATAGACAAGCTGCTGATATGCATCCATAAAATTCAGACCATCTATCTGCCGGAATGAAATAGAGATTGTCGGATACTGGTTCATCCACGCATCACATAATGCCTGATGCTCTGCAATTTCTAGCCCTTCAAATAGTTTTCTGCTGTTCTTTCGGATGTCGAAGAAGTTTTCCAGCATACTCATGCCCAATGTCTTACCGAATCGTCTGGGGCGAGTAATAAGCGTCACTTTCGTTCCGGTTCTACTGAGCAGTTCGCTAATCAGTCCCGATTTATCAATATAGTAATACCCATTTTTACGAATTTCTTCAAAATCCGAAACTCCAACGGGAATATTCATTTCTTTCATCTCTGCTGCCCCTTTCACGTAGCCATGCACAGACTTTTCGTTGCTTCTATGATACCATGAATCTCGTGTTCTTACAAGAAAAACTCTAATTGCCGCGTTAGTTTTGCCTACGGCTCATTCTGCATGGTCTGCCAGCACATCTTCAAATGTAAAATGGATTTTCACACGTTCATCGTTGAAAACCTCGATGCGGTCAATAAAGGCTTCCACCACATTCTGTGACAAATGCATCACATCGCCTGCTTCTCCCACCGTATTCATCATGGCTTGCAAATTATCCGTATCCTTTTTCACAGGCTGGAAAATTTGATCTTTCTCGGTACGCAGCCTTTGAATCTGCTCCATTCTTTCATCTTCCTGCACTCTATAGGCATCTCTCTGCCGGATGAATTCTTCCTTGCTCATATTTCCGTCGGCATACTGCTCATACAGTGCAACACGAAGTTTTACGAGCTCTGCCTTTTCTGCACTCAGCTTTTCTTCCTGCCGTTCCAGTGCGGAAAAGATGATCAACGCTTTGCGTTCCCGTTCGTGCAGGATTTCCAGCATATGCTCCGCCTGCTTTATCTGCACTGTCAGCGCGTTTCGGACAATCTCTTCCAGCATTTTCTCAGAAATCGGGATTCGCTTGCAGGGACTGTCCACCGCTGCCGCTGAGAATCTGCAGTTAAAAGAGGGACCAAGCTTCTTGAGAACACGATATTTCATCAGTTTCTGGCAGTAGCCGCAGTAGACCTTTCCCTTCAGCGGATACTGGTGTTTTGTGTAGTTCCCGGACTGGTGGTTCCCGTTTTGCAGCATAATGACCTTTTGCGCCTGTTCAAATTCCTCCGGGGTCACAATGGCGGCATGGCTGTCCTCAATTCGTACCTGCTGTTCCAAGGGAGCGCGCAGCACCCGATGCTTACAGGGAACCGGCATAATGAATTTCGCACCCACATAGGTACCCTTATACTTCTCATTTTTCAGAACATGATAAACCGTCCCGCTTGTCCAATGGCTGCGCTGCAAGTCCCATGCTTTCTGCTCGCTGTACACATGATTTTCCGCCACGTGATACGCTGCCGGGGTTGGAATCTGCTTTTCGTTCAGGATTTTTGCGATGGTTCCCGTTCTGTTGCCCTGCAATGCCAGTTCAAAAACCAGACGCACATACTGGCTGGCTACCGGGTCTAGGATCAGCTTATGGCAGTCATTCGGGTCCGGCAGGAATCCAAACGGGCGGTATCCTCCGAGATACATTCCTTTCTTCTGCATCACATGATCGGCTGCTGCGATTTTAGCGGAAAGGTCCCGGCTGTAGGATGCGTTGATGATGTTCTTGATGGCTACTTCCAGTCCGCATACATCGTTTCTGATCTGCATTCCACTGTCATACCCATCGTTGACGGAGATGAAGCGAACGCCCAGCAACGGGAAGATGCGCTCCATGTAATCGCCTGCTTCAATATAGTCACGGGCGAACCGGGAAAAATCCTTTACGATAATCGTTTTCACCTTTCCGTCCTGTGCATCTTGAATTAGCCGCTGAAACGCAGGACGGCTTGTAGATGTGCCGGAGTAGCCATCGTCCACGTACTCCTGACGCGGCTCTGTTGCCAGTTCGGGGCGGGCCATGATGTACCCCTCTACCAGTCCGCGCTGGCCCTGAATGCTGTTGCTCTCGGCCTTATCTGTTCCTACATCCTCGTGTAATAGGTTCCAATCATCTGCTGCTCACCGCCTTTCATACGGACAAATCAATTCATCCTTTACGATTTCCGCTGCACGATTTTCCAGATTGTTCATGCGGCGTACCCACTCCATCTGATTTTCTTCTTTCAGTTTTCCCGAAATGTTCTCCCGCTGGCTCACCTGCTCGATCAAAACCTCATATCGTTCTGCTGCCTGCTCTTCCACATTTGCTAAAACAGTATCCAGTTTTCCGCTCAGCAGCAAGCTCTGGTAATAGGCTGGTTTTCGCAGTTTCAGGTACGCCTTGTGCAGCATCCCCCAGCGGCCAATCGGACGGGTCCGTGGCAGTTTCAAGGCTGGCAGATAATAATCACCCACCAAAACATATTCCATGCCTGTCCGGGCATCATAGATTTTCTCTTCCATTGTCTATTCTCCTTTTTCATCACTGTAAAAATTCTGTGTAAGTGGTCTTCCTGCGGTCCACTTCAATTTTCTTTACATACTGCTGCAGATTATCTGCCGTTAAAAGAACCTCTGTGTTGCCTGCGTTTTGCTTTTTCTGCTGCAATTCTTCTTGAACAACGACCAGTTCTTTCTCGTTTTCAGCTTTTGTCTGTCTGAATGCCTCAATTTCATTCTCTACATCCTGCTTCAATTCCAAGAACTTTTCTTTTGAAATTTTTCCAAGGACATACTGCTCGTAGCCGCTGCGCTTCTGTGATTCCAGTCGAACGATATTGCCTGACGCCTGTTCAATTTCACGTTTTGTAGCTATTTCTTTTGATTGAAGTTTGCTTTTTCCAGAGCTTTTCCGTACCAGCTTCTGCAAATCACGGTGTTCTTCCATCCGCTGGTGCAACTCCTTGTTAATGCCGTTCCAGAGGTCTTTCTCTGAAATTGAAATATGGCAAGATGCACAGTAAAAATACAGCGTACCATCACTTTGCCAATGACAAACCATTTTTTCTCCGCACTTTTTGCAAAAGATTCTGCCTTTGAAAATGTTCGGATTGTTCTTTCTGCGCTGTCTGCACCACTTTTTTCGCTCTTCCTTGACTGCTTGCTCGGCTTCCCGTAATGCGGAAACTTCATCAAACAATTCCCAGCTGATAATCGCCGGATGGCTGTCCGGCACCATCCGCCAGCTTTCCCGTGGATTCTGCCCGATTTTCCGATTCGTTTCATCGTAGGCGATGCGGTTATAGACCATTGTTCCTGTGTAGATTGGATTTTCCAGCACCTTTGTCACGAACACGGTCTGCCATGCTGGGTCCTTTACCCGCAAAGTGTTTTTCAGGTATCCCAGCTGACAGCGGCGTGTAAAAGGTGTTGGGATTCCCTGCGCAGACAGCTTCTTTGCAATCTCGCGCTCTTTCATGCCGGATTTCTTCCAGAGAAAAATCCGAACTACCACATCGCTGACTTCCTCGTCCAGAATCAAATGATTCTGCTGATTTCTCTTGTAACCGAACGGAACAGGCGTATAAATTTCTCCTCGTGCTTCCTTGGAACGAAAGCACGACTGAATCTTCTGGGACAGGTCTTTCGAGTACATTTCATTGATCATGCTCTTGATCGGCACCAGCATCCCGTCCCGGCTCTGTCTGTTCAGGCTGTCATAATTATCATTGATGGCTATAAATCTTACGCCAAACAGTGGAAACACTTGCTCCAGATACTGACCTGTTTCCACGAAATTACGACCCAGTCGGGAGAAGTCCTTTACCACAATGCAGTTGACTTTCCGCTCCTGCAGTGCTTTCAACAGCCGTTCAAATTCCGGGCGGTCAAAGTTCATCCCTGTGCACCGCTTGTCCGCAAACACATCCAGTAGCATCAGATCATCCCGGTGGTTGATATACTCTTTGATGTAAGAAATCTGTACTTCCAGCGTTTCCGTATCCCGAAGTACATCATCAAAATCGGACAGTCTTGCGTAAATTGCGGTTTTCCAGATACGGTGCGGTGCGTTCTCCGCTTCCCGCTGCGCCGCACTTACCTTCTTGCTTACTCTTGCCATAAGTCACAGCCTCCTTTTAAGCAGACACTTCACGCTGCCCCATCTGCTTTTGATGCAGTTCTTCCAGCAGGTCCGCAATTTCATCGTGGAATCGGAACGTAATTTCTACCCGATTGCCCTCATACACTTCGATTTTCTCAATCAGTTCCACGACCATCGGACGGGTGATTTCTTCCAATTTTCGATACTTACGGTACACATCCAGAAACGGATAAGCGTTTGGAGCAGTCTGTAGGTTTTGCCGTTCTGCTTCCAGTTCTGTGATTTTGCGGTCATACTCTTCGATCCGCTTGCTGTACAGTTCGTTGTAGTTCAGGAAATCCTCCCGTGTGAGGATTTCGTCTGCATAATCCCCGTACAGTTTTTCCTTAATGCCCTGGGTATGAACCTTTTCTGCAGTCAGCTGCCGAATCTGCCGTTCGATGCGCCGCACACGGTAGGGTTCCTGCTGGGCCTGCCGGATGCTTTCTACAAACTCTGCTTCCTCCATCACGATCTGGATCTGCATCTGGAGCGCATTCCGCACAATGTTATAGAGCTTTTCATCCCGCAGGTTATGGCTCGTGCAGCTGCCCTTGTTCTGTTTGCTGCCGGAGCACTGATAATAGATATACCGCTTTCCCTTATAGCTGGCCGACCTGCGCACCAGCCGGCTGCCGCAGTCCCCACAGTAGAGAAAGCCTGCAAACAGGGCCACCGTTTCGGCATCGTTCGGCCTGCGGGTTTCGGTTTCCAGAATCCGCTGCACCAGTTCAAACTGCTCTGCCGGAATGATTGCTTCATGGGTGTTGTCCACGATTGTCCAGTCCCGCATCGGCACATTCATTTTCTTTTTGGAGCGATAATCCAGTCGCCGGGTCTTTCCCTGCACCAGCTTCCCGGTATAGACCTCATTGTGCAGAATACGGTCCACTGCCTTGGCAGACCACGGCGGCTCATCGCTCTTGCGGAAATGCAGGCTCAGCTTTGCGCCGCTCTGCAGCTTTCGCGCGGCTGGAGACGGCACCTTTTCCGCATTCAAGCGGTCTGCAATACCCTGATTATTCATGCCGCTGATCTTCCAGCGGAAAATATCTTGCACCGTTTCCGCTGCCAGTTCATCCACAATTAGCCTGGTATGCTTGGCAGGATCCTTCCGGTATCCATACGCTGCAAAGCTCCCCACAAAATCGCCGCGCTTGCGCTTAACTGCAAGCTGGCTCTTGATCTTGACGGAAATATCCCGGCAGTAGGCATCATTGAGCAAATTCCGCATCGGAACCATGATGGAATCGCTGGTCTTCCACGCAGATTGACTGTCATAATTATCCGTCACCGCAATCAGCCGGACCCGCATGACCGGAAAAATGCGTTCCAGATAACGTCCCACTTCAATGTAATTCCGTCCAAAGCGGGACAAATCTTTCACCAGAATGCAGTTGATGGTCCCCTGTTCCAGTTCCCGAAACAGCCTTTGGAACGCAGGCCGTTCAAAGTTTGAGCCGGAGTAACCATCGTCCACAAACTCATCCACAATACACAGTTCCGGGTGGTCTGCGGCATAGGCTTCCAGTAGTGTGCGCTGGTTTGCAATACTGTCGCTCTCTGTCTTATCGCCATCCTCACGAGACAAGCGCAAGTACAAGGCTGTACGGTATCGGGTTGTATTTTGCTGTGTTCTCTTCTGCAAATTCATATCAGGGTATAACAAAAGCCTTCCACCTCCTTAACGAATCGGCAATACTGTTCGTCAGAGAAGCGAAAGGCTCCACATTTTCTATGTAGAACAAGCCTACCGAGCAAGTTCTGCTCAGTTGGCACATTCCTATTTTCTTACCCACAAACAGCTTACCAGAATCATCATCCTTTGTCCAGTGCTTTATCGCATTAGAGTGTGAAATTTTCCGTGTGATTTTTCAGCAGCTTGCCGAAAGTTTCTCTGCATTTTCAGCTGGCCGACTGAAAGCACCTTCCAATGCGTTCAGACAGCGTGCTGCTCCCTCTCGGTGCGAAATTCAGCTTTACAATAATTCCGTTGTCCAGATAGCAGTAAGGATTTCCGACTTTATCCAGCAGATTTTTCAGCCTTTCCTCCTGCGGCAGTCCGTGTTCCACTGCATCCTGCGGCAGTTTCTGCAGTTCATGCTGTTCTATCGTGCGGATGTCCCGGTTCTTCATCTGGTGGACCTGCTCCAGCCAATTCATTCTGCCGTTTTCTTGCAATCGCGTTCCTCCCATTCAGGCCAGAAGTGTTTTCAGCAAGTTCAATTTTGCCTGTCCTATGTCCTTTCTCATACTGGGACCTGTGCAGGCAATCGGTGTACACAGTTCCAGCAGACGGTCATAGATACGGGCGTGTGCGGTATCCTGCGGGTTCTTCAACTCCGTCAGGGTCAGGTTCGTGGTAACGATCAGCGGTTTCCGGCTGCGGTAGCGGCTGTCGATGATGTTATAAATTTGCTCCAGCGCATATTCCGTGCCCCGCTCCATGCCGAAATCGTCAATGACAAGCAACGGATAGCCGCAGAGCCTGTCCACGACTTCATTTCGCCCGGAAAAAGCGTTATTCAGTTCATTCATGATTCGGGCAAAATTCGTCATGCAGACGGCCACTTCCTGTTCCATCAGGGCATTGGCAATGCAACCCGCCATAAAACTCTTGCCTGTACCAACACCGCCCCAGAGCAGCAGCCCCACATTCTTTTCCCGCATTTCCGGCCAGTGGGCCACATACCGCTGTGCCAGCTGCATCTGTGGATTTTGCCCGTGATCGTTTGCAAATGTCCAGTGCTGCATCGCCCAGTCGGTAAAGCCCTGCAGCTTCAGCCGCTGCACTTTCTCGTAATGCAGCCTTGCACGTTCTTCTTTCTCTTGCTTTTCCCTTGTAGCCTGCCTGCACCGGCATTCAGCCGGATGGCGGTCACGCCCAAACAGTTTTTTGCCATTCGGAAAGAACGCTTCCTTGGGAGTTTTGCAGCTGCCGCAGTACAGCAGCCCATCTTCTGCAACATAGTCCTGCGGTTCCACAGAGATCGTCATACGCCTGTCCATCGCTGTCTGGATCGTTTCCGTCATAAACTTTCCTCCTTGTTGTAGGTATAGTCCGGGATGCCTGCTCCCGGTTTCTGTTGTCTTTTCTTCCGTGCTGACCAGCTACGCAGGGTCGCCGCATGGTCTGCGTACTTCCTGCCTGTAGACTGCATATAGATTGAAAGGTCATCAATCAGGGAATCCAACTCTGTAATTTCGACTTTCAGTTCCGAATAATCTTCCAGAAAGACATTCTGATAACGCCCATATGCTTCTTTGGTTCTACTCAGTTGGTTCAATCTTAGGTTGTTCTTATTTATTTGGTTAGGTGTGCAGTTTTGCGCAATCGTATTGCTCACTTTTGAGCAATCAGGCTGCTCATTTTTGACCATCCCGATTGAGCATTTCTGCGCAGTCCGGGGAACGCCGAGAAATATCTGGTTTGGCTTGGAAAAGCCATTGGACCGCCGTTCGATCAGCCGTGCGGCTTCCAGTTCCCGCAGGGCACGGGTGACACTGGAAATGCTGCTCTGAAGATCTTCCGCCAGCCCTGCCAACGGATAGAGCACATATGCCCGGCCCTGCACATCCACCCAGCCGTTCTTCTGCGAAAGGGTCATGCGGTCCAGCAGCAGAACATATGTTAGCCGCGCTGTATGGGACAGGCTCATCTGCAGCAGAAATTTCGGATAAGGGAAATACGCGGGCAGTGGGGTTTGTGCTTTGATGTACTCTTTACTCAAACTTCCTCCTAATCGTTTTCAAAAGTCCCTGCCGGATGGGAAAGTCCTGCACGAGCTTACGCATCCGGCAGGGTTCCGGGGTGCGGGGTGGAAGACCCTGCTGATTACAGGCTCATATCGTAGCTGCGCTTCTTGCGTTTCGGTTGACGCTCTCGCTGTTCCTGTCGAGCCTGCTCCTGCCTTGCCTTTTCGCGGACTTTGGCTTCCCACTCGCGTTTCCATGCAAGGTCGGATTTCATCTCATTGGTTTTTCGAAAGATGCTGTACACATTATCCGATGCAATTTCCAGACGCCTGGATTCTTCCCTCAGGGGAGCATATGCCTTTTTCCTCTCTGCGATTTCTTTGGTCAGTTCTTCTTTCCGTTTTTTTAAAGATTTCAGCGATGGCAGCTTTCCATCGTTTTCTTCCCGGAAGTATTTCACGGATTCCGCATAGGCATCCAATTCCTTGGAATGCTCTGCACGGAATTTCTTCTTGAAAATTGCTTTTGTAAATTGCTGCTGAACCTCTTTTGTAGAAAGGTACTGCCCCGCATAATGAATCTGTTCATTGATTTTGTACAGTTCATCTTCTGCCTGTGACAGTCGTTCATACGCAGCCTGTGCATTGGCCTGCGCAGTTTTACACAGATCGTTCAGTTCTGTCAGGTCGTTAATGTTATTCTCCTGTACCCATACCAGCGTTTCAGCCATTTTCTGCAAATTACTGATTTTGACCTTTAGTGCATAGGCCAGATTTTCCTGTGCCTTGACATTCTCCTGCAGGTCCACAACGAGCCGCAATCTGGTTCTGGTCGTAAAGATCAGTATGGGTTCTTCCTTGTACCGCAGATTCTTCTCGGCATTCTGAACAAAGAATCCTTCCAGACATTCTCTTTTGCAGCTTTCTCCCAGAGAACGCTCCGATATGAACTTGTTCCGTTCCGGCGGCAGATAGCTGTAACGCCCACGTTGTGTTTTGACAAAAATGTTATATTCATCCTGCAGGATGTCTTGAAAATCTTCATACGAGATTGCTTTCTCACGAGCAGCGGCAACAGCATCCCGGATAATTTGCTTCTGCGTTTGAAACTTTGTCGGATTTGGCGTAAATCCTTCCGTTTCGATTTTCTGTTTTTTCTCATCCAGCCGCCGTTGTGCCCAATACTCCGCTTCGGTCACACCCGTTCTGGATGGTGACAGCAAATCGACCTGATGCAGAAATTCACGTTGGCATAAATCCATGAGGGATTTCTGCAGGTGTTTCAGGTACTCGTTCGTCACATGGTGCTTGTACCCTGCCTTGCAGTCAATGGGCCGTTCCATAAAGGGTTGCTGAGGCACATCCAGTTTTCGCAGACTGTTGATTACGATATGGACATGAATGTTTCCGCTGCCATTGTGCCCGTCCATGTGCGTACAGACCAATGCCTGATGCCCCGGAAAATTTGCTTTTGCGTATTCCAGCCCAAGCTCCTGTGCCCGTTTCCCCGTCAAACAATTTTCTGTGCTGTCCCGTGGATCGAAGCTGATGATATAATGGTGGCTTTTGATTTCATTCTTGTTTTTGTCCTTCTGGTACTCGCGGTTCAACTGCTGGCAGGCGGCATCGAAAGAATAGGGTTCACAGTTCAGGCCGTCCAGATAAAACTCATCCCGCATAATGCGATTGCCGTTTTTGTCCAATATCGGAGTTTTCCGAAGCTCGTCATGCTTAAAAATCAGATACTCCAGTGCAGCACCATAGTTGGAACTCTTACTTGCGATGTGCTTTAATATTGCCATAGTTCTTTCCTGCCATTTCTGCGACCTGCTCCCGCATTTCAAAAATGCAGGAAATCGCATGGTTGATGTTTTCGTGCATCGCACGGGACTGGATACCACCGCTGTTGAAGAAAGTCGCGATCTGGTTCAGGTTGTTTCCGATGGCGGCAAACTCCCGTGTGATTGCTTCGATCTCGTCCGGGTGGACGTAGAACACATACGAGGTATTCACACGGCCTTTCATCAGCATCTGCGCTGCAAACTCAGAGAGGGTCATTCCGGCATCTTCTGCCTGCCGGTGTAAAAGTTCATGTGCTGTTTCTGTAACTCGTGCGGAGATTACTTTTGTCTTTACGATAGATTTCACTTTTTTCTTCGTTCGTGGCATGGGGTCTCCTTTCCAAAATTAAGAATTTGATTTTCCCGGCAGTGCATCTGCACTCCGGCTGTGACCTGCTACGGCAGGCCACCAACAGGCAAAATCATGTGATTTTGCACGATGTGAGGGTATGGGGAGCACAATCCCCATCAAGATGCCGCCGTGGAGAAACCGCCCGTAGGAGCGGTTTCGTATACAAAGGCGAATCTTGCTCTTAACTACCGTCCACTCTGTCCCAGCCCGTTCCTGCCCGATTCTCTCCGACGTTTTTTCTGGTAAGACGCACAGAATGCACATTCAGTACCGGATATATCCTGCTGGGGTGGCTCATGCGATTTTCAAGGTGCGATGTAACTTTGTAAGGAATCGGGGAATTTCATCAGTGATACCGTAGTGAATTGGCTTACTTTTGAAAACACTTCCTATACCCTATACAAACTTTAAGGGGTGTTTTTAAACCGGTCTTTTGAAAGTTCAAAGAAAATTCATTTTTCCAACGTTCCCCTCTACCTATAACATTCTAAAATGGGCGTTTGGCAACCAGATTTTCAAATTTTGTTGAACTGCCTAATTTTAGAACATGGATTTTGTTTATTTTTCACTCATAAAACTAGAGGAAAGCCGTTTTGCAAAAGATTTTGAAAGCCCCTATACTAATAGGAATCCGCAGAGCTGTTTTGGAATACAGTTCTGAAAAAATTTATAATTTTAAATAAAAAGAAAAACGGCAAAGTTCAAAATCGAACCTTACCGTCATCCATAGAGATGTCTTATAAAGTAAAAATACTGCGGCAGACAGGTGTTGCGCCTGCTCATCGTGGACATATTGCTATTTTAACATTGTGTAACTGTTACTGATATTCATGCACTGAAAATTTTTGTAGATTACAGCAGTGCAGTTTCTATCAAGCTATTGCTTTTCCCTTTTTCCAGATATATAATTCAGACAAGCCAATTCGATTTATAGGTTTTGTTGGGAGGTTTTCTCATGGCAAAAGATCGTATTGAAAGCAAGTATGTCACTGTAGCCCCCGGTGTGGAGTTACATATCTTGGAAAAAGGCGAAGGTAAACCGTTGGTCTTCATTCCCGGTCTGACCTTCTCTGGTGAGATTTTCAAGAACCAACTGGAGTATTTCTCCTCTGAGTATCGTGTCATTGCTATCGATCCTCGCGGCCAAGGCTATTCTGCAAAAACCGTGGATGGCAACGACTACCTGACTCACGGTCGCGATGTAGCTGGTCTGATTGATGCATTGGGTCTCAAAGATATTGTCCTGATCGGCTGGAGCACGGGCAACCTTGATACATGGAGCTACGTGCAGCAGTTCGGCAAAGACAAGCTGCGCGGCGTTGTGACTATCGATATGTCTCCGCTCCCGCTCTCCCCTGACCCGAAGTGGTGGACTGAGGGCACGATTGAAGAGCTGTCTCAGGTCGCCACGCAGGTGCTGACCTCTTCTCAGGGATGCCGTGAGTTCTTTAGCGAGTATGCGACTGGCGTCATGATCCAGCATAAGATGGAGCCTGATGAGCTGGAGTATCTGCTGGATATTTCCGGCCGCACGCCGTACTGGATCTGCCGTCAGCTGTTCTGCGACGCTGTGTTCTCCAACTATCTGGAGACCGCAAAAGATGTCGGTGCAACGCTGCCCAGCTTGATGTTCATTGCAGAACACTGGCAGGGCATTGCAAAGCCCTTTGTCGAAGCACAGCTTCCCGGTTACGACACCTACGTCATGGGCGGTCACCTGATGTTCTATGAGTACCCCGAAAAGTGGAACCGTGTTCTGGAAGACTTTTTGAATAAGCTATAATGTGATTTCAGCCGCCTGTGGTTCATTCCGCAGGTGGATTTTTTGTGTAATCTCCGGGTCACGCAATGACCTCAAACATTGGATGATGCTTCTTTCCCCCCTCTGCGGCATCCGTGTCAGAACGATTTTCCGAATGCTTTCTTCATCTTTTCTTTTGCTTCATCCGGCACGTTGATCAGTCCGAATCGATAGAACATTCCGTATATGTAGGTCACGCCCCGGATATCGCCCAACGCTTTAGGACGTACAACTACTTCTCCTACCTTTTTAATATGGCCCAGAGCCAGTAGCACGGAACTCCACGCCAGGCTTTTACTATTCTCTCTGCGATCAATCCACAGTTCCTTAGTGTATTGCCCATTCCGGCCCTTTCGTATTTCATAGGTAAAGGGTAAACCTGAGTACGTTTTGAAACGCACACCAGCATAAAGAAGAACCACCTCCCACAGATGCTCTTCTGTCGGCTCGGTTCTCAGTTTTCTTACCGCTCTGTATCTCCGCTGCCGCTCTGCTCCTACGCTGATTTTCTCTTTATCTGCTGCGCTTGGGAAGTACACGCCTTTTTCATAAGGCAGGTACGATGTGACGGAGGCTTTGGAAAGTTTAAGAACTGCTACAGTTGATAGTATGGCAGTTTTGTAGTCCTGTGTTTTTCTATACTCTTCAAAAGTGTTTTTCACTTTCTTCGCCGCATTCGATTCATACACTCCAGCTGTGATGAGCAGCTTTCTCACTTTGATTGGGTTTAGGTTTAGCACACCGGCGATGGATTGGAGGGAGCAGTCCTCATCATAGAGCGCCACAGCCGCATCCATCTGATTTTTCAGATTCTTCCCGGCATCGTATTCCGGCTTTAACTTTTTCCGGCCACCACCGGGCTTCCGAGGTTTATACGCTCTTTTCTCTCCCATGATTATTCATGCAACTCCAGCGGCAGTCCGTCCGGGTCATGGAAGAAAGTCATCTTCTTTCCGGTATAATTATCAACCCGAATCGGCTCACATTCAATGCCTACCTCCGCCAGCTCATTCACCGTCTGCTCCACGCTCTCCACACAAAATGCAAGGTGACGCAGCCCACAGGTCTCCGGGCGGTTCACACGCTTCGGTGGGTTTTCTTCTGCAAAAATCTCCAGCTCTGTGTGTTCGTTAACACGCAGATCCAGCTTCCAGTCTTTACGCTCTGGGCGATAGTTTTCTCTGATGACAGAGAATCCCAGCTTGTTCACATAGAAATCCTTTGCGGCTTCGTAGTCAGATACGATAATTGCAATGTGGTGTATTTTAGATAAGTCCATTTGTTCTCCACTCCGTTTCTTTTAATTCCGTTATAAACTATATAGCAACCTTCAAATAATACCGTGTGCTCCAGCTCCCGGAGGAACCTGTGTTCCACACACGGCATTTATTTTTTCTTGGGTTCTTGTTTATTTCAGCTTTTCCAGAATCTCGTCCGCGCTCATACCGCTGGCCAGCAGCTTCTTCAGCACTGCTTCGGCTTCAGCCTTCTTTGCTTCTTCAGCGGCCTTAGCATCTGCCTTTGCCTTCTTCGCTTCCAGGGATGCCACTTCTTTTTCGGCCTTCTTCAGAGCAGACTTCTTCTCTTTCAGTGTGTTCTTCTGCTCTTCAATCGCTTTCTGGATGGATGCGATCTCGGTGGTTAAGTTTACCACCTGTTCTTTCTTTTCTGCGATCTGGGATGCGTAGTCTTTGGCAGTATTGGTTTTGGGACGGTTTTTGCTACCTTTCGTTCTGGGCATCGTGATAACCTCTTTCCTTTTATAGTGGTTTAAGTCTAGCACTTTGTGACAGGCAGAGATACCATTCGTATTCCTGCTCCATAGAGCCTCTTTAATCAGCCAATAATAGAAAACATTGTCGTGTTATTATTACCTAAATTGTAAAACAACTCTCGCATCTCTCGTCTCCCGATAGTTCCATGCCACCCCACAGTATCACTAACACCATTTCTATTTATACAATCAGCTAAACCTTTTTGAATGTCCCGTACCGGATAACAGCAAACAATATCTGATAGATTCCCAACATCCAGTTCATACGCATCTGTAGTCTGTTCACCTCGGTATAATGCAACACGCCATTCATTTTGGTTATGGTACTCGATGCCTTTATCAAAACAATCCCGTTTTCTAATGTTAAATCCCCTATTTTGTAGTTCTTCTATTTTAAAGAATCGATCTTTTACTGCCAGATACATACGAGGTCCCTCTTTGCTTTGTTTGCCGTTTAACATCTGGAGATGATAGTGAACATCTCCACATAAAACCTCATAATGGCTCCTTTTTACAGCCGCTTCAATACGCCTTAAGAATTCATTTTCATTTGTTATGATAGCAATATACTCTCCAAATTTCAACATATCATCATTAAGATCACAATGAAGAAGCCCATCTTCTAGTAGAAAATTTATTTTATAAAAACAGAGAACATTACAAAATTTATATCCTTCAGCTCTAAAATGATAATCACTTGCCTGAGCTGCTTGAAAGTCCATTGGAAAGCCATTAAAATCTTTCACTGGGACCGTACAAACAACACCTTCAAAAATATCTTTTTGTTCTTCGAAACCGTTATTCCAAAAATAATTAAGCGTATTCATATAGAGCTTACCAGAAATGAATGCGTCTAAAAATTTTTTCTGTGAGAAGAATCTCGTTAATATGTGCATATCTAATTCCTCACCAAATCAATTCTATATTTTTCACTATCACAGAAACGTGTTTTATTCAAGCTATTTTTCTCACATCTTCGCCGACCATAAGATCGTTGCCTGCTACTCACCACGGAGAGGTGTGCAAAGTTTCGAGCAGCGTAGGGAGCTACCGCTCCCAGTATATCACAATTTCAACCCTTTTTACAGACGTTTTCTTGCCTTCACCACCGCACAATACATCAATCCACCTAGCACTCCGCCGACTGTGTTATAGAAGATGTCGGATCGCTGGAATGTTCCCAAGCGAAGCAATAATTGTAGCATCTCAATACTTACAGAAAAGATAAATGCTATCTTACCGCTTTGCCACAGTATCTTCTTCCAGCCGTTTCCAATCTTCTCTCCGAATGTCCACATCACTACTGCTGAAAATGGCACCATCATGATCACGTTCTCGATGCACTCGGTGGTCAGTTTCTGTTCGCCGTTCACTGTCTCCCAGATGCCCCAGCCACCCATGACATCGGATAAAGGATTCATCCACAGTTGACGGTTTAACAGGGTTCGGAACAGAATAAGAGAAGTCACAAAGGCCAGGAAGAATAGTTTCCGAAAGAACACACTTTACAGTATCCTGTATGCTCTGCTCGTATTTGAACCGCACCACAATGCGCCCTCCATCATGCACAAAGACATTTTCAATAAAGGCCGACACCATACCTGCCGTGAGCCTCGTACCGTGCAGGAAATTCTCTGCCTGCTCTGCCGCTGCACGCACAGTTCCCGGCACAGCACTCTGGGTAGATTCTTCCGCCTTGGACTGTTCGATTTTTTCCTGTACCTCTGCAATTTTTCTATCACACTCCTGTTTCTTTTCTTTGTAGGCATCCAGTGGGAGTGTTCCGGTTGCATATTCTTCATACATCCGCATCTTCTCACCTTTCAGGTTTTTAAGTTCCTGCTCCATCAGAGTTTTACGGCGGTTTGCCTTTTTGTGGGCTTCCTCCAAATCCTGCGCTTCCTTTTGAATATCACCATAAAGGGAATCCAGCAGAGAAAGTTCCTTTTTCAGTGCCTGAAAAACAGCATTCTCAATATCACTGACCTGAAATATCTCAGATGTGCATTGGGTCTGCCCAACCAGTTCCAAGCCCTCTCTGCACCAGAATGTCGGCACAACCTGTTTGAAATTGTGCGCCATCACTCGCCTGCAATTTCCGCAACGAACTTTGCCTTTCAATGGAAAGTCCACGCTGCCCATCAGCACTTTATGGCTGTTGCTCTTTATGACAAGCTGCGCTTTTTCAAATTCTTCACGACTTACGATTGCTTCATGGGTTCCCTCCGTAATAAACTGCTGTCCTTTGGGAACCGTTCTGACAATGCTTTTGCCGGAAATCAGCGTTTTGGTTTTGCCCAGAACCATTGCCCCGGTGTAAACATACGCCGTGAGGATTTTCCAAACGCGAGTACTATCCCAAAGAATCACTGGGGCGATGGTATAGGTCGTTTCCTTGCCATACGCCTTATTTTCTTTGTTATATACGCTCGGCACAGGAACATTTTCGTCATTGAGCATTCACCTCAATCTGGTGCTGGTGAAACTTCTTGAGCTGCATCATCTTGGATACGATCTGCGGCATTACTATGAGCAGCACCATGCGTTTATCAAACAGTTCAACCTTCCGGCACATTTTCAGTTTGATGTGGCCGCCGGATGAACTTATGTTCTTATAACCCTAAAACCCGTAATGGACGGTGCGTTATGCCTGTCCATTACGGGTTTTTCGTGTTATTTCAGTTTTGCGAGGATTTCATCGGCACTTATGCCTTCAATAAGCAGTTTCAGGAGCTAGCATTTACTTACTTATGAGGTTTTCTCATTTTACACACCATTGCTTTTACTGCTCCCACAATCAAATAATTACCCATAATGAACTGTAATGAAAAGTACGCAACAATCGAAACCAAGATACTTAACCCGACGCAGTAGTACACATTAGTTATACTCCGTTTCAGTACCACACATACGAGGGCAATAAGTAACGATCCCAAAATCGTTATTCCAATGCATTTTCTTTCTTTTGGTAAATCGACACTTTTATAGCTGTAATAAACAAAGAGGAAATAATTTAAGGCTTCCGCTATCAAAGTCGTAATCGCTGCACCAACATAGCTTAACTTTGGGATAAAGAAAAAGTTAAGAACTATATTAACTATCGCACATACAACTGACACATATAAACATATTTTATCTTTTTTGTATGGTAATAAAACCGCACAGCAATAAAATCCACTCATTACTGCAAAGCCGAGAGAAACACATAATATTCTTAGTGCTTTGGCTCCAGCAACGTATTGACTTCCTCCTACAATACTAATAATTTGTGAACTAAGACAGAACAAACCAACAATTGCAGGAAATACCAAGGTAAAAAGAACATCTCTAATCTTATTAGAAAGTTTTTTATACTCATCAACTTTCTTTTCCCCAAGATATGCAGAAAGTCTTGGTAACGATACAATAATAACTGCGTTAAGTATCTGCTTGACAACCGAATAAATTTTTGTTGACAGACTATAAATACCAACCGCCTGCTCGTTCTTTAAAAAACCAAGTATTGTAGTATCCGAGTTCACATAAATAGTGGTTGCTATTGCATAGAAAAACAATATCAAAACAGCGGAAATATGCTTTTTGCATGATTGAACGCTGACAATATGAAGTTTTATATACTTTTTTCTATAGAAAAAATTAACAATATTCCCGCCTGCTGTAGCTAAAACAGCTATTGCTGCATATTTAATATAGTCACTGGGCGAATGAACAAACAAAAACATCAGCACAAGTGCCATTACTTGAAATATTAAATACCTAACGGTAATATAAAAATAATCTTCATATATTGAGTTAATCCAATCAGCGCCCATCGTTGTTAATATGATCGTACAACTTTGAACAAGAATTAGTGCCGTATAAGAATGCAATTTTGTCGAAAAGATTATGCAACAAAATAAAATCACATATGCGATTGCAGTCGATATAATATTAATTGTATATACTTGACTTGCAAATTCTGTTATTTCTTTTTTATCATCGCGTATTCTCGCACCATCCCTAATTGCATAAGTTGATACTCCTAATCCAGCCAAAAGAACAAAATAACTTACTACTGAGTTTCCAAAATTAACTTTTCCGTAAGCTTCTACTTGGAGAACTCTGGAAATATAAGGAATTGTAATGAGTGGAAACACAACTGAACACAATTGCTTTATAACACTCAAAGCAGCGTTAATCTTAATAGATTTTGACTTAATCATTTGCATTTTTCTTAAGCTCTCTCGAAAAATTCAAGTGTTTTTCTGATAACTTTTTCTTGGTCTTCCCGACTCATATTATAATACATTGGTAATCTGACCAGTCGGTCACTTTCTGATGTAGTATACTTGTCTTCTCCTGCAAAACGGCCAAATTTCAACCCTGCCGGAGCACTATGCAGCGGTACATAATGGAACACACACAAAACATCATTTTCTTTCATGAATTTTATGTATGACTGCCGTGTTTCCAAGTTTTTGCATTTTAAATAGAACATATGCGCATTATGAACGCAACCTTCAGGAACATATGGAAGTTCCACTATATCTCTATCTGCTAACGGCTTAAAAGCTTTATAATATCTATTCCATGAATCCAAGCGATTCTCATTAATCTTATCTGCTACTTCCAATTGTGCCCAAAGATATGCGGCGTTTAAATCACTTTGCAAATAGCTATCTCCGAAATCAACCCAATTATATTTTGCTACTTGCCCTCTAAAAAACTGAGAACGATTTGTTCCCTTTTCACGCAAAATTTCAGCTTTTTCTATGTAAGCAGGATTATTTATAACGATAGCTCCGCCTTCACCCATGGAATAATTCTTTGTCTCATGGAAAGAATAGCAACCAAAATCACCAATTGTGCCCAAGGCTTTGCCTTTATAGGTACTCATAACGCCTTGTGCCGCATCTTCAACAACCATCAATTGATGTCGTTTTGCAATATCCATAATCGTATCCATTTCACATGCTACACCAGCATAATGAACCGGACAAATAACTTTTGTCTTATCTGTAATAGCCGCTTCGATTTTTGTTTCATCAATATTCATTGTATCAGGTCGTACATCCACAAAAACCAATGTCGCTCCTGCTAATACAAAAGAGTTAGCTGTACTTGAAAATGTAAAACTAGGCAAAATGACTTCATCTCCTGGCTTTATGCCACACAAGAGAGCTGCCATATCCAGTGCAGTTGAACCGCTTGTTGTTAACATAACTTTTCTGGCGCAGAATCGTTTTTCCAACCATTCATCGCATTTTTTTGTGAACGGTCCATCACCACAAATTTTATGATTCTCAACCGCTTCCTGCATATACTTGAATTCCGTACCAACAAACGGGGGAACATTAAAGTGTATCATAATTATTTCTCCTTACCTTTTAATTAATTTTTTAAAAAACGTCTTCATTCCGTAGAGCCATGCTCCGGTTACGATGTCAGCCTTTGAAAAAAGGACCCCCATAGAATCATCAAACCCTTCCAGATCATATGAGCATTCTTCCTTTTGGATACAAAATTTCCAGTAAAGTGCTGACACAAATTTTTTGTATTCCTTCTTCACATGCTTTAAGGTAGTGGCAGATATCGCCCCGTCAACGTATAAATTAAGTGTTATTAGAAATTCCTCAATCGCAAACGCCTTAAACAAATCATATGAACCTTTATTTTTATGGCTCGTATCAATTTCTTCTGAAAAGACAAAATTATTAATCAGATATTTATCCCGGCTTCTTTCCGAGAACAAGATTACTGAATGCGGTGAAATTTTATCAATTTTTGCATTTGAGGGTATATTATTATAATCTTTCTTCCAAATACCTACTCCTGTTGTCCATGAGGCCCAGCGTCCTAGATTGTAAACAAATTCGTCAAAGGAGTTACACTTTAGCACCCCATTTTTAGGTTTGATTGTACCATTTGAAAAATAGATAACGGGTTTTTCCTCGCTATTATTGTCGATGAACTCAATCATTTGTTGAAGTGCACCTGATTTCAATACCGCTCTATGGTTTATAAACTTAAGGTACTCGCCATGTGCAAGCTTCAGTGCTTCCAACTGATTAAAAAATTGGTATGCTGTAGTTTTCTTATATAGAAGGTTTTTATGCCTCCGAACATATTCGTTCATTCGATTACAAAAATCATCATTCGTACCATTATCTGTAACTATTACTTCATACTTACTTTCATCCACATTCTGCGAATAGATGCTCTCCAACACTGGAAACACCCACTCACTAATTCCATTTGTAGGTAAACACAAAGAAAGTACTAATTTTTCATTTTCCATCATTCGGCTCCTTTCTTGGGCAGCCATTCTAACAAATCGTTGTCCTCCAATTCACTTGTCGCTTTCGTAAAATTATTTTCAATAAACTCTCTATCTATCTTATTAAAATCTACTCTCAACATTTTATTTACCATACTATCTGTAAATCTGTACCTAATAACCTTGCATGGAACACCTCCCGCAATCGCATAAGCTGGAATATCCGTTACAACAACAGCTCCCGCAGCTATAACTGCTCCCTGTCCAATGTGTACTCCTGACAATATCGTTGCTCTATCACCAATCCATACATCATCTTCTACTATAATGGGTCCTTTGCTTGTCGTATCAACTTTTCTATTCACGAGAAGTTCCGCAAACGGATAAGTAGAAAAAGACCTATAATTATGCTCTCCCCCCAGCAAAAATAACGTTTCACCACCTATCGAGCAATAATTCCCGATTTTCAACTCTGATCCTGCGCATTCGTAACTGATTGCTTTAATTGGACCGTAGGTTCCTTTTCCAACTGATACTCTATTTATATTAAACAATGAGGCTGGATAAGTTTGATTATGTTTGTTTTTTACTTTCCAATCTATTCGAAGCTTTTGAAACGCTAGTGTTCGTCTTAATCTTTTTAACATATAGGTACCCCTTTCCTATGCATCAGAAAACACGTTTATGGAAAATAAGCGTTCTCTGTATTCTCCATTCATCCTTCCGTAAATCACTATTATGCTTGTATTTATTTGATTTCTTAATGAAATATATAAAATAGAGATACAAAAAATAAAGCTTAAAACCGGGGATAGATGTTAATGTAATTACAACCCAATATGCTAAAGCAACATAAAAGAGTTCTATCGACCTAAAAAATCTCGGAATTCTGTAAACCATCCAATATGCTAAAAAAAGATAAGCTACTATTCCCAACAACCCGTATCCTGGTATAACTGAAAACCAAATACTTTCACCGCCCAAAAGACGAGTTACGAAAGTATTATCAATCACCGATGAAAATTTCGATCCAAGTCCCCATATCGGTGATGAAGCAAACAAACTAAATGCCGCATCAAGTTGTCCAAAACGCATTTCTGCTGTACTACCAGCGACAGAAGCCTGTGCTTTCTTACTGAATATACTCAGTAAAATGTCTATATTGTCCATTAAATATGTGGAAAACAGTGCTATACCAGCCATCAATGGAATTAAGATTAAATATGTCCTTTTCTTCTGAGGTTTTATAAAACCGAGAGCAGCAATAAAATAAAAAACCAGACAGGATCTTTGTTTCGTCAAAATCATCGCTGGCAAACATAAAACAGCTGTAATGATAGCCAAACCTTTATACTTTAGCTTTTCATCATATTTTACAATAGATGTAAAAACAAAAACACTATACAATGCCCATATTAATCCAGCTCCTATTGCATGTTCAAATATCGATTGAACATGATATCCACGAGATGTCAAATTTCCGTATCCCCAGTCAATTGTTCTGGATGGGTCGCGATTAAGTGTTGCTGTATAGATTTTCAATGGATTGGCACCTATTTGATATTCAAAGAGTGCATAAATACATGACCCAAATATTATCAAGGTAATCAATCCAAATAAAAAATCAAAGTCCTCTTTTGTTTCAAGAACCTCCCACGCTACAATCAATAGAATAACACTATTAACCAGATCGCCTATAAGAGAGCTAAGTTCCGCCCCTATACCTGCAACAGAAAAAACAGAAGAAATAATCCATGAAAACGATATCACTATATTAGGGGTCAGATATGGAAATGAATACTTTGCGGTTTTTCTGTTATTTTTGGACATAAAAAACCAAAATGAGTAAACCATACTCATAAACATGTCCAACGTAAGAAGCGGTACTCCCGGTATAGAAATCAGCGTAATATTTTGAACTAACAAAAGTTTAAACGCCAAAAACAATATAAATCCGCGCTTGAAATTTATAACACTACATAATCCGATTAGGCCTGCTAATATGTAAAATATCAACCTTCCTCACCTCCTGAAATATTCGCTCAAATCAAATAGCATTAAATAGCACTCGTAACTTTACTTTTATAAATGAACGTCGACTAACCGTATCTTGATACGGAACACATAAAAGTTTCACTTTACATCTTATTGACTTCCGATAATATGCAAATGTAGAAAACGCATCCTCGACATCCGGCATCATTTTCTTTTTGTATCCTTGCAAGACCTCTTTTGCCATATCACTTCTTCGTATTCCCTTATAAAAGATAATATCTTTGAAAGTATCTACTAAAGAATGCCTTTGCGCCCCTAAAACGTTGCCATCATGTTGTCGATAGTATATATAAGATTCTTTGTCATAAACAAATTTTCCTCCAGTAGCAAGACAGACAAAACTAATCCAACTATCGTGCATACTACAAACTGCAGGGGTATATTCTTTAAGATTCTGCAAAAGAGATTTATTAAAGACAAATGTACACCCCGGTGTACCAAACGTTAAAATTCCAAACAATGGTTCTGAAAAAGTATTCTGATGGATAGATAATCTTGCATTTTCTAAGCGTTGATTTGTTATTTCTACCGCTCCACTATAAAGTGCCGGAGCGGAGATATTTTCTAACATCTTCACTGCTTTTTCAAGTTTATTTATTTTCCAAACATCGTCTTGATCACATAACGCATAATAGTCATACGTTAATGGTGCAGAATGAATCAAATCCAAAAAGCTTTTTGCTGGTTTTAAATTTGCACCTCTATATATCTTTACATGTTTTCCCTCATATCTTTTTAGAATATCTATTGTAGAGTCTGAGGACCCATCATCTCGCACAAGCAAGTCAACATTAACATTTTTTTGAGCCAGAACACTGTCTAGCAAGTCTTCCAAGTACTTTTCTCCATTATATGTTGACAGTAATACCAAGCAATTAACCATTATATTTTCCTCGGATATATTGTATCTTCCCTACTGTTTTCTTCAAATTTCTCTTAAAGCCTTTCGGCATCATTCCAGAAATCGTATACTTTACAATATCTTTCTTACAGGTTTTGTGGAAATACTGATCCACGGCCTCATAACCTTTTTCCTTGTACAGTTTCAAGATTTCCTCACGCTTAGGACTATATTTACTCGGAGAATGCAACTGATCATTATGTTTTGCAACTTTTTCAAAATCCGAAGACATCAGCACAAACTGATCTTCACACTGTTCCAAAGCATTATTGCCTTTATCCGTATTGACCAATACGCAAGAGATTCCTTTTCCGTTTGAAAGCCCCTGCTTTTCATCATAGGAAGGATACTCTTCATGGAATCCCCAGAAATCGCCAACAGTCAAATCACCTACACGCTCTTTTGATGCAAATGGGCAGGAATAACAATTCTCACGATAAATATAAGATTTCAGAAATAAGTTAAAATAAGAAATCAAATTTCCTGAAATAACTTTTTCTTTTTGTTTTTCTCCTTCACTCTGATAAACGCTCCGAGTAATCATGCCCTGTCCTTTGGTCTTATCCCTGAAATAAAACTCAGTAATTTTACCACCAAGTTTTTTTCCATGAAATTCTATAAAATCTTGAAACATTCTCTTGCTGGGAACACCATGGCATATGATATCTATTGTAAACAGGTTGTTATAATCTTTTTTCAAGTATTTTTTCAGCCCAGCAATCTGGCAGGGTGTACCAGAAAACAGAACCGTTTTTCCCTGCATCAAATCCTCCTTTGCCTGCAAATAAGTACTTCCAATTTCGCTCTGAACATACTTTGAACCCTGTAATAAGATCAACTTATCCAGTGAATCAACCCGAATATGTTTCGGCTCCAGCATTCCATTTTCCATGGGGAGTGCTGCACCGTATACTATACCCTCGTTCTTCAAAACAGCTTCTGCAATCACTGCAAAAGCGCCACCAGATGCGGACTTCCGTAACAAGCCACTATTTTTAGAGGCAGCTGCATAAACCTTTTTAGGTTCTTCCGCTTTAGGTTTGTTCTGATATCCACAAACCGTCATACATGCTCCACATTGAACACACAGATCCTGCTGAATTACCGGATAGATAAAACCATATTCATCCGCCTGCATCTGAATTGCAGATTTCGGGCAAATGTTCATACAGGCTCCGCATCCGCAACAATCTTTTTTATCCTTGTAAAGAATAATTTCACTCATTTTTTTCTCCCATCAGAAATTCATCCGCCTCCTGAACTTTTCTAGCGATGTATTCCTGTGTCTGCATGTAGTTCATCGGCTCATTCAGCATGTTGATCAGTTCTTTTTCTCTTCCAACTTCAAGAAGTCTTGACGGAATCTTCATATCTGCCAACAAGGAACGAATCTTATTGATTCGATTTTTCTCAGTCGGATAACATACAACGGGCTTTTCATACTTGATAGAAAATACCGTTCCATGAAATGTTCCGGTAACTATTTTTTTCGCATTTCGAAACAAATCGACCCATTCGTAGGGACTCAGATCAATAAGTCCTTCATCATAATATGTTTTATAATCACCTGCGCCAATAATCTTCAAGCTGTTTTTCTTTGCATACTGTTTCAGCTCCTCCACCATAGAAGGTGTCAGTTTACAATCATAAATCAATATATATTTGTATGGTTTCGGCTGAATATTATCTTTCTTAATATCAATATCAAAGTTATAGAGGAATGTCGGATCAAGCATCTTTTCTGCGTTTCTTCCGGAAACCCTTTCAATAAACTTTACAGTTTCTGTATCACGTCCTGAGATGCGGTCGATATTCTTCAATCCAGAGGCAATCTCTGCCGGAACCTCTGTATCCTCTGTTACAGCCCCCACACTTGGTGCATAAGCAATTGTCTGTTGTTTTTCAAGACCTGTTCCAAATTTCAATGGATGATACCCAGAACCACACAAATTCCATATCTCATCACTTCCAAACACGATTAGATCTAGTTTCAACGCTGCAATTTCTTCTGCACTTTTTACAGAGTGTGTACGAGGAATGGTATGTTCATATTTTGTAAACATCTGCAATTGCTGAATTTTTTTTATATATGTAGCAGGTGAGTCAATTCCAAATCTGAAATGCAGAATGTGAATGATGTTCTTCCGCCAATGCTTTGGATTTACATAGTTTACAACTACGATTTCCGCTTTCGGATACAATCTCCGAAGTGTTTCATACATTGCCTTCATCTGAAGGAATGCGCCATAATTTTTTACATAATGATGTGTTAAAATTCCGATTTTCATTGTTTTGCCATTCCTATCGCATCCTTCAAATATTGTTTGCTGCTTTGACGTTTCTCATTGATCACTCGATAAACAGCATCATAATTGATTTCGTTCTTCATGCTTTCCAGATCAAATTCAAACTTGGAATCCATTTCTCGATTTTGGATTCCAAGTTCCTCCAAGAGTGCCGTAACTTTTTTAATCCGGCTTTCATTCGTCAAATAGACCTTAAACTGCCGACGGTTCAAAATAGAAAAAACTGCCCCATGAAAAGTTCCGGTAAAAACAAATTCTACATTGCGGAACATTTCCACCCACTCAAACGGCATAAGGTTCACTGTGATTTCCGAATACCTTTTATCGCATTCCCCTGCACCATAAACTGCCAGACCATGCTCTTTTGCATAAGAAAAAATCTGATTCAATATATTATGCGGCAGGTTTTCACAATAATAAAAAAGGATATATGGCTTTTTCTTCGCTGCCAATTCGGCACGAGGAAATTCCGCTAGAAATGTTGGGTCAAGCACTCTCTCCGGAGCCGTTCCCGTTATATTGCACACGAGCTGCTCTGTCAGATCATCTCGTGCCGATATTTTCTTAAACTTCTTGATTCCGCGAATCACATACTCCGGGACGCATTCATCTGCTGCCGTCTTTCCCACACTCGGCGCATAGGCAATCAAATTTTTGCAAGTGAGTCCTTCGCCAAATTTGAGCGCAGCATTTCCTTTTGTGTCCTTATAATTCCAGACCTCATCACTACCAACAATAATGCAATCAAAGTCCAATGCATTGATCTGTTTTGCATTAAAACACCGCTTGGAAAGAACCATTTCCTGATTTCTAGCTTTTGCGAATGTCCGTGGAAGCTTGATTTTCTCCATCCAATCTTTAAAAGACTCTCTGTTTTTATAAAACCGGAACCATCCACCTGCATTGATAATAAAATGCTTCAGATTAACATAATCTATAATCTGCACTTCATCGTTAGGAAATAATTCTGCGATTGCTTCCCGTAATGCCCACGCCTGTAGAAATGCTCCGTAATTATTGATGTATTGATGTGTTAAAATTCCTATTTTCATTCCATTTCTCCAGCCAGCTGCAAATATCGCTCCTGCAATTTCTTTGCCTCAATTTCAATATTGTAGTGATGTTCCGTTATCAATTTCGTGTTATCATTGCGTACATTCTGCTGTAAGGCATTACATATTTCAGTTGCCCAAGTCGAGATTTCTTCTGTAAGCGGGATGAATTTTGCACGATCTGACAAACCAATCTCGCGTGTTACAGCGGAAGAAAAAATGCATGGCAGGTCTGCCGCCTGAGCCTCAACACCAACAACAGGGAGTCCTTCCCATACCGATGGCAGTACAAAGCAGTCAAATGCCTGATACCATTCGTTCGCATTACCTACATTTCCGACAAACGTCACTCGATCTTTTATTCCAAGATTGCTTGCTTTCTCTTTCATAGCATCCATCAGCTCACCGTCACCCAGTAGCACAAGATGTGCTAACGAATCCCTCTTTGAAACCTCAGCAAAAACATCCAGTAAGAATGTGTGATTCTTCTGAGACATAAAGCGTCCGACATGACCAACGATATGTTTGTTTTCCAAATGATTGTCATGTCGGATTCTATTTCTTATCGTTGAGTCGAAAACGAACTGATTCACCTCGATTGCATTGGGAATCAATTCATAATCGTTTCTTTCTACAACTTTTTCTCCAAAATAGCATCTAGCTGCTTCGATTCCGCAAGAAAAATGCTGATTCATATTGGACGGCAACAACGCTTTGCAAACAAGTTTGATTGGTAGCTTCCAGTCTCTCGTAATGCTTGCGCCATGTGCATGAAAAATACGCACCGGGATGTGATTGACTTTTGCAGCATGAAGTGCGTATACTCCAAGAGCTCCGTTGTGCGCTTCTACAATTTTGTATTCCGGGTTTTCTTCAAATATCTCCTTCATACACTTCAAATACGAAGGATATTTTGCCGGATTCAAACCAGGTGTGTGATAGATTTTACCGCCCATTTCCCTTATTTCGGCATCGTATGCACCGGGCTTTTTCTTATTGCACAAAAAGTCAAATTGTATTTTCGATCTGTCAATATGGCGATAATAATTCATCAGCATTGTTTCGATGCCGGCACGATCCATATTGCTGACAGAATGAAGAATTCTTATCATTTTTCTTCTCCTATAGATTCTTTGCTTGCAATACAAATTTCCGCATTGCCACTATTTCTGGTTATTGTTTCCCATCCTGCGTTTGTATGATAAAGTCATAAGTCGTTTCCGAATCTTACTGATTACCGAGGTGCTATGACTGAATGCAGGGTGTGACACTTAAAAAGACTGATGATAACATCATCTGCTCTATACAAATTCAGGTAGTGACACTGAAAAGAGGTGTCATGCAGTTTGGAAAGTATATGTTTTAGCTTATTATCGCCATTTTTAAGGCGTTTTCACTATGTACATCTCACTACCTGCGTTCGGTTAGAGGAGATTATTTATTATCAATACTCTCATCTATTATTTTCTCCTGTACAGTTTCATCGTTTCCTTTACAACTTCATCCCAGTTGTATTTCTCGCAGATAAAGTCAGCTGCCTGCTTCTTCATTTTCATAACCATTTCAGGATGGTCACAGGCATCTTGCAATTTTTCTCGCAAGTCCTCTACATCTGACTTTTTGAAAATCAATGCCTTATCTTCCACAACCTCTGTGCACTCCGGAATATCCGAAACCAAACAGCAGTTGCCGTAGCTCATTGCTTCCAGTAGACTTAGAGGCATTCCTTCCAAATCAGACGGCAGCGTGTAGATGTAAGCGTTGCTGTACAGTTCATCCAGCATTGCTCCCTGCACAAACCCGGTAAAGAGAATCTGATCGTCACCCTTCGCCAGTTCTTTCAATTCCTCCATAAAGGAATCCGTATCACTGGAGCCACCTGCAATGACCAGTTTTTTATCTGTCCTGACATTCTTGAAGGCCTCAACCAGATATCGAATGCCCTTCTCCGGCACCAGACGACCGAGGAACAATATGTAGGAATCTTTTTTCAGCCCGAACTTATCTGTAATCAGATTTGCTTCCCGAGTCTGCGGTCTATTCACTCCATTGGGGATAAAGTGTGTCTTTCTGCCATAGATTTCCTTGAAATAATCCTGCACGCCTTTGCTCAGAACAATGACCTCGTCCGCATATTTCACAGCATTTTTTTCTCCTTGGTGAATAAACTTAGAACCAAGTCCCGATTGCCATTTCTCGCGCTGCCAGTCAATGCCATGGATGGTAACCACCACCCTTTTGCCGAACATCTTGGGCAGCCATGAGAAGAAGGCCGGTCCCTCTGCGTGGATATGCACCACATCATATTTTCCAAATGCACTATACAGAGCCGCAAAAAAGGATGATGTTACCGCTGCAAGGCCTCTTCGATTGATTGTTGGAACCTTTTTTGGGCGAACACCTTCATGCTCCATCGTGACATCATCGTACTCTGCACCACTCACATGATGGCCTGCTCTGTTGTAACAGGTCACGTCACAGCCATTCTGTGCCATTCGGGTGCAGAGCTCTTTGACAACGATTTCTACTCCGCCTTCTCTCGATAATCGCTTCTGTCCGAACATTGCAATCGCAAGTTTTTTACTCATAAATTTTTCCCACAATCCCACTCAATTTCTTCATCAATATCTCGGCCAACACAAAGAGCGGATAGGCTCGTACACCTGTCCGCTGGCAATCACCCCACCCTCATGGTCGAGATTTCTTTCTGGATGGCATTGCTGCCACCCAAAAAGATCAGTCGTTCATTCTTCGGGTAAGAAAATATGAACTTCGGGTTGCGGAGCCTTTCATTCTCTGCCGTACCCTTGTCCCTATTATGACAGCCGCGTATTATATCTCTAGCCCCGCGCCGTTCAATGGTCGGAACAGACTTCTGACGGATTCCCTCGTACTCCGTTTTACCAGCATCGTCATATTCCGCACCGCTCACATGATGGCCTGCTCTGTTGTAGCATGTCACCTGACAGCCCTGCTGCGCCATCCGTGTGCACAGCTCTTTTACCACGATCTCCACGCCGCTCTCTCTCGACCACCTTTTGTGGCCAAAAACAGCAAGCCTCAATTTCTCTTTCATTTTCCCTTTCCTGTCTCCCCATTTAGGGATCTCATCCCCATACCGTGCCAAACTCCGGCCCGGTTTCCTTTACATCAGAAAAAGCCCGGACGCATTTACGCCCAGGTTTTTGACTGATTTACGCCGCAATTCATTGACATTTTATTTCCAGAATCATCAATATCAATTTCGTAAATGTATTTATTGACACTAAAAATATTTTACCATTTTTTCCTCTGGGGTACAATACTTTGCAGCTGTATCATTGCCTGCATCATGGCTAAGATTTCCGTACTTTATTCCGTCTTTTTTGTTGCAACCTATTCATTTTAGAAAGGAACTCGTTCCATTGCTTTTTTGCAGCAAAAAAACACCCTTCCTCTCACGGAAACCCGCAAAAGGAAGGGTGTTGAACTCGTTATCCTGTTGTCGTACCAATCACAGCATGTTCGTATCAGCAAAGCCAATACTAGTTGTCATTCAGCACGGCACCTCAAGCACTTTTGAGCGTAGAGCTGTGATTAGCAGTTCTCAGCGAAGTACTTAATGGTACGGACCATCTGAGAGGTGTAGGAGTTCTCGTTGTCGTACCAAGACACGACCTGAACCTGATAGGTGTCATCGTAGCTACGCTAAATTTTCACGATTTTTTTGTGATCGTTCATAATTTCGAAACAACAGTTACAGTACCACAGCATACCGTTGTCGTACCAAAACCGGCTTGTTCGTACCAAAATTATACCACGTTTAGGCGTTATTTTCAAGGTTTTTCGCAATTTTGCGATTTATTCTTTTATACATTGTTTCGCTTACGATTTTCATACGGTATCGCGCACTCCCCGGAGCGTCCGGGGCCCGGGGCTGCCGCCGGGGCGTTCGCCCTGCCCGGATGCGCTCCTCAGGGTGAGTGTGATGAGGTGGATAATGATTTTGTTGGTGCATTGATGGACTGGCTTGGACGATGGGGTATTTCTGATTTTTGAAGAATACTTTTGAAGTGATTGAAGTTGTTTTGATGTGCTGACGGCCTTGATCGTATCTTATCTATACCGCTCGGCTGGCTTGCCTGTGCTCTCCCCTGCTGTTCTTTTGCTAAAATTTCACCGGAAGTGATTTTGAGGGATGGAATGAGAAATGTGTATATTTGTTCGATATGAAGCAATTGTTCTATTATAAAACCGTATGGATGAGATTTTGTAGCCACACCCACACGGTTTGAGGTCTGAAAAGTTTATTTCAGCTTTGCGAGGATCTCGTCTGCGCTCACGCCGCTTGCCAACAGTTTTTCAGCACATCCTCTGCTTCAGCTTTCTTTGCAGATTCCGCTGCTTTGGTTTCAGCTTTGACCTTTTTGGCCTCGATTCTGGCGATTTCCTTGTCGATAGATTTCAGCTCTGCCTTCTTGGTTTTCAGGTCGGCTTTCAGCGCATCGATGTTCGCGGTAATGGATGCAATTTCAGCGGCAGTGGCTTCCTTTGCAGCCTGCTTTTCAGTGATCTGCGCAGCAAAGTCAACGGTTGCTTTTACGGTCTTGGGCTTATTCTTGCTTCCTTTGGTTCTGGGCATAAGATATCCGCCTTTCTATTATGTGTTGTAGTTTTAATATATCACCGGTGAAAAGATGAATCCAGAACAGATTAGGTGTTAGATATCCCAAATGTCAAATTAACATGTGGTCCGGTTTTATCGTAACCAAGTTCCACTTCAGCACTCTTTTTCACCTTGGTTTTTGATGCTTTATCTGCTTCATCAAGCTTTTCCCCAAGCGGTAAGATTTGAATAGCCTTCATTGCTTCTGTAATCTCGCTTTGAGCATCGTACATTGCAATAAATCCACAATCCTGAAAATATTGAAATGCATCTCGTACAAGATTTTCAGGAATTCCCAAGGTTTTCAGATTCACCTCTCCACCCTCGCACGCGGCACTAGCCATACGCATTATTACAGCAGCTTTATGGCGTGTTACAGGAGGTTTGCAGGCTTCGTCTGGGATATCCCAACCCCACGGAAATGTCGAATTTTTTTCAGCAAGCAGTATCATTCCCTCGCTGCAATATTTTCTTACAGTACTAACTGAACACTTCCATTTTCTCGCTGCTTCACTCGTGTTCATTTTGCTCTCCAAAATTTAGACAGTATATAGCCATTCATTGTTTTCGCAATACCAATTTCTATGTTGATTTCTATATACCAATTTTCTGCCTGATTGTGTAAATACATATTGTTCTTCTCTCACAAAGCCATCTTTTCTTATAAAAACAGATAGTTTTGCTGCTTCCGACTGAATTGAATACAGATTCACACCAAATAGATAGTGTCTTTCTCGTACTGCATCTTTTACACGATCTGAGTCATTGTTGAATTCATCTTCGTTTTGTTTTACTTCACAGCAGAAAATATTATCTTTATCTACGCTTGTTCTTCTATGTAATAAAATATCTGGTGCTATCCATCCTTTTCTATCCCCTCGATGTCGTCGTTTTATTTCAACACCTTCACGATTATATTCTATATCGACACATAATTCATCTTGAAATTCCGGGTCAAAGGCATGTTGCAAATATATTGCAAGACGTCCTGCAACTGCTCTTTCCTGCGCTTCTATGTCAAGGAGTACGTGATCTTTTTCATATAGCATTCGTAAAGCATAGTCAAACAAATCAATCAGCTTTTCGTATTCCACAACAGATCACCCCATATACTAGATACTTGTCCTTCGCATTCTTAGCCACAGTACCTTTTACTGCGTTGCCTGCTGCTCACCACGAAGAGGTGTGCAAAGTTTCGAGCAGCAATGGGAGCTCACGCTCCCATAAACACTATTTACTATTCAGCTTCGCATCGTCCATTTTAAATTTCTCCTCCATCGGAATAAGATTTTCGTACATCACGGGTTCAAGCCGCATCATCTTCTGCAACTCGTGCATTGCATAATCAAAGTTACTAAGTTTGGCTACAAGTTTAGCCTTTACATCTCTAGTCTGCTCATCAAGATTGTTAAGCATGTAGTCACATACGACGCTTTCTAGGTTTTTATCAGTCATACGAATCTCGACATGATCTGAATACGCAACAAGTTTATCCCTATATTTTTCCTCAAGGCAGTCAAAAAAGCTGTAGTTATGGTTTTTCATATGTTCGAAAATCTGATTTTTTGCGATTTCTAAAATATCTTCTGCCGCATCTTTTACACGCGTTGCATACTGCATTTCTTTTACAGCTAAATATTCGCTTCCCTTTTCCAACGCTTCATCGACCGGCGGTGCAACTATTAAAACCAGTTCTGCAACCGCGTGCAGACGATTTGAAATCTCTCCCGTTTTCTGAAAGCTCAAATAATAGCAAGCATCTTTATTGTATTTTTCATATTTGCCATGACTCGAACAATTTATATATTCCTCATAAGAACTGACTACATGCAGGTAATAGTTAAGAACAACAAATCTCTTTCTATTATGCCTATAATTATTGCACATTTCCAAGGTAAGGGACACCAATCCAGAGGCAATGACACCTGTCACGATTGCCATTGCAATCGCATACCTTGTGCTGCTACTCTCACTGTTTATAAGAATCAGCACACATGGAATTGCAACTAATAGCGTAAGTACAGTACATATCAGTAGCGTTTCTGCTGGACGAAAAGCCATCATTGCGTACCGAAGAAAGTTAGCCGGTGTCATTCCAATGTCTTCAAGTTCTGCCGTATCCGTATAATTATGATACCTATAGCCCATCTTATATTTTTCCTTATTATTTTTTCTCTGCATCCTAGCCACAGCATCTATGCTGTGTTGTCTGCCGCTCACCGCGTAGAGGTGTGCAAAGTTTCGAGCGGCAAAGCCGTGAGAGAAATTTCCCACGGTTCAAATATAGCCCTTTACTTTAAAACCAAGTTTTCAAGGGCACTGGTGAAATATACATCAGCCTGTATTGCTGTATCACTGCTATGTTCAAACAGCGTAGTCCTTGTTCTTGCTTCCCCCATGACCTGAGAGGTGTACTTTTGGTGGGTATCGTGGTCAAGGGGCTTCCACCATAACGCAGACAAGAATATGCTTTAGCCGGATAATTATCCGTTGCCTGTTGCTCGCCACGAAGAGGTAGCATATTTGAGCAACACAGCCATGTGACTGAAATCACATGACTTTCAGCTTAGGATTAATAAAGCTACGCTATTCCAACTTGATTCATTATTTGCCGTTATTTTTTTACTCCTCTGATATACCATTATTTCTTTTCCATCAGAATGCTATTGTCTATATCAGAGAATATTTTAGTAGCATATCTTTTTTTGCAATACAAGTAAAAAATCAGACCCAAACCACTCCAGATAATCATTATTATGACTTCTGGAAAAGAAAGCGTACAACTTGTTCCGGGCACAATATAAAGACCAGCCATTAGACCTGACAAAAACACAGCAAGGCCGCCAACAATTTTATAATGTTTTACTTCATAAGGTCTTTTCAATGCCTTGTATTTTTTTCTCATCATTAAGAAAGAAACTGAGACAATACAGTATGCTACACAACAAGAAAAATTACCTGCATCCACAAACCATGTTAGAATCGCTTTACCAAAAAAGGCTGATATAATGGAAATCAATCCAATAAATGAAATTGAATAAACTGGCACACCAGTCTTTTTACTTGTCACTCCAAAAAAGGAAGGCAGCATATTTGACGCAGACAAAGAACACAATGCGCGGCTCCCACCTATCAGGAACGAATTCCAACTTGTAAGAATTCCGCACATCCCTCCAACAATAACGATTTTTGCCATGTTTATGCTATTGAACGCTTTTGCCATGGCATCTGCTGTCACCAATCCCGTATGCTCCACGGAATATAGGATTTCCGTCTTGTTCAAAATGAATCCGACGCTAAAAACCACAAGTATATAGAAAGCTACTGCAAGTACAATTGACATCATCATTAGCTTTCCTATTTTCTTCATCGGAATCTTTATTTCTTCTGCAATCTGCGGAATGACATCAAATCCAAATAAAAAGAATGGTGTCAAGATAGAAATTTTCGCAATGCCTTCAATAGCTTCACTTTCGGTTGTGCCTAGAAAAAGCTGATCGTCCAGATTTTGTACATTTCCTGAAAAAACAGCACCAACGATTAAAAGGACGCCAACACCTGCTATTGCCAGTGTCATTATTTTTTGAAATCTAGCGGCAGTCTTTGTGCCAACAAGATTCATAACCGTTACCGCTAGAGCCATAACGACTGATACCAAGGTCCAACTGATGTAAATGTCCGCTCCCAAAAGCGTATACATTCTTCCTATGGAGAAATTCGGAAAAATATACTGAAGAACAGTAGGAAATGATACCACCTCAAAACACACAACCGAAATATAGCTCAAAATGATAGCCCATGTGCACACAAACGATGCTTTTTCTCCAAGAGCCAAGTAGCTGAACACCTTTATTCCGCCATTTTGGGGGATTGATGTTGTCAGTTCAGCATAACAAAGCCCCACATAATATATCATGAGACCACCAATGAGAAAGCCGATTGCAGTTCCGATTATTCCTCCGGTTACGATCCACTGCCCAGAAAGAACAACCCATCCCCAGCCTATCATTGCACCAAATGCAAAGACTAAAACATCGCCGGTGTTAAGTAATTGCCTTTCGTTCTCTTTGATTTGCTTGCTCATTTTTCTCCCAATTTATTTGCTTCTTTCGCAACCGTTTTTAGCCGTTCGAATCCGTCAAATCGGATAACAATGTCTGCTCCGGTATCATTTTTTACTGCAACGGACGCATTGATTTTCTTAATCACATCTATCATTTCATCTTCAGTTGCAGTGTCAAACGTAATTACCAAAAGATACTGATGCTTTTTTACTGCATCACCAACATTTAGCATTCCATCAATATTTAAATTGATGTTCTCTAACTTCTTAATTTCGTCTAGTCCCGTAATTTCAGAAATCGTTCCTCCATCCTTGCTCCAAAGAATATAGGTACACCCGCATCTCTCAGGCAGTTTTCTCTCTGGCGCAGGCAGATCAGAATGATTGTGTTTAACTCCTGTAGCAATGTCAACCAGCCACGCATAAGTATTAAATCCACAGACATTCTTATGATTTAAGGCCATCATATCACCAGACATCCGGTATCCCGTTTCCAGCACATAAAAATGCCCATCATCGTCTAGCATCATTTCGATCCACGCCAAACCTTCTTTGCATCCTGCTTTATTGAAGGCAGTTGTAATGTATGGATCGATTTCCTTTAAATACAAATCCAGTTTATTTGTTTCTGTTGTTGTGACCGAATAACAGTTGCTTGGATATCCCTCCTGTTCAAACATAATTCCGAAGTTCACCAAAGATGCTTTTCCATCTGCCAGCGCATACCAAGCAGTGTACTCATGTCCTTTCAGCATTCTTTCAACTATCACCGTGTCGCTTGCCGAATAAGACCTTGCATACTCACATGCTGCAATCACTTCTTCCTTCGAATTGCAGTAGCTCATGCCTCTATTAGCGCTTTGATCAATCGCCTTGACTACAACAGGATACTGAATCTCGCTCAATTCCTTTTCGGTCGGAGTTTTGCTGAGATAATAGTCTTTAGCTACCGGCACACCACAGCTTATGCAAAGATCTTTAAACTGTCGCTTATCAATCGTATAATGCCACGATTCAGGCGTGCAGTAGCAAGGAAGATTCAACCGTTTGCACAATTCCATGCAGACAGAAATATTAAAGGTGCTTATGCCATTCATAATGGCAGCAACCCCTTCTTCTCTGCATTTTTCTTCCAGAATATCAATGTCTGCTGTACTGATCATCCAATACTCATCTGCCAGAAGCTTCAGCGGCGCTTTTTCCACACTAAGATTATCTGTAACGATCGTGTAAATCCCACGTTTTTTTGCCTCCAGTAGAAGTTCTTTCGTACCACGTCCAGTCGTGCCAAGCATTAACAGTTTCATGTAAAACACACTCCTTTTTATACCTTGCGCGTTAACCTCGAATATTCTTTTAGTTTTGTTCGAAACGCCTCAATAGTGGTGCATAACCCAAACACCACTAGCGTAACAGCAATTGCATGAACTACAATCACACCATCATTGTAAGCACCAACATTATTGCAGACATCTACCCATAACCACCGCCGCATAGTATCGCTATTAGCATGGATACAAAGGACACCGAATGTTGCTGCTGCCATAGTATTGATTTTCTTGTTGTATCCAATTTTGAGATTCTTGAAGAAAAGGAATCCGCTAATTCCTGTTGCAAGTGCCAGTACTTTGTTAGAATCCGACACAAAGAAATAGCAAATGCCAACGTTTTTTTCTATCATCCGGCTAAGAGTAGCCAGCACAATAATGCTAGCCCAAGAAAACAGTAAGGATGCACTGGCAATTAAACCAGTAACTTTTATGTTTCCAAACCATTCTCTAGGATACAGACGAATATATGACGCTATCACATAGAGAACGCTGAACCATGTAATATAATTAAATGCCACATGTGCCTTTACAAAGGATGGCAACATTACATAAACTACAATGCACCACACCACCAGCCAGAAATGTTCTTTTTCTGTAAGGGAGTGGATCAGTTTATTCAAAAACGGAATCAGCAAATAGAATAAAAGAAAGCATGCTGTGAAATTATCTGCTACCGTAAAAAAAGGAAATAGCATTTCCAAAAAGTCACCAATTGAAAAAGATTGATAACCAGTAAAAAAGAACAGGCACCATATTGCCACCTTATAAAAATACAGTTCACCAAGTAGCTTGCAGAATTTTTCTTTTGAAATATTTGAAGTGCACATGAAGTATCCCGTAATCAACACAAAACAATTGATTCCGGTTTTGCCGCCCCAGCCAAACAGCAGCAAAAAGTAATCCTGAAAATGCAGGCTGGCTTGTGCATCTATGCAGTCCATTAATCCAGAATTAACAACATAGTGATGCGCCACAATCATCAACATCGAGAGGATTCGGAAAAGTTCAATGTTAGAACTTCTTACCCCCCTGAATTTATCGGTCTTTACCGCAACTGCGTCCATTTCTAAACCTCTCCACAAAAGTCTTTCTTGTCAGTCTTTCTGCCCTAGAATAACGTCACAGATGCGATCCACATCATCCAGAGATAGATCTGCGTACAAAGGCAGTGTTAGCACACGCAATGCCAGATGCTGCGCAACAGGCGTTTTTTCAGTGCCGGCTGTCGGATAATTCCGATAGCACTCAAAACTATTGGTCAGCGGATAGAAGTATTTTCTGGCCGTAATGCCCTGCTCCTGCAACATTTCATAGATTTCATTGCGGGTGTATTTATACCCATCAAACACGACCGGGAAATATGCATAGTTGCTTTCTACATTTTCCTGAATTGCACTAAGCTTGATACCTTCTACGCCGGAAAGGCGCTCACGGTAACGCTCCACGACCTTCTTGCGCTTGGCGATTTCCTCGTCCAGATGCCGCAGGTTGCAAATGCCCATAGCCGCCTGAAATTCGTTCATCTTGGCATTGCCACCCACAAAGCAAACCGACTCAGGTCCATGGATGCCAAAGTTTTTCTGGTCATTCAACAGCTGCACCCAACTGTCATCTTTAAAGCAGACTGCACCGCCCTCGATAGTGTTGAACACCTTGGTAGCATGGAAACTGAACATCGAAGCATCACCAAAGCAAGCGGTGGACACGCCTTTATACTTCACAGCAAAGGCATGAGCTGCATCATAGATCACCTTCAAGCCGTATTTCTTTGCAATTCGATCAATTTCCTCGACATCGCAAATGTTTCCATACACATGTACCGGAACGATAGCTACAGTACGGTCGGTGATAAGACCTTCAATCTTCGACACATCCATGGTGTAGTCTCTATCGTTCACATCGCAGAACACCGGAACAAGCCCATTGCGGACAATTGCATGGGTGGTAGAAGCAAAGGTAAACGGTGTAGTGAGCACCTCGCCGCCCTCCGGCAGATTCAAAGCAGCAATAGCATTTTCCAGAGCCAAATGACCGTTGGTATAAAGAGCCACATGGGGCACGCTCAAATATTCCTCCAGCTCTGCCTGCAACAGCTTATGTTTTACGCCCATATTGGTCAGCCAATGGCTTTCCCAAATAGGACGGATTTCTTCTATGTACTCATCCAAACTTGGCATAGACGAGCGGGTCACTAAGATATTATTAGACATATGCTTTCACTCCTCTTTTATACTCATGGTTTTCTTAACCATTTCAGCAATTCTTTTCATGTCTTCTTTTCCGTATCGTTGGTCAATTGGAATCGGAAGAATATCAGCTGCGTAATGGTATTCTAAACTATCTACTGGGCATTCTTTCAGCACATTTGGCCATAAAGTCGGAATGTAGATCTTTTCTTTTTGCAAGACCTTTCGGATTTCAGAGCCATTCCGAATCAAAAGCGGGTACATAAATGCACCATAAACACTTTTCAAATTCAGCTCATTTATATCCCGAAATTCTGCATCCAAAAAATCAAAGTTTTCCTGTCGTCTTTTTGCCACAGCTTCATAGTCGATTCCATGCAGAAGATTTTCCGTCAGGCGGGACATTCGCTTTACCGGTTCTGTTGCAAACAGCTTATTGTTCGCTACATATTCGCTATAAAACTCATTTGCGCTGCGCTCATATCGTCCCAGCAAAAAGTGCATCCGTTCAAACGATTCATCCTGCGGAATTTCCTTACTCAGCCTTGTATCGCTATACAGAAAAGCTCCATCTGCAACACCGAAGTACTTGCGGCAGGTGTAAAGCGTATCCAGTCCATCTACGGGCATCTGAAAATAACTCTGTGCATTGTCAACTATGACACGATCATATCGCTGCTTCCAGCTATTCAAATACTCGTTACTAAGCTGACCATAGAAGTTGACAATATAGAGCCATTCGTTTGCGCCAATCTCCTTCGTAAAAATCGGTTCAAGTGCCCTATTGATATGGTAAAATTCATATTCGACATTGATTTTTTGGCAGAGATTCGGCACAGAATCGCAAAGAAAATACGGCAGATATAACTTCCGAATCATCTTTGCTTCGCAAAGATATTCCAGCGCTCCTCTTCCACAATTCAAGGTGATTGCTTTTTCGTGGAGCATCTTCCCATGGAACGTTTCCAGTTCTATATAACCGCCGTACTCTTTCATATTTCGTCGCTCTTTCTTATATCGTTTTTAGGTGTTGCTTGAAAAATTCTCCTTGGGGCGTTTTCAAAATCGATCCCTGTAACTGAATTGCATCCAATGATGTTAAAGTATTAATTTCAAGGATTTTCACCTCGTTCTTACTCGTAACAACAAAGTCCAAACCCATATAATTCATCTGCGGGAAGTATTTTCCAAATTCGTCAGCAGCTTTTTGAATTTCATTCCAAAGAGGAATGGTACCTATTAGTTTTTGCTTACTATCTGGATGCTCCTCAATTATCTTGTTCGTTCCTGATTTAATATCAAAAACGTTTCCATTTTTAAACTCGCCATTTTCTTCTATATAGCATAAAACTCCTCCTGCATTGTAGTTTTCCACAAACCCAGAGGCTTTTGTTCCAAGCCGAATAAAAGATTTTATAAAGTTCATCTTCCCATTGTTGTCACGACCTATCAAATAACGAATGCAGTTAGCTGTATCTGCACAGAAAGGCACCAAATCCTTATGCGGATGTAGATATTCTGTAATTAAATAATCCTTTAATTCACCAAATGCTTTTTCTAGCTCATGTTCAGAATAGACCTTGCCATTCAGGTAGTATTTTCCATCTTTATAGCTTGCTTTATAAAATCCCTCGCCAAGTGAACCCGATATGCGCTTCACCGCCAACTCACCAGTCGTTTTGAGAAATTCTATAATATTCTCAGCTGTACACTGTCCTTTTTGCTCATTCGGAGCATCGGAAAGCGCCAGAACATTGCCAGAATCATTAATCTGGTAATAGTATTTTGGCATATACTTATCCAGAGCTGTTCCTGCACATAAATACTTTAATGTCAGCTTATCATCAATCCAATGAGAGTACTGTCCATTCAACGGGTGCATTGCATAATACTGTGACGTTCGGAGATATTCGGAGCAATTTTCCTTTGTCAACTCGTTCACATGCCAGTCATCCCACGAAAAGCCTTCACGATGAATAGAGTAAACCTTTATAAATTCTTTTCCGTGTTTCTTATAATCCAGACGATAATCCTCCCCCAGAAAGCTAGCGCCCTGAGAACTCATATTCCATTTCTTTTGCAAAATCAAGCTATGTATTTTCGCCGCAACTTTTTTCAGCATCATACTATACCTCACTGATATTCAATCTGAATCCATTCATCTGCGTTTTCAATCATATCCAACATCTGCTCCAGCGAATCAAATTTCATCACCAGAATGCCTAACGTAGAATTTGCGCCAATGAACGAATGAATCTCATCACCCGACTTTACAATCAAGTGATTTTCTACCACATGGTTTCTCTCGACCTCAGGATCAATAACAACCTGCTTTAGAACACCATCTTTTAGGCTGTGAACTGCATAATATGCCCAGCATCCTTTTGGCTGAATCTGTGCCGGAATTTCGATTTTTTCACCCATTGCAGCCTTGACAGAGCATTCAACCAAATCCACACCGGTTGCATAGCGAATCGCCTGTGGGATATAATTGCCGCCATCTCGAGGCGCAACTTCCATCAGATAAACGTTGTAATCCTTGTCGATGCGCATATCGAAGTTATAGGTTGAGGTACGCATCCCCAGCAGCGTCAGCAATCGCTGAATGGTTGCATGAATCTTGTTCTGTACATCATCCGGCATATTATAGGGAAAACTCGCTGCCACCGGAACAAACGGGTTCTTGCAGCGTTCATCAAAATGGTCATTCGCAAAGTAGCGGAATACCAGTTTGCCATCCACAGACAAGCCATCGCCTGCAATCTGGTAGCCATATTTTTCCACAAATTCCTCTACAATAATCCGATGACCACGAGAATAAGACATTGCATATTCAAGGAATTCCTCAGCCTGCTCTGCAGAATCAATTCGGCTTACGCCCTTACTGCCAGAGGAATCTACAGGTTTCACGATTATCGGATACTTAAAAGTTCCATTTTTAATATCCGTCAGAGCTTCCTGAATATCCGTGTAGCCCTTTGCTTCCGGCGTACAAAAACCGTTTTCTTTCAAAAACGCACGGAACTCATCTTTGTTGCAAAGAATCTCAACGGACTTATACGGATTACCCGGCAAGCCCAACTTCTCAGCCACATAGGCAGCTGTGGGTGCAGCGGGGTCAGAAGCATAGGCCAAAACGCCGTCAACTTTTTCTTTCTGTGCCACATCAAGTACTGCGTCTTTATCCGTTGTACTTACAAGATAGAACTTATCTGCAACATACTGCCCGGGATTATCCGTCAGAAAATCGCACAAAACAGTGTAGCAGCCAAGCTTTTTTGCAGTTTCAATGGCTATCACCTGCTGTGCAGAACCACCCAATAAAAGAATCTTTTTCATTTTTTATCGCCTTTACTTTCTTGCAAATTTTTTCAAGACAGAGCGAATCATGCCCATCAGATATTCATAGGATTCCAGATGCAAGGCAGCCGATGCTCCAATGTAAATTACCGCACCCATCGGAATCTGAATCAGTAACGTGACAGCATTTGACAGGTGAAGCAGACCAACAAGATTCACACAGCAGCCCATGAATACCGCCAGCAGAATACCCGGCAGAATATCCTTCATTTGCTCAAGATACGCATATTTCAACAGTTTACGATTCGGCCATGAATTGATGATCATTCCTGTCACAGTGCCAATTAGTAGACTATAAGCCATTGCCATAACGCCAAACCACATGGTAGAAAGCAGCAGCGTCATGCCAACAATTTTCTTGGCAATTTCGAGCTTCAAAAACAAATCGCTGCGCCCCATTGCTTTGATTGCATTCAGGTTTGCTGTGTGAATCGGATAGAACATATAAGTAATGCAGAAAATGCGTAAAAAAGGAACGCATGGCAGCCACTTATCTGTCAAGACCAACCGAACAATCGGCCCTGCACAAAATGCTAAGCCCATCATCAGCGGAGCCATAATATAGGTGCTGGTTTTAATAGCCCTGCGAGTCATCGCCCTTACTCGACTAGCGTCATCTTGTACGCCTGCCATCGTTGGCAAAAGCACACTATCAATGGATGTGTTGATATTGTTTGCAATCACACTTGGGAACTTATCGCCTTGGTTGTAGTACGCCAAATCTGCAGAAGAATACATTTTACCGATGATCAGGCTGCGAATATTACCATAGAGCGTATCCAAAAGTGCTGACGCCAACATTTTCCATCCGAATGAGAGCAGCCCTTTTAGTCTTTCCCATGAGAACATCTTCTTTGGCCGCCATTTAACTGTCAGCCACAATATCAAGGTATCAATGGCTGTATTGGATAGCTGCTGCGCTACGATAGCCCACACACCAAAACCTGCATACGCTAATCCAATGCCCAGAAACGCCGAGAAAACAGTTCCGCCCAATGTCGCATAGAAGAAGCGCTTAAATAGCATATTCCTCGACACATAGGATTGCTGGATACCTTTAACACCAGAGATTACAATGGTCAAACTAATAACGCGGATGATTGGGGTCAAGGAGGAATCATTGTAGAAGTTGGCAATCACCGGTGCCACCATAAACATGATGGCGTATAGGACCAGACAAACCACAAAATTGAAGTAGAACACTGACGAAAAATCAAGATCATCAGCATCTTTTTTCTGAATCAACGCAGTCCCAAGACCACTGTCTACAAATACCTGCATAATCGTTGTAAAGACTGTGATCAGTGCAATCTGACCATAATCTTCTGGTGTAAGAATGCGAGCAAGTACGATAGATACGATGAATGTGACAATTTGTGCGCCACAACGTTCTGCAAAGCGCCAAAAAAAATTCGATAAAATCGTTTTGTTTTTCATGTCTTAGCCATTTCGTACATTCGAGTGATATAAAGTATATAGTTTTCTTGCTATCGAAGGAAAAACGCACCCAAAAACAATCAGAAACTTATTAGGCACGTTCATTAACATAAAATTGTTGGTTAAACCATCTGAAAAGATTTTTTTATACTGTCCCGTAATCTTGTATTTTTTTATCTTATTATCTCCAATGGCATGCGAAACAATTTCATGATACGCATTTGCAGTATATTCGTCATATTCTTTCAGCCCTACGATCATTTCATCATAGAACTGCGTTGCATATTCTGTATTGTCCCTTAGCTTTGCCATTAATCCGCCTGCATCTACCCGATAGCAAGACATGTATTTATCAATAAAAAAACAATCCCCCCGGTGTGAAGCCAACAAAACTAGCGGCAAATCTCCAACCGGAAACACGTCTGTCATAGTATTGATGCATTCTTCAAACACCTCTCGTCGTATAAAATAAGAAGAAGTTTGGAAGAGCCACGGATGTTCAACTAACTCGTTTTCGATATAAGTCCTTCCTGATATGCGTCCCTGTTCTAGTTTAACCGGAGGGAAACTGCGTCCTATAAAATCGCCATCGACATTAATGCACTGCGTCTTATGTGTTGAAAACGAGCATTTCTTATTTTCTTGAAGGGCGTTGTATTGATACTGAAGTTTAAGATTGTCCGACCAGTAATCATCGCCTTCACATATCGCTATATATCTTCCAGACAAGTTAGGAATTATATATTTTTTTGTAATATTTTCATTCTTAGAGTACTTGTTTTCTTTTTGGAAAATAGGCTTAATAATATCAGGATATCTTATAGCATATGCTTTAATAATCGACGCCGTGTTATCCGTTGAGCAATCATCGTGTACTATAACCTCATACGTAAAATTTGTAGTTTGATTCACAAAACCATCCAATGCTTTTTTTATATATTTTTCATGGTTATATGCTAAGCAATAGACAGATACATCAACATTCATGTTTGGTCTCTTCTCCTTTTTTCAGTTTGCAATTCATTATTCTCGAAGCAACAATTTATACATATAATAAAGCACGCAACGATTCCAAAGTTGCTATTTATAAAATTGGATGTAATTCCTGACAGAAATACTATTCCAATCAAAAGCTGCGGCATTCCAACAACTAATTTCCCTTTAATATTAACAAGCATCTTATATGCGGAACCAGCTATAATAAATATGTATAGAAACACCCCCAACAAACCGGTTTCACCCATCAAGGCCGGATAAAATGCATCAATAAGGAACGGTGACCCCTCTCTCATCTCCCAGATTTTATCCCAGCCGATTGTTTTATAAACAGGAGAATAGTAGCGCGCTGCTGTAGCACTTCCAAACAGTGAAAAGCCGTATCCCAACGGAAGTCGGTCTATCAATGCATTCCAAGCTTCTTTATAAAGCTTAAAACGCGGTGCTGATGATGTAAAAAAATAGCCCACAATTTTCCATGAAATCGCATTATATACAAGGTAGCCAACAACTGGAATAGTTAAAAAAAGTAGCATCTTATAATATTTTTTTACATAGTCTTTTAATACAAAAAGAAAATAGCAAGCTGTAAAGGCTAGTGCTGATGATGTCTCGGTCATGATAATTATGACAACATTCAATACAATCAAGAAAATATTGAATGCCGTTCGTTTTCTTAGTATGTATGTCATATACGAGTAAACAACCACTATAAACAAAAACGCATAAAGACCCATGATGCCAGCATATCCTGAATTTAACGCAAGAACTCGTTCGCTCGTTGTATTATATTTCACTGCACAATCAATAAAAGCCATCAGCGTTATACTAGCAGAAATACAATACATTCTTTTTAAAAGTCTTCTATATTTTTTCGTCTTTTTTTCCAAGAACCATTGCATTCCCATTAAACAGATTGGGAATTTAACCAACGACAAGTAGTCTTCAATTACCAACATAATACTTCTCTTATGTCCTGACACAAAAAGACTTATCAATCCAACCAGAAAAAAAAGAATCAAGTATATCAGCATATGCTCATATTTTTTTCCCTTAGAGTAAAGCAAAATAATTGTCATAGAGAAAAGCTCTATTATTTCATCCAGATAAGTGAGCTTAAAAGAAAACAAGTCAACGCAAATAAGCAGGACAATTGTCAATAGAAGTACGTCGTCCTTCTTTATTGTCATTTTTTTCACTATGATCTTTACTCCTTCATTTTATTTCAATCATATTAATCAATGAAAAGTTATAATTCATTAGAATCATCTTTTAAAAGTGCTCTATATATTTCTTGATACCTCTCGTTTTTTTTCTGCCAAGTATACTTTTCTGCTTTTTTTCGCGCGTTTTTCCCACGTCTTGTTACTTCATCAGGATTAGCAATGCATTCAAGAATAGCCTTTTTCAAATTCTCAATGTACTCTTCCTTCGTATTTCCTTCATATAGCCAACCCGTGTCTTTATCAAAAAGAGTTGCTCCACCAAACTTATTAATGGTAATAACCGGAATACCTTTTGACATTGCCTCCAGTAAGACCGTACCTGTAGTCTCTCGAATGCTCGGCATAATAAATACATCCGCACCTGCATATTCCTTTTCCATTTTCATATAGGGAATAGAACCCATGCAGTGCACATGCTCAGACAAGTTCAGGTCATCCTTACAACGTTTACGCAGATGCTTAAGCTCTGGGCCATCACCTACAATTCTAACCTGATATCTAGTTTCCTGCGGAATTCTCATCAATGCATCAAAAAGGAAATCCAAGCCCTTTCGATATATCATTCTTCCGGCAACCAGAAAAACGCACTCTTCATTTCTGCCCTTTTCTTTGCAAGTATCTTTAATATCATTTATATCTACCGCAACCTCAGTCACCGGCTCGTCACTTACATTGTAGTTCTTCATTCACTTTTTCCTTTTCTGTCCAGTTCACTAATTCGTCCGGTCTCAATCCGTTATCAAAGACTAATTCATACGGACAGTTTAGTTCTGCCCCCCCACGAGGAATTCTTGAGTCTCTTTATTTGCAAACATAATATAGTCGCATCGATTTAGTTTGCCTGTGATTCTCAGCTTAAAACGATACCAACGATTTATCCCTGAACGAATAACTTCAATGATTTCATGTCCCTTTGCGTAATCTTTTAACCCATTAGGCAAAGACTCTCCTCCGCCAAGTGGTCCGCAGACAAATTTGATATTTGCTATCTTTCCATAATCTCCAATTGCACGGAACTCAATTGGCGTAATCTGATGAATAACGTCGATTTTTTGATCTGCACAAATTTTCTTTGCAAGAGGAAATACCCGTCTATTCCACACATTAAGTCTTCCAGAATACATGAATCCCTTGAAGATTTTCTTGTAAAAATTCGGGATGTCAATATAATAAAACTTTATATTTTCAAGTGGGTGACTCTGCAAATATTTTTCGACTGGTTCACGTTGCTCTTCTTTTGTAATCACATAAACTTTATTTGTTTTTGAACTTTCATAAGGAACGCACCAACCGATTTTATCTTCACTTCCGGCAAAAGGATTACATGAATAAGCTATATATAGGATATTCATCACTTTGTCTCCATCTGCTGTGCAATATCAGCATCCACGATTTCCTCGCCGGTCTTATGCTTCAGCTGTTCCTTGGATGCCTCACTCAGACCGTTGTTGATCACGCAGTTCATATCGCAGGTGCTACACTTATCCAGATCCTCTTTGGTGACTTTACCATCACGGTAGTCGCGGCAAATCTTCAGCTCATACATGCTGTACGGATGTTTGGTGAACAGAGCCTTGAACTTATGAACCAGAACCCAAGTAGCAGGCTTCCAGATATACTTGTGCATAGCAGGACTTACACTGCCAATCATCCAGCAGTCACGGTCGCAGCAACGAACCTTTGCACGAACCTTCTCGGCCTCCGGGCTGTTCCACAGCTCGTCCCAAGTCTGATTGTTCAGGTTGCCCATTACTTCTTTATCCTTGGTGCCATTACAAGGCATAACATCGCCATACGGATCGATGAAGAAGGTATCGAAGCTCATATCGCAAGGCAACAGACGCTTCTGGCCGTAGATGTAGTTGATCAGACCGTGGTTGAAGTAAGCACGGAACCACTTCTTCGGGCTATTGCTGCGGAGCAGTTCGTTGACCAGATTCTCGAAGTTCTTTGCAACCATCGGACGGTCATGGATAATATTCTTTGCCTCAACGAAATAGAAGCTGTTGTGCAGAGAGGCAGTTGCGAACTCCATTCCCATCTCATTAGAAATCTTATACAGAGGAACAAGGTCAGGAGCGTTCTTGTCCTGAACGGTCATACCGAAACCAACGTCCTTCATGCCCATTTCACGCAGCTTCTTCAGCGTGCCGTAACCACGCTGGTAGCCATTCTGCAGGCCACGGATCTCGTTGTTGGTCTGCTCCAGACCCTCGATGGAGATACGAATGCCAATCTGCGGGAACTCTTTGCACAGGTCAACAATACGGTCAGTGAAGAAACCGTTGGTAGAGATAACGATACGATCAGACTTCTTGTACAGTTCACGGACGATTTCCTTCAAGTCAGTACGGATAAACGGCTCACCACCGGTGATGTTGGTAAAGTACATCTTCGGCAGCTTCTTGATGGTCTCGATGCTGATTTCCTCTTCCGGCTTTGAAGGTGCTTTATAACGGTTGCACATAGAGCAACGAGCGTTGCAGCGATAAGTAACGATGACCGTACCATTTAACTTCTTTTCTTCAGACATGATTAAATCTCCTATTGTTTACTCTCTCTTTTAAGAATGTTTCGATTTTATTTAAGAACCACTTAGCACATACCGAGAACACAACCGAACCGCAGATGACTGCAACCGCTGTGAAGATATATGCCAGCAGACCATTTCCAAATAGATGAACAATGTGTAACTTCTCAAGCACACGATAAATTACCATGTGGCACAGGTAAATCTCGAAGCTGATACCTCCAAGGAACTTGGCAACAGGATTGACCAGTACCCCCCCCCGATTGCATCCGAGGGTATAGACCAGTGCTGCCACACAGAAGAACAGCATCGTAAGCGTATTGCCGCCTACTGCAAAATAAGTAACTGCGGCAATCAGTAGAATCGCTCCGGCGATGACCTTATACTTCGATGCAAACTCAGCCAGTTCCTTTCGATAGAGAAAAATCAGACCGCCTGCGATAAAGTAAATCGCATCGTAGACGATATTCAGTCTCGGTGTAAATCCGACACTAAGTGCATCTACAATGTGGTTTCCATCAAAGAAATAAGTTCCACATAGCAAGTTAAACACCAGTGCTGCAACCGCCACACCCCACGCTCTCTTCTTATTTCCAATCAGGAAACAGAAGAACGGAAATAGTAGATAAAATACAAAAATAACCGCCAACGTCCAGCTAACGCCAATAACTTCAATACGCATATTCGGCAGAAGTCCCTGGCACAAAGTCAAGTTTGCAAAGACTTCAAACAAGGATTCTTTGCTTGGTGAAATCACAATGTCCAACGCACAGAGCAGTGCGAAATACGGCCAGATTTTGATGTACCGTTTCTTGTAGAAATCCTCTACGCTGATCCTTTGATCAACAATTTTCTGGTAATAGCCGCAGCACATACCAAAGCCGCTGACCATCATAAAAAGAAAAACGAGGTTGGTGAATGATGGTATTAGTCGTTCAAACACAAATCCTCTAATCCCATATTCTCCATTTGAGAGGACGTGCATCAATGCAATGCCGATAATGGCATACGCCTTTAAGCCGTCTATTCCCTCATATCGATCCGCTTTTGTAGTCACAAGTTTTCTCCTCACGTACCAGTTTTACTGATACACCTTCATAATTTTCTCGTAATACTCATCAATGGTATCGAAGCTGATGTCCTTGCAGTTCTTGCTATACTGTGCGCACAGCTTCTTATCACCCCAGAGCTTCTCAATCTTCTTCTTCAGATCTCCGGCATTGCCGCTTTCGAACAGCTCGCCGGTCTTACCAACCTGAATCAGTTCCGGGATACCACCAATATCTGCTCCCAGCACCGGCGTGCCGTACATCTGGGATTCCATCACGGAGAACGGGCAGTTTTCATACCACTCAGACGGATAGATGGAGAACCGTGCCTCACGGATGAGCTTTTCCAGTGCCTCGCCTTTCTGGAAGCCGACGTTTTTGATGTTCTTAATACCATTTACTGTCTCTTCCAGAGGACCGGTACCGGCGAAGATGAACTGAACATCCGGCAGCTCCTTGCAGACCCTAATAAGTGTGCCGATACCCTTCTCCTCTGAGAAGCGGCCAAAGTAGAGAACATAATCCTTCTTCGGAGTCTCTTTCCACTCCACCTTGTCGATGAAGTTGTGCATTGCCACGGTCTTCGTTGCAAACAGCGGATTGCTGTCCATCTTGGTCTTCATGAACTCAGAGCAGCAGATCATAGTGTCAATGTACTTGTAGGTACCCTTCCACTTCCAGAACTCTGCTTCCATCATGCCGATGGCAGATTTCGCCGTGGAGCCGTGGATGCACTTGCCTTTCATGCAATTCACGAAATGGCCGCCGAGGCACTTCTCGCAGTTCTGGTGGGTGTTCGGATTGTTCAGCATGTGGTTCGGGCAGACCAACTGGTAGTCATGTGCCGTGAAGATGATCTTACAATCCCTTCCGGTCTCCTTACGCCACTTCACAATTTCCAGAATGATAGAAGGTGTCAGCTGGTAGTTGAAGTTGTTCAGATGACAGACATCCGGCTGGAAGGCATCCAGAACTTTTCTCAGTTGCGCTCTTGCTTCCTTGCTGTAAATCGTCTTGATGGGGTAGGTCAGCTTGCTCAGTTTACTACCACCGTGAAAGTCCATATCAGACGTGTAAGCATTGACCCTGTTGCCTACGCAGCGGCCATCGTGCTCCATACCGAAGTACTGAACCTCGTGTCCCATCTTCTGAAGCTGTTTGCCCAGCTTAAATATGTACGTCTCCGATCCACCATTGGGATATAAAAACTTATTTACTATCAGTACCTTCATTATTTTCTCCTGTACAGCTTCACAGTTTCTTTCACAACTTCATCCCAATTGTACTTTTTACAGATGAAATCTGCGGCCTGCTTTTTGTGTGCATCCACCTTTTCAGAATGGTCACAAGCGTCCTGCAGCTTTTCTTGCAAATCCTGCACATCAGCCTTTTTGAAAATCAGTGCCTTATTTTCCACAACCTCTGCGCACTCTGGAATGTCGGAAACCAGACAGCAATTGCCGTAGCTCATCGCCTCCAGCAGGCTCAGGGGCATTCCCTCCAAATCAGATGGCAGCGTGTAGATATAGGCGTTACTGTACAGTTCATCCAGCATCGCTCCCTGTACAAACCCGGTAAAGAGAATCCGTTCGTCATCCTTCGCTAGCCCCTTCAGTTCTTCCATAAAGGAATCCGTATCACTGGAGCCGCCTGCAATGACCAGCTTCTTATCCGTCTTGACATTCTTGAAGGCCCCGACCAGATATCGAATTCCCTTTTCCGGCACAAGACGCCCGAGGAACAGTATGTAGGAATCTTTTTTCAGCCCGAACTTCTCCGTAATCAGATTTGCTTTCCGAATCTGCGGCCTATTCACGCCATTAGGGATAAAGTGTGTTTCTCTGCCATAAGTTTCCTTGAAATAGTCCTGCACGCCCTTGCTTAGAACAATAATCTCGTCCGCATATTTCACGGCATTTTTTTCGCCCTGACGGATAAATTTGGAGCCAAACCCTGACTGCCACTTCTCGCGCTGCCAGTCAACGCCATGGATAGTAACCACCACCCTTTTGCCAAACATCTTCGGCAGCCATGAGAAGAAGGCCGGTCCTTCGGCATGGATGTGCACCACATCGTATTTTCCAAACGCACTGTAAAGTGCTGCAAAAGCCGATGCGCTTACCGCTGCAAGGCCTTTTTTCTCTATCGTTGGAACGCACTTCTGCCGGATTCCCTCATAGTTCGTGTTATCGATATCGTCATACTCTGCACCGCTCACATGATGCCCTGATCGGTTGTAGCAGGTCACCTGACAGCCTTGCCGCGCCATCCGCGTACACAGCTCCTTTACAACGATCTCTACGCCGCCCTCTCTCGACAATCGTTTCTGTC